>ENA-OQCV01000410-OQCV01000410.1-human-gut-metagenome-genome-assembly--contig:-NODE-410-length-11729-cov-3.410188_pt1 | contig 11729 bp, 13 predicted proteins | sample MGYA00242766_ERZ504592 | MGnify/ENA primary metagenome ERZ504592 (study PRJEB26092, sample SAMD00036315) | human gut metagenome | host: Homo sapiens | study: EMG produced TPA metagenomics assembly of...
AAGAGTTGTTCTTTCGAGAGGAGTTTTCATTATGAGTAAGATCATTGGTATCGACCTTGGTACTACCAACAGCTGCGTGGCTGTCATGGAGGGCGGCGAGCCCGTTGTTATCGCAAACTCTGAGGGTGCACGCACCACCCCGTCTGTGGTCGGCTTTACCAAGACCGGCGATCGTCTGGTGGGTCAGGTCGCAAAGCGTCAGGCCATCACCAACCCCGAGAACACCGTCGCTTCCATCAAGCGCTTCATGGGCACCGACCACAAGGTGACCCTGAATGGCAAGGAGTACACTCCCCAGCAGGTCAGCGCTATGATCCTGCAGAAGCTGAAGGCTGATGCCGAGGCTTATCTGGGCGAGCCTGTTACCGAGGCTGTCATTACCGTTCCTGCATACTTCAACGACAGCCAGCGTCAGGCTACCAAGGACGCAGGCACCATTGCAGGCCTGAACGTCAAGCGTATCATCAACGAGCCTACTGCCGCTTCTCTGGCATATGGCATCGATAAGGAAGAAGACCAGAAGATCATGGTCTACGATCTGGGCGGCGGCACCTTCGATGTGTCCATCATCGAGATGGGCGACGGCGTTACCGAAGTTCTGGCCACCAACGGTGATACCCATCTGGGCGGCGATGACTTCGATGAGCGCATCATCAACTGGATGGCAGATGCCTTCCAGACCGAGAACGGCATCGACCTGCGTAAGGACAAGATGGCCGCGCAGCGTTTGAAGGAAGCTGCTGAGAAGGCAAAGATCGAGCTGTCCAGCGCAATGAGCAGCCAGATCAACCTGCCCTTCATCACTGCCGATGCTACCGGCCCCAAGCACTTGGATATGACCCTGACCCGTGCAAAGTTCAACGAGCTGACCGCGGATCTGGTCGATCGCACCATGGGCCCCGTCCGCAAGGCTCTGCAGGATGCAGGCCTGCGTCCCTCTGACCTGAAGAAGGTCCTGATGGTCGGTGGTTCCACCCGTATCCCCGCTGTCTACGATGCAGTCAAGAAGGAACTGAACTGCGAGCCCTTCAAGGGCATCAATCCCGATGAGTGCGTGGCTGTGGGCGCTGCTATTCAGGGCGGCGTGCTGCAGGGCGATGTCAAGGGCCTGCTGCTGCTGGATGTCACCCCGCTGAGCTTGGGCATTGAAACTCTGGGCGGCGTGTGCACCAAGATCATCGACCGCAATACCACCATCCCCACCCACAAGAGTCAGGTGTTCTCCACCGCTGCAGACAACCAGCCCTCTGTTGAGGTCAACGTTCTGCAGGGCGAGCGTGAGTTCGCACGCGACAACAAGAGCCTGGGTGTCTTCCATCTGGACGGCATCGCTCCGGCTCCCCGTGGTGTGCCTCAGATCGAAGTTACCTTCGATATCGATGCAAACGGCATCGTGAAGGTCAGCGCAAAAGATCTGGGTACCGGCAAGGAGCAGAACATCACCATTACCGCTTCCACCAACATGTCCAAGGAGGACATCGACAAGGCTGTGAAGGAAGCTGAGCAGTTTGCTGCCGACGATAAGAAGAAGCGTGAAGAGGTCGATATCCGCAACGGTGCCGACCAGATGGTGTTCCAGACCGAGAAGATGCTGAAGGAAAACGGCGACAAGCTGCCCGCCGACGTGAAGAGCGAGGCCGAGAGCAAGCTGGCCGATCTGAAGACCGCTGTTCAGTCCGGCAACGTGGACGACATCAAGGCAAAGCAGGAAGCTCTGAGCCAGGTGTTCGAGAAGATGTATCAGGCAGCCGCTGCCGCACAGCAGGCCGCCGGTGCACAGCCCGGCCCCGACGCAGGTGCAAACAACCAGCAGAAGCCGGGTGATGACGGCGTCGTGGATGCCGACTTCAAGGAAGTCTGATAAAAAACACAGCAGTGTGTGCCCGGCCAAACCGGCGGACGCACGCGTGGAATAGCAAAAGCCGCTCCGGTTTTGCCGGAGCGGCTCTTGCTGGTTATAGAGCGAGGAACCAACCGGGGCGTTTCCCGGATCAAACGTTCCCGGAGAGGTGAGTGGATATGGCACAGGAAAAGCGTGATTACTACGAAGTGCTGGGGGTATCCAAGACTGCGACCGATGCCGAGATCAAAAAGGCATACCGCAAGCTTGCAATGAAATACCACCCGGACTATAACCCCGGCGATAAGGATGCCGAGGAAAAGTTCAAGGAAGTAAACGAAGCAAACGAGGTGCTTTCGGACCCGAAGAAGCGCCAGCTGTACGACCAGTACGGCTTTGCAGGTGTTGACCCTGCCTATGCAGCACAGAACGGCGGTGGCCCCGGTGCGGGCGGCTTTGGCGGTTTTGGCGGCGACGGCGTGGATCTGGGCGACATTTTCGGCGATATCTTTGGCGGCGGCTTCGGCGGCTTTGGCGGTTCGTCCCGTCAGGCGAACCCCAACGCACCGCGCAAGGGTCAGGATATCCGCGTGCGCATCACCCTGAGCTTTGACGAGGCCGTGCACGGCTGCAAGAAGAACATCACCATCACCCGCCAGCAGGAGTGCACCGAGTGCCACGGCAGCGGCTGTGCCGCCGGTTCCAGCCCCGAGACCTGCCCGGACTGCGGCGGCCGCGGCTTCGTGATCCGTCAGCAGCGCACCCCCTTTGGTGTGATGCAGACCCAGCAGCCCTGCTCCCGCTGTGGCGGCAAGGGCAAGCTGGTCAAGAATCCCTGCAAGGTCTGCCATGGCAGCGGCAAGGTGGCTGCTAAAAAGACGCTGGAGGTGTCCATCCCCATGGGCATCGACGACGACCAGAGCTTTGCACTGCGCGGCATGGGCGATGCCGGTGCAAACGGCGGTCCTTCCGGTGATGTGATCGTCATGGTCACGGTGCGCCCCAGCGAGGTGTTCCAGCGCGACGGCTACGATGTGTGGGTAACCGTGCCCATCACTTACAGTCAGGCCGTGCTGGGCGACACCGTGCAGGTGCCCTCCATTGACGGCAAGGTGGAGTACACCGTGCCCGAGGGCACCCAGAGCGGCACCACCTTCCGCCTGCGCGGCAAGGGCATCCAGTACCTGAATGGCCGCGGCCGCGGTGATATGTACGTCAAGTGCGAGGTGGAGATCCCCAAGAAGCTGAACAAGACCCAGCGGGAGGCCCTGAAGAAGTTCGAGGGCACCCTGAAAGAAGAAAACTACGAAAAGCGCAAAGGCTTCTTCAAAAAGCTGAAGGACATGTTCAACAACTGAGACTGAAAACCGCATAACATAAAAAGCGGCGGCACTTCCCAAACGGGAGGTGCCGCCGCTTTTGCTTTTTTCAGAACAGAGACCGGGACTTAGTTGCCGAAGATCAACAGGGCGTTGGGCACAAGGCCGATGATGGTTGCGCAGGAACCAATGAACCAGAAGCTGCAGCCGATGTCATGGATGGTGTTCGTGGGGCCTTTTTTCAGCATGGGCAACCAGAGCGTTCATGCCGTTTTCCACCCAGTTGGAGTTGATATTTGCCTTGCGGTAATCGTGGATGGCAGAAACAGCCTTGTACCAGCCGTACAGCGGGAACCATGCCATGGCGGCTTCCACAACACCTACGCCGCCCTCGGTGTAGGTCATTTCTTCGCAGGACAAAACATTGTATGCAGCAGGATAAGTAATGGCGTTCGTCATAAAGCAAAACTCCTTTTTTAGGTTTGATAAAAAAAAGGCGGCGGCTCTTCCGTTGAAGAGCCGCCGCAAAAAAGCCCTTTGGTGTACTCCTGAAAATTAGAAGTAGATGATGCCCAGAGACATAACGGCAGAAAGGCCAAAGCTGCTGATGGTCGATGCAGCATTCCAGAAGATCATGCCGGCATGGTAGAAGGTGTTGGTCACATTGCCCTTGCAGTCGGCTTTGATATCGCTCCAGACGTTGGATGCCCAGTTGTCGTGATCCTTCTTGCGTGCTTCACGGCAGGTGTTGATGCCGATAACCGTAGCGTAGCCGGGCCACAGCCATGCAGCGACAGCCTGACCGACGGTAGCACCGCCTTCGGTGTAGGTCATTTCTTCGCAGGACAGAACGTTGTAGGAAGCAGGCATCATGATTTTGTTTTCCATAATAACACTCCTTTGAATCAAAGCTATCCAGACAGTGCAAGATCGCACTGTTTAAAACCCAAAATAAACCGGGATATGCGCTTGGAGATCGTTCTCATAAAGCAGGGCGCGCCGCCGCATGACGCGAGTAGTTGCTTGCAGGAAAAGGAAAGCAGTGCTGTTCTCTGCAGGCAAAAGACCGTTCAGACGGTATACAGTGCTCAGGCAGCCGATTTCTTATTTCTGCTTGATGAAAAGCCCGCGGCCCTCTCTGGCGGAAAAGGCCGCGGGTAAAGGGGTCTTTGGTCTCTCCGGACGGATCTTATGAGCAGGGTCAGAGCAGGACGATGGCAGCATTGACCAGAAAACCAACGCCGGTAGCGCTGGTCGCGGTGACCCAGACGATGCGTCCCAGATCACGCAGCATGTTCTGCGCACTGGAATCCATATCGCGGCTCAGAGCATCCAGACCGGTATCCAGCCAGTCGTTGGGGTGGCTCTTGCGGTAGTTGCGCATGGCGGTAACACCCATGTACCAGCCAATGGGCGGAATCCAGTTCAGCAGAGCTTCCGTAAAGGTAGCACCGCCCTCGGTGTAGGTCATCTCTTCGCAGGAAAGAACGTTGTAGGAAGCAGGCATCATGATCTTGTTTTCCATAATAACACTCCTTTGAATCAAAGATCGTATCAGCACATTTTATACACTGTTCACACCAGATCGAACCATCGATGAAGAGCAACTGCTCTATATCGCCATTGTACAACACCCGTTGATTTTTTGCAAGGGGTGAATGGGCAGAGTGCGCAAAAACTGGAGAGACTTCCGAAAAGAACTGGAAAAATTTGTGAAAAAAGACTGCAATAATTTGACATAAAACAACAGCGCCCTTTCCTTTGCGGAAAAGGCGCTGCCATGTTTACCCGGCCACACCGGCACGGTAGAGGTACGGGTCGCTCTTGAAGCTGTCAAAGCTGTACAGCACCAGGATCTGGTCATAATCGTTATCCGCGATCAGCTGATCCAGACCGTAGTTGTAGTTGCGGAAGTCCACCACATCGATCTGGGCGTAGTTTGCCGTCAGATACGGTGCAAAGCAGTTGGCGTAGCTGTCCTTGATCACCAGAATGCGCCCGGTACCGTCGCCCTCAATGCGGCTCAGGCCGTTGTTGCCATGCAGGAACATGGCGTACTTATCGTACACGTTCAGCTTGTCCGTGTCGTACAGGCCGGTGGTCTGGCCGTCTGCGGGCTGACCTGCAGCGGTGACATTATAGATGGTCAGGCTGTTCGGCAGGTCGTAGTAGGTGATAGTATCCGGCACGGCATTCCATGTGCGGGCCTTGGAGTAGTGGGTGCCGTAGAAATTTTCGGCGGTCAGAGCCGTGTGCGCGGCGGGGTCGAAGGGGGTCAGGCTCAGCGTACCGCACAGCTGCTGGTAGGCGTAGTATGCGCCAAGGCTCGTCCAGTGATGGTCGGTGCGGTAGTAGATATATTCGTCCTTGTGTTCGGCAAGGGCCTGCCGCACATCCACAAAGCACCCTCCGGCGGCCTGTACGGCGGCGGAAAGCTGGTCGAGATAGGCATCCTCGTCCAGCAGCGGCGCGTTTGCAGGCACGTTTTCCGGGTAAATGACCGATGCTGCCGGGGCCAGCAGTACATCCACCTTACCCGGGTGGCGCTGGCACAGTGCTTCCACGGCGGCGGTGTTCTTGGGCAGGGTGCGGTTCTCGCTGTCCAGCAGGCTGAAGGTGCGGGGGAACATCATGTGCTCTTTGCCCAGCAGGATGCCGCCGTTCTGCTCCTTCTGCAGCAGGGTGGTCTCCACTACGCTCTGCAGGCTGATCCACTCATCGCGGCCGAACACCTGATCCTTCACGTACTTTGTGTAGGCGGTAAAGTAGCTGTTCAGCCCCTTGGCGGAAAGCTGGGTCAGCGCCGGGCGCTGGGAAAGGGTGGTGTTTTCCATCTCGCTGTAGGCGCGGTCCGGTGTAATAAGGTCCAGTGCGAACAGACCAAGAAAGAACAGGCTGAACACCACCAGCACCGGGTAGTGCAGGAGCGAGGAAGATTTTTTGGAATGCTTGTCCATCTTCACGCCTCCTTAAAAGTTGAAATAGAGGAACGGGCTGTTGGTACTGCCCACCACATAGGCGGTGGAGACCACCAGCAGCGCCAGAATGGCGGCACAGCGGGTGACGGCATTCTTTTTGAGCAGGTTCCAAATCTTCTCAATGAACGGGGTGCAGCAGAGGATGCTGACCACCAGCAGCACACCGTAGTTGCGCAGGAAGTACAGCGGCGAAACACCGCCGGAAGGAACGAACAGCTTGTGGAACAGCAGACCGAAGCTTACGCCCGTATCGTTGCCCACGAACATGGCCCAGCCCACCACCACGAGGAACAGGGTGTAGATGTGGGGCCACACTCTGCCCTTTTGCAGGTTGGGGCAGCAGGAACAGCTTTTCTACAGCCAGCAGCACAAAGTAGTACAGGCCCCAGCAGATAAAGTTCCAGTTCGCGCCGTGCCAGATGCCGGTGAGCAGCTCCACCACGAACAGGTTGAAGATCTGGCGCTTCAGGCCCTTGCGGTTGCCGCCGAGAGGGATATACACATACTCCCGGAACCAGCCGGAAAGGGTCATGTGCCAGCGCCGCCAGAACTCGGTGATGGATGCGGAGATATAAGGGTAGTTGAAGTTTGCGGGGAAGTCGAAGCCCAGCATCTTGCCCATGCCAATGCCCATCATGGAGTAGCCGGAAAAGTCAAAGTAGAGCTGCAGGCTGTAGGCGATGATGCCCAGCCACACCAGCGGGGTGGATGCATTGGCAAGGCCCACAAAGGTGGTGGAAGGGCTGTCCGCAACGCCGATGATGTCTGTCCACAAAGCACCGATGGCATCCGCCAGCAGCACCTTTTTGGCAAGGCCAAAGGTGAACAGGGTCATGCCCTCTTCGATCTGCTGCAGGCTGTAGCGGTGCCGGTATACGTGCAGCTGGTTCGAGACATCGCGGTATTTCACGATGGGGCCGGCGATCAGCTGAGGGAACATGACCACATAGGCACCAAAGTCGATGATATTACGCTCTGCCTTTACATCCCGGCGGTAAACATCGATGGAGTAGGAAAGGGTCTGGAAGGTGTAAAAGCTGATGCCCAGCGGCAGAGTGCCAATGCCCTGGATCTCGGCAAAGGCGGTGCCCAGCAGGGCGTTTGCGCTGCGCAGCACAAAGTTTGCGTATTTGAAGTAGAACAGCATCCCAAGGCTGCCAATGAGGGCCACCAGCAGAAATGCCCTGCGCAGGGCCGGCTTTTGGTCGAAGTGCTCGATGCACAGGCCGCTGATGTAGTTGATGAGGATGAGGGCCACCATGACCGGGAAAAACCGTACCTCGCCCCAGCAGTAGAACACCAGACTGCAGAGGAACAGCACGGTGTTCTTGAGCTTTGCGGGCGCAAGGTAATACAGCGCCAGCGTGATGGGCAGAAACCGGAACAGAAAGATGATGGTGCTGAAAACCAAAGCGTCAGCCTCCTTTTAGCCGAAAAAAGCCGATGCCGCAAATGGCACCGGCCTTGGGTGGAGCCAGATTCAGTCTGCCAGTGCGCTGTCCACGGCGCTGTCCAGATCGGCAGTGCACTCGTTGGATGCGATCACCATGACAATGGTGTTGCCCTTGAAGGCGATGACAGCGTTCTCCACGTTATCCTGCGCCTGAGCAAACTCGGCGTAGTTGCCGTAGAAGGCCACCTGATCCTGCTGGTAGGAAGCCAGCTGGTTGGCTACGTCCTCGGCCTTGCCGTCGGCAGCTTCGAGCACCAGCACCAGACCGGCATCGCCGTTGTCGTTGCTCTTCACGCCCTTGTAGCTTACCACGTCCTCAGCCTTCAGGCCGAAATCGTACTCAATGTTCATGGCTGCGATCTCGAACTGGTTGGAGATGGGGTCGGCTTCCAGCAGAGCATTGAAAACACCGTCCAGTGCATCAGAGCCGTTCTCGGCAGCATTGTCCACAACAGCGGATGCGGCGGCGCTGGAAGCGGGAGATTCCGCAGCAGCGGTGGAAACGGAGGATGGTGCAGCGGAAGAGCTGCTGCCGCCGCAGCCTGTCAGTGCAGCTGCAGCCAGCGCGCCGGTGAGAGCAATTGTAAAGATTTTTGTGCGATTTATCATAAAATATTCCTTCTTTTGTTCAAAACATTCTTGCAGCTGCCCAAAGCGGTCCTGCATCAGGGCAGACTATTGTTATCTTACCATAACTGTGTGCAAAATGCAACGAAAAGCCCCTCGGTTTTACGGATTTTTAACCGGTGATCTTCTCTCCTGCAGCAAGCTTCTGCAGCACGGCAACGGCATCCTCAAAGCACAGGCCGCTCTGCTGGATCAGGGCCGCATTTTCCGGCCCCACATAGCGCCAGTGCCACGGCTCGTAGGTGATCTCGGTAACGGCTTCTGCGTTTTTGGGGTACCGCAGGATGAAGCCGTATTCCACGGCATGGGCGCTCAGCCAGCGGAAGGCCTCGGTGTTTTCAAAGTCCTCGGTCAGGTCGGTGTGCTCCGGGCTGTTCAGGTCGGCAGCAAGGCCGCAGTTGTGCTCCGAGTAGCCCGGCGGATTCACGATATTTGCCGCCTGCTTTTTCGCTTCGGCTTCGCTCAGGCCCTTATTGCGGAAATACTGGGTCTTTTGGTCGTAGAGGTTCTTCTGGTAGTCCACGCTGCGGTAGCCGCTCTGCATCCAGATGGTCACGCCGTCCTTTGCGGCGGCGGCCTGCATGGCGAGGAACGCATCGGCGGCTTCGGTCTGCAGGGTCTTGTTCACAGCGGTGGCCGAGCCGCACGCCTTGGTGGTAAAGGTATGATCGTCCGGCATTTTGTTCGTGTGGTTCACCAGCACCATGCGGGGATCATCCAGAATGGCCTGCGCCTGCCGGGCGGTCAGCAGACTGCTTTCTGCCTCTGATGCTGCCGAGGCGCTGGACGTGGAAGTTGCCGGGGCGGCAGGCACAGCGGAACGGCGGTGCAGCACGAACGAGGCCCCGCCCACGGCAATGCAGGCCACGACGGTAACGGTGAGCACGCGCCGCACGGCGGGCCGCAGATGGCGGCGGTGATGAGGATGGACAGACAGGTTCATCTGGAATACCTTCTTTCCGGTGGATGTGCATAGAGTTTGCTTCCTATGGGCAAGCTATGCCCGGAGGGGAAACAATATGAAAAATGACAGCACAGGAATATGCGCGCCGGGTGCGGCGCATCGGGCCGCACTCGCCCTTGGGGCTGGACTGCCTGTGGGCTTTTGGCGTGGGCGGCGGCATCTGCCTGCTGGGCGAAGTGCTGCGCCAGAGCTATCTTGCCATGGGCGTGGAAGCCGACCTTGCCGGCACCCTGACCAGCTGCAGCCTGATCGTGCTCTCAGCGGTGCTTACCACGCTGGGCTGGTACCAGAAGCTGGCCGCAAAGGCCGGGGCCGGGTCGCTGGTGCCCATCACAGGCTTTGCCAATGCGGTGGTCAGCGCGGCCATCGAGTTCAAGGCCGAGGGCCGGGTGCTGGGTACCGGGGCCAAGATGTTCACCATTGCCGGGCCGGTGATCGTGTACGGCACGCTGGCGGCGGTGGTGTACGGCGCGGTGCTGTGGGTGCTGGGCATGGCGGGTGTGCCTGTGCTGTCATAAACACGGGCAAGTGTGCCATAAGATTGCAGCATGATGTTATTATACAACATTTTATGGAACGTTTTTCATCTATTTTCCACGAAGGAGAAATTTTGCCTATGACGGTCCGGTGCGGGGATACCCTGCTGTTCCAGACACTGCCGGTGATCGCTGCAGGTGCAGCGGTGGGCGGCAAAAAATGAGAGCGAAGGCCCACTGGCGGCAGAGTTCGACGAGCTGAGCGCAGACAACCGCTTTGGCCAGTCCAGCTGGGAAGCTGCGGAAAAATATCTGCAGCTGCGCGCCGCGCGGCTGTGCCTGCAAAAAGGCGGCGCTTCCGCAGGAAAAAGGTGCAGCTGGCCCTCGCCGGGGATCTGCAGGCCCAGTGCACGGCATCCAGCTATGCCATGCGGGAGCTGGGCGTGCCCTTTGCCGGGCTGTTCGGGGCCTGCAGCACCATGGCCGAGGGCCTTGCGCTGGGCGCTGCTCTGTGCGAGGGCGGTGCTGCGCGCAATCTGCTGGCCATGGCTTCCAGCCACTTCTGCGCGGCAGAGCGGCAGTTCCGCACGCCGCTGAGCTACGGCGCGGTGCGCACGCCCACGGCCCAGTGGACTGCCACCGCTGCCGGATGCTGCCTTTTGCAGCCGCAGGGCGAAGGCGTTGGCATTGCCGCTGCCACCTTTGGCCGTGTGCAGGATTATCAGGTAAAGGACATCAACAATATGGGGGCTGCCATGGCCCCGGCAGCGGCTTCCACCCTGCTGCACTAATTTTAAGGATACCGGCACCGAACCGCAGGAGTTCGACTGCATCTATACCGGCGACCTTGGGCAGGTGGGCAGTCAGCTGCTGCGGGAGCTGCTGGCCGCAGAAGGCTTGCTGATCAAAAACCATGTGGACTGCGGGTGCATCCTGTTCGACGCAAACGAGCAGAGCGTAAAGAGCGGCGGCTCCGGCCCGGGCTGCTGCGCGGCGGTGCTGTGCGGGCACATCCTGCCGCGCCTGCGCCGGGGCAGCCAGAAGCGGGTGCTGTTCACAGCCACCGGGGCCCTGATGAGCCAGACCATCCTTTTTGCAGAAGGAGACCATCCCGGCGGTGGCGCATCTGGTGGAGCTGCGTGCGCCGGAAAAGGAGAAGTAAGATGAACTATTTCTGGGCTTTCTGTGTGGGCGGGGCCATCTGCGTGGCGGGACAGCTGCTCATCGACCTGACCGGCCTGACCCCGGCCCGCATCCTGACCGGATATGTGGTGGCGGGCGTGGTGCTTTCGGCCATTGGGTGGTATGCCCCGCTGGCCGAGTTTGCCGGGTGCGGGGCCACGGTTCCCCTGCTGGGCTTCGGCCATCTGCTGGCAAAGGGCGTGCGCACCGCGCTGCAGGAAGAAGGTGCTGTGGGCATCCTCACCGGCGGGCTGACCGCCGCTGCGGCCGGTGTTACCACCAGCCTTGTGTGCGGCGTGGTGTGCAGCTGGGTGGGCAAAAGTCACGACCAGAACTGAAGAAGAAATACACCAGAACATTGTCACTTTGTCCGCCACCCTTCGCCCTGTTTTTCCACCGCACTGCGGTAAACTGTGCAAAACAGGAGGTGATGCGGATGAAGCACCGCTGGACGACCCTTTTGTGGGAGCTTTGGGCTGCACAGGCCTTGTGCGCGGTGGCAGCCCTGCCGCCGGGCAGTGCGTTCCATACATGCCCGGCACTGGCGCTGCCGGGGCTGGCCCTTGCGGCGGCGGTGCCCACGGCATGGGCTGCGTGGGCGCTGCTGGCCGAGCCGCCCGACGGCCTGCCGCCGGAGCAGCTTCTGGAGCAGGCACCGGGGTTCGATTTTGCCACCCTGTGCGATTTTGAGCGGCCTGCTGCCGTGCCCTGAAAAGCGGGCAAAACAAAAACCCCTGTGCCGGGAAACCCGGTACAGAGGTTTTGTTCGTCAATCAGAAAGCGATCAAGCGTTCTTGTTAGCACGCTTTGCCATACGGCTGATCTTGCGGCTGGCGGTGTTCTTTTTGATGACACCCTTAGCGCGAGCCTTGTCGATCGCGGAAACAGCA
>ENA-OQCV01000411-OQCV01000411.1-human-gut-metagenome-genome-assembly--contig:-NODE-411-length-11725-cov-2.352647_pt1 | contig 11725 bp, 9 predicted proteins | sample MGYA00242766_ERZ504592 | MGnify/ENA primary metagenome ERZ504592 (study PRJEB26092, sample SAMD00036315) | human gut metagenome | host: Homo sapiens | study: EMG produced TPA metagenomics assembly of...
GCTTTCAAATTTGCGCAAAACTCAAAAAATGGTATCTCAGCCGAAAATTTCCAAAGAAAGCTTAATGCCAGCGAATATAAGGGAGATTCACGAGACCCTAATAAACTATTTGAAGGTGTCGGACTAATGCCCCTTACTCAATACCATTATTCCGAAATAAATGAAAAGAAATCTATCAAATTCCTATATCTGATATTTTTTTCTATCATAGGTGGGCTGGTCATTTCATGTTCACTCTTCAACTATCTGTCTTTGTTTATAACCCGACTCAACATCCGTAATAAAGAATTGGAATTAAGACGGATGTGTGGGTCTTCAATCAGAGGCATTCTTGCACTTTTCATGATTGAATACGGCACTATGATTTTACTTGCAGGAGTAATAGGCATGGCATTGGTAGAGATTACTTTACCAATATTCAGAGAAATGTCCGGCATTACGGGAAACATCTATTATGAATCGCTGCTCTATTTCATCGGACTTTTATTATTGTCACTCATTCTGTTACTTCCCTTTGCACTGCGTCGTACAGTAAAACAAAGAAAAGATAAACGCTTCTTTATTTATCGATGTAGTATCCTATTCCAGATATTTATCAGTATACTCTTCCTTTTTGGTATGAGTATTCTGCTGAAACAGATATATCACCTCACCCATACTGATTTGGGATGGGAACGCCATAATATTGCAGCTTTTCCACTTATTTATCCTCATGACAATTATGACGAAATTTGCAGAAAAAACTAGCTCAAATACCTTGTACCTCCGAAGTATTGAAAGGACACCACGGACTCTTCCCACGCACCGTCGGTTTAAGTTTGCAAATCAAAGATTGGGACGGTAGAATTGAAGGAGCAGAAGGATTTGAGATACAAAGTATAATCGAAGGAAAAGAAATTATAGATTTTTACAATCTTGACCTTATAGAAGGAGAAGCAATGAAAGAAGAAGAAACGGATAAGGTAATATTAAATGAAACAGCTGTGAAGTTTTTAGGTATGACCGATCCCATCGGAAAAAAACTTTATTTGAATGAAGGAAATGTCAAAACGATTATTGGCATCGTAAGGGATTTTCATATAACGGCTCCTACCATACCCGTAAATCCAATAATGCTGATTGGGAATCATGGCTTCTCTCATAAATTTTGGGGTGGAAGAGGGGATATATTAGTAAAGTTCCATGAAGGCAAATGGAAAGAATTAAAGAATGAGATAGAGAATTTGTTCAGTCAATCCTATCCCACTACAAGATATAAATTCGTGAATGTAGAAGAAGGCTACGAAGAATATCTAAAATCAGAAAAAGTATTGATGAAATTAATATCTTTCGTATCAATGGTATGTATTCTGATTACCATATTCGGCATCTTTTCATTGATTACGCTAAGTTGTGAACAACGACGTAAAGAGATTGCCGTGCGCAAAGTAAATGGAGCTACAGCTAAAAATATCATGACAATGTTTATCAAAGAATACATGTTATTATTAATATTTGCTTCTACTATAGCATTCCCAATAGGTTATGTATTGATGAACCATTGGTTAGAGAGCTATGTAAGGCGTACAAGCATTAATCTATGGATTTATACTACCATCTTTGCAGGCATAGCTATTATTATCTTACTTTGTATCGGGTGGAGAGTATGGCAGGCAGCACAACAGAATCCGGCGGAAGTCATCAAAAGCGAATAATACAATAATGATACTATTATGATAAGACATTATATTAAAACAGCATTCAGAAACCTATTAAAGTACAAGGCACAGAATATCATCTCTATCATCGGACTGTCGGTAGGCATACTTTGTTTCAGTATCTGCCTATATTGCAGCCGCTATATAAATTCTACCGACAAGTGCTTTACCCATTGGGAACGCATTGCAGACATAAACCTATACACTCCAGCAGAAGAACTTTATTCCGGAACTCCCGCTACGTTGTTTGAGAGTCTGCGCCAATTGCAATTCCAAGAAGTAGAAGCATTTACTTTTGTTGCCTATCCCCGCCCACGTAGCTACAATGTGGAAACTATCGACAAGGAAGAACTGCCTTACGAAGATTTATATGCTATGGAAGTAGATACAGCCTACCATAGCGTGTTCACCCCGGAAGTATTACAAGGTTCATGGGCTGTAGCATCGCAAACTCCCAATGCCGTGATACTGACACGCTCTCTGGCACACAAGATATTTGGTCTCGGAGAGAATCCGATAGGAAAGCGAATGACCTTAGCACAACGGCTTTTCTCTTCACCTGATACCACACCACGAACAGGAGGTACCATCTATACCATACAAGCGATAATAGAAGATATTCCATTGAATACCAGCCTTAGCTTTCTCCAAAAGATTGATATGTTAATCTTGAACGATAGCGAAGGACTTATACAATTCGATGGACGAGACAGTATGACCAGGTGGACTACTTTTGCTCTTCTTCGTCCGGGCAAAATCATCCGCACAACTCGAAGCAAGTTTTCCCGTGCAATGGACTTGAAGCACACAATATTCAATGAGAAAAATACCGTATCAGCCTCGAATTTCGGAAAACTTTTTCGGGAGAAATCCGTTGCCCCTTACTTTGCCGGAATCACATTCATTGTCGGCCTTTTGATTCTACTGACTGGTCTACTCAACTTTTTTCATTTTTTCGACGGGGAGTTATCTGAACCGTTCGCACGAGTTCGGCATTCGTAAAGTGAATGGAAGTAATGGCAACAAACTATTCTGGTTACTTTTTACCCAAGCCATATCATTTCGTTCATAACCTTCTTATTGACTTTCTGTCTGATAGAAATATTTAACCCCTTACCTTTCATTCTCTTTATTTGATTTCACATTAGTCATTGAACGGGACCTATTATTGATACAGACAATAGAATATATGGCAGGCATTATTTTGCTATGCTTATTACTCTGCTTGTTTACCGTATGGAGGATGAAGCATGCCTCCATCCAGTCAAGTATTTACAAGAACAAATCCAAACGCCACAAACAGAAGATACGAAATTTGTCATTTTGGGTATCCAAATTTTTTCATCTGTTGGTTATTCATAGTCTTTACAGTCGCTTTATATTTGCAGGCTAACAAGACCGGTTCCACACTGATTCAACACACTGACAGAAAAAGAAAAGTCCGAAATCATCAGTATTCCTATGGATTACCGTTTTCTAAAAAATGACGAAAAGCTTGCTCTCATAGAGCGCATCAGTCAGCATCCGGATATAAAAGATAAAATGCTGACAGATATTAATTATCTGAAAGGTATTTCGGGAACAAGCATGCAGACAGAAAAAGATAACCGGGAAAGTAGCCTTGAAGTCAATATAATGAATGTTCCTAATAACTTTTTCGAGTTTATGAATATCCCTATTCTCTCCGGGCATGCCCTGAAGACAAATAGTGACATGGTAGTAGACCGTAAATTGGCAGAACGTATGAAGAAGGATTTACTGGGAACCACCTTGTACAATTATCAAGATAGCTACACGGTATGCGGCATTTGTTCCGATTTTGTAGCCGACACTTACAATCAGAGCCAGGGCTTCGTCTTTCTGCCTTGTGATTTCAAATATTATGTAGGTCATTGCTATTTGAAGTGTGTACCCGGAAAAGCAGAAGAAGTAGAGGCTTTCGTTAAGAAAATGCTGGAAGAGAATCTTCCACCAAGTATACAATTACACATTTCGACCTTGCAGGAAGACATTCACCAAGCGCAAGCCATCGAGAACAACATGAAAGGGATAATCTTATTCTTCTCATTTGTCAGCCTTATAATCACTTTATTAGGCGTCTATTCGGCAATCACACTGGATACGGAACGCAGACAAAAGGAAGTGGCAATCCGTAAAGTAAATGGTGCAGGATTGAAACAGATTATCATATTGTTTGCCCGTACGTATATTTATCAGCTTGTACTCTCGGCAACAATGGCATTTCCTTTATGTTATGCCATACTGCAGTTATGGAAAAACATGTATATCGTATTCTTTAATGACGGCCCGCTATTTTGGATTTCAATCTTCATAATCGTAGCTGTCATTACTACTCTGACTATTATTTTCCGTATTCTGAAAATAGCAAGGACAAATCCGGCAGAAGTCATTAAAAACGAATAAGAAAATATATTTACCTAAAGATTATGACCATACTTACAATCCTAAAAATAATTACCCGCAGTTGGTGGAGAAACAAAGTTTTCTTCTTCATTTCTATAGTCAGTCTGGCTATAGGGCTAGCATGTACAAACTTGCTGTTCACCTATTATGTACATGATTACAATATAGAGAGTGGCAATCGGGACAAGAACCGTATTTTCTGTCTGCGTCAGGATAATCCGATGCAGGACGGAAGCAAGGTGGCCTATGCTGATGCCAATATTCCCCCCTATGCTGAAAGAAAAATTATGCAGAAGTGGAAGACTACCTGCGTATCAATTCTCTGGTTCCACAATATTGTAAATATGGAGGGGAGTATTTACCACGATATAACCTTTATATCTGCCGATACTACTTTGCAACATTTCTTCCACTATCATCCCATTGCCGGTAGTTTAAAGCAAGTATTGGAACAACCGGGCAAAGTAGCACTCAGTGAAGCTTTTCGCACATAAACTGTTTTGGAGATAAAAAACTCCATTAGGAGAATTTGCTGGAAATAAAAAGCCATGACTGATACCCAAAGTTATGAAGTGGCAGCCATATTAAAGTCACGGTCACAATCATTGCTCCAATTCGACATGATTACCGGGAATAACAAAGACTTTTGGGGTGGAATGACGTTTCTGAAACTAATTCCAAATACCGATGCCCAACAGTTTACCGAAAAAATTCAACCACGACAAGATTCCCACTTTGATTCCGGAAAAGACACAATATTACGTCGACCCTCTGTCCGACATCTACTTTACTACACCGGACTACGATACACAACAACCTCTGCCGTATATCAATCAAAGTAATGTGCAATTATTGTATATCAGCCTTGCTGCCGCCTTGTTGGTACTTATCATAGCCTGCTGCAACTATACCAACATGAGCCTGAGCCGTGTATTGCAACAGCTCAAAATGATACATGTGGAGAAACTGATGGGAAGCAGCTTGAAGGATATCCGCATCCAACTGTTTGGTGATGCATTCCTCACTGTGCTGCTGGCATTCGGATTATCTTTACTCATCATCAACGACTGTCTGTCTTTTTTCAATGGATTATTTGCATCCCATTTAAACGTACATTTCTTTTTTCAGCCTACAGATGCTACCCTTGTTAGTGCTCTTTGTACTAGTTATGTCCATTGTCCCTGCCTGGTATATCAGCCATAGACTTTCACAACTCTCATTCAGCGAATACAAGACACTTTACGGAGGTAAAAAGAAACAACGTTTCATAGCTTTGCTGGTCATTCTTCAGTTTTCCATTTCTATAGGGCTGATATTCGCTACTCTCGTTGCCAATGAACAAATCAATCTCATCAAGGAACGGGCCTACTGTTACGAAAATCGGATTGAAATAGGAGATTTCAATGCCGCACCGGCTACAATACTTAAAGAAGAGCTGGAGAAACATGTACAAGGAATAGAGTCCATCGCCCTGTCACAAGGCTCCATATTGAATTCATGGATACGTGAGCTATCCATCAAACAAGCCGACGGTACGGAAAAAAGTTCCTACCTATTAATGCTGTATAGTGATGCCAATCTGGTAAAAACGATGGGGTTCAAACTCTTGTCCGGCAACGCTCCCGAACAACTGCAAAAACAATATGCCTATCCTGCACTGGTCACGAAAGCTATGTCAGAATGCTGATTCCAGCAGGAATAAATGCCATTGGAAAACCTTTGAAAGAATTTGACCAGTCTGCCGATTCTTTATACATCATCGGCGGTGTATTAGAGGACTTCCCGTTCAGTTCATTGGAAAATGAAATTACCCCGGTCATACTTTACCTTCCACCTACAGAGAGAATGTCGGGTGCCAACTATCTGCAGATTAAGCTGATTGAAAGCAATAAACAAGAAACACTACATCAAATAGCCCAAATATGGGAAAAGATGAATGAAGGGGAGATATTTCAATACACAGACATGCACCAAGACTTTATGAAACGCAATGGTAAAGTCTTGTCTCTCTCCAAACTCCTTATCGCCTATTCTCTGATTGGCTTGATATTGACCTGCTTCGGCTTATTCGGCATTTCATGGTATGCCACTCGCCAGCGTATCCGCGAAATCAGCATTCGCAAGATTCATGGAGCAACATCCCGACAAATCGTGCTGTTGCTGAATAAACCATTCTGCCTGCAAATTCTGCTTGCATATATTCTAGCTGTCCCCATTGTCTATTGGCTCATGCACCATTGGCATGAACAGTTTGCCTATAAAGCCCCCTTCACCGTTATGGACTTTCTATTGCCACTATGTATTGTCTGGATAATATCTGCCGTCACAGTGTGTCTGCAAAGTTATTTGCTGAACAAAACAATCCGATTGACTGCATCAAATCCGAGTAAGAAATAATATATTTATAACCCATAAAAACAAAGCATTATGATTAAGACAGTAAACTTACAGAAGATTTTCAAGACCGAGGAAGTACAGACTCTGGCTTTGAACGACGTAAACATTGAAGTGAAAGAAGGGGAGTTTGTTGCTATCATGGGACCTTCAGGCTGCGGAAAATCCACTTTACTGAATATCCTCGGTCTGTTGGACAATCCTACATCCGGAGAATATTACTTGAATAGGACGGAAGTATCCAAATATACAGAAGCCCAACGTACCAACTTGCGTAAAGGAGTCATCGGCTTTGTATTCCAAAGTTTCAACCTGATTGATGAGCTGAATGTATACGAGAACATCGAACTGCCGCTACTCTACATGGGCATTCCTGCCACCGAACGCAAGCGCCGGGTGGAAACCGCTATGGAGCGTATGGCAATCATGCACCGCAGCAAGCACTTCCCGCAACAACTGTCCGGCGGACAACAGCAACGCGTGGCAATCGCCCGTGCAGTCGTATCAAACCCTAAACTGATACTTGCCGATGAGCCTACCGGTAACCTCGATTCAAAGAACGGAAAAGAGGTAATGGAACTACTGAATGAACTGAATAAGGAAGGCACTACGATTGTCATGGTGACACACTCACAACATGATGCCGGATTTGCCGGACGTATCATCAATCTGTTTGACGGGCAGGTAGTGACGGAAGCTAACTTATAATTCACGCTTCTCCCGATTTATATGCAGGTTGCAATGTTTTTTTCCATTGTAATCTGCATGTTTTTTTGGGAAATAGCTTTCCTTTTTTTTGTTCTGTCGTCCGAAATGCCTAATATTGCTACCAATAAACTTTTTACTTCCACATTTTAAATAACAGAAAATGAAAACATACACACCGTCCCCTTTGAACGCAGAAAATATCACTTTACCGGATAATTTGACAGAACTCACAGAAGCCATGGCACGCAATGTGCATGAAGTATGGGCTTTGGGAAGAGTGAAAGAAGGATGGAAATACGGAGAGACACGCAATGATGAATTAAAGACACATCCCGGACTTGTACCATACGAAGAGTTACCGGACTCAGAACGGGAATACGACCGGCAAACAGCCATACAGACACTGAAGCTGATTATGAAACTGGGATTCGACATACAGAAGAAACAATAATCCAATATCTATAGTACTATGAGGACGAGTGAGAACAAATATTATCCTATCCGGCACTGGTGGAAATTCGTTATTCCTGCCTTTATCATTCTCTTTCTGGTTGCAGCATTGATTGTGACATGCACTACATTCCAAAACCTTATTCAATTCTTTCCATCGCGTGGAATGACCTACCTGATGACACTCCATGCCATCATTTCCCTTAGCGTATGCATCTGATTTTTTTCTATGTATCAAGAGATTAATAGATGTATTCTCACTGAATCTGGAACAAGAAAGAAACATTCTTGCATCCTTGTACCAGGAAAAAGAAAAACGGGAGATTATCAATAACGATGAGAAAGAAATCAATAAACTGAAAGAGAATATCAGAAAAGAATTGAAACAAGAAACTGAAAAAAAGGAAACTGCCTAATGACAAAACGAATATGAATCTGCTAACAAGACTTTTTGCCCTTCATTTTTGACCGCTCTTTTTCCGGAAAAGGATGGAGGCAGCTTGCTTGGCTTTTCGGAGTCATAGTAACTGTTTTCTTATTGATATATCTGGTAAGTTTTGCATTTATCTTTCCTGAGCCGTCTCTTGAAGAATGGACCGGTATTGATAAAGACGTACCTATGGGGCGTTTGCTTCAGTTGATTTGTCTGTTCATCGATCCGGGGAATATTGTGGAAGTACCACCTTATCTGCGTTGGTTCTCTCTATTGGTCGTAGTGCTGGGATTAATTTTGTTCTGCGGATTATTGATATCCGTAATCTCCAATATGCTGGAACGCAGAGTTGAGCGATATCGTGAAGGCGATATCGTTTACCCTTTGCAAAACCACATCGTCATTATCGGTTTTGACAACATGGTCCCCACTCTTATCCAGCAAATTTGCGATGACACACATTATGGGAATTGCCATATTCTGATTCAGAGTACCCAACCGGCACAAGAAATCCGTAGCAAAATCCATACGGAACTGGATGCCAAAAACGAAAAAAGAATTGTGGTGCTGCGTGCCCGGCGCGACTCTATCGAGGAGTTGGAAAAACTCTATACTACCAAAGCGCGCGAAGTATTCCTTATCGGAGAGAGAGACGAACATGACCATGACTCACTGAACATAGACTGCCTGAAAAAGATAGTTGACATTCATAAACGATGCAATAAATGTTCCCTCATACCATTCACCGTCCTTTTCGAATATCAGACTACTTTTGCCGCTTTCCAACTGACCGATTTGTCTGCCGAATGGAGAAAATATATAGAATTCCATCCCTTTAACTTCTACGAGGGCTGGGCCCAAAAGATATTGGTAAGCCGGCGATATGGAAAAGGGGAGAACTGTATTGAATATCCTCCTCTCGACCGTGAGGCAATAACCTACGAAAGCGAAAAATCATGTTCATCTTGTTATCATCGGTATGAGCCGTATGGGAGTGGCAATAGGAGTGGAAGCTGCCCATCTGTTGCATTTTCCAAACTTCTGCCGGGACAAGAACATAAAAAGTGTCATTACCTTCATTGATGAAAATGCCGACCGGGAAATGAATTTCTTTTGTGGACGATACCGCCATTATTTCGAGATATCGTCTACCCATTATTACGACATGAGCAAGGACGAAAGGCACGAGAGATTTGTCCTTCCCACCCGTTTTAAAGGAAAAGATGCAGACTTTCTGGATGTGGAATTCGAATTTATCAAAGGCCGTGCGGAAACTCCTGCCATCCAGAATCTGATTAAAGAATGGGTACATGACTCAGGCCAGGTATTGACGATTGCCGTCTGCCTCAATTATCCTCCTCAAAGCATGGCAATGGGATTATATCTGCCGGACGATGTATATGATGAAAATATCCCAGCTTTTTGTCCGTCAGGAAACCTCCAGTGCACTGCTCAATATGCTTAACAGTAAAAAGAAAGATGAAGCGATTCATAAATATTCCCATGTTTTTCCCTTTTGGAATGCTGGACAACTGTTACGACCTGGACAAAAAAGCCGGAGGGAGGGACAAATCATCAATTATATATACGATTTCAAGAATAAATATGGAAATGTGCCTCAATCATGCCCACCTGACAATGAGCTGAAAGACTCATGGAACAAACTGTCCGTATCCCTTCAGTGGTCCAACTTGTACAGTGCATATTCCATTGGTCCCAAGCTACGCTCCATAGGTATTACGGATGGTTACGTGAAACTGGACAACGACCAGATATCATTGCTTGCCGAAGTCGAACATAACCGTTGGAACATGGAGAAACTGCTGCTTGGCTTCCGTAAACCCACCGCCGAAGAAGAAGAGTTAATCTATGGCAGCAAGGAAATGGGAGATATCTTCAAAAAGAAACGCTTTGTGCATCCCGATATACGTCCGTATGATGAATTGAAGGAAAGCTCAAAAGCGTATGACAGATGTATCACAGCCGGCATTCCGTTAGTCATAAACAACAACACATGGAAAGTAACCAACACTATATTATGAAAACATACCATGTATTTATAGCCTCTTCGCTGAGTTTTCAGAAAGAAAGGGATTTAATGGAAAAAGTCCTGACGGAAAGAAACAACAGCGAACTCAATATTGTAGTGCACCGGCACGAAAAAAATGGAGACAACGATATAGCTAAAGGCGATACGCAGGAAATCATAAATTCAGAGATAAGGCAATGTGACGTCATCATCTTCTTCGCCGGAAACTGGATACGCTCCAAGACCATCGGAGAGTTTAATGTTGCCATCGAAAATGCATCCAACAAACATATCTATTTCTATCAGAATCCGACATTGGAATACACCCAAGAAGACTGGACAAACACTACTTTATGGAAAGACTTCTATGCGGAATACATGCAAAAGCACCTGGACGACGATACCGTTATCGAGCGGTATGAGAAGCAGTGCAATACGCTGGAGCAGCTAAGGGACGCGTTGGTCAAGGATCGTGAAAGTTTTCTCAATAATCCCTTTTGCGCAATCTCTTGCCATAAGATGGAGTATGATAAAATTATTCCCAACAGCCAAGCCAACCGTCGCAGAGGCAACCTGGACTACTATTTTATCCGTCCGGAAGTAGACAACAAACTTAAAGAGGAGTTTGACAGCACAAACAAGACAATCATCGTCACCGGTCAATCCACTTCGGGAAAGACTATTGCCGTTTGCCGAATGCTGAAAAGCTCCCTCAGGAATATTATGTGGTCACTTTTGAATGCCGATACGACCAAAGAACAGTTAGAACGGCTTTCTGTATCCCAATTCCAGCATGGCAAAAGATTCTTCTACTGGACGATTTGCAGCTGTTGATTTTGGAAAGAAGAGAATGAAAAGCCGATACCCATTGACAGAGAATTACTTCGCAAGTTATCGGAAATCCTTCACATCGGCAATCCGGACTTCAAGGTTATTGCCACTACAAGCTATAGCTTCAAGGAAGTGAAATCCATGCTTACTTTCAATGAAATGGTTCCTCCGGCCATAGTCGAAGTGGGCATCAAACCTTTATCCTTCAAAAAAATAAATGAATATGCCCGCGAGCTTAGGACATACGGCTATCTTAAACTCCGACCCGAAGCCGGCATGACTATCGGTTCCTTGTTTTTCGACATAGACAGAATCAAGACCAGATATAACAACCAGTTCCAGAACAGCAATTTAAGCAACCTGCAGAAATCCATGCTTCGACAACTCTGCCACGCCATAAAATGTTTGTGGATGTGGAAAAAGAGAAGCCGCAATAAAATAGACCTATTGCTCGATTTCCTCAAATTCACCTATGAGAACAGTTACGAAAAGGCCGACAGAAGCACCATCTGTGAATTGGCAGGCAAAGTAGATGATTTGATTTATTATCAGGACATTGAAAAGGACACATTTGAAGTTGAAGACATCATAGTAACCCAGGTTTTCCAGTACTATAGCAGTGAACCGTCCGATGACCTACTGGCAACTGAAAAGAAAGCCATAAAGGGCATATTCCGCTATATCTACTACAAAGACAGACCGAACTTTTTCAAAAATACAACCAAGATCCTGCATCGGGTGAAAAACTGTTCGGTAAAT
>ENA-OQCV01000412-OQCV01000412.1-human-gut-metagenome-genome-assembly--contig:-NODE-412-length-11709-cov-2.584528_pt1 | contig 11709 bp, 19 predicted proteins | sample MGYA00242766_ERZ504592 | MGnify/ENA primary metagenome ERZ504592 (study PRJEB26092, sample SAMD00036315) | human gut metagenome | host: Homo sapiens | study: EMG produced TPA metagenomics assembly of...
TGTTGCTCCATGTAGAATGTGCCGCTGTCCAGCACTTCCACAAGACCCAGCTTCAAAAAGATCTGCAAGGCTCTCTCCACAGTGCCGATCTGCTGGCGGGTAATGGTGGCGATCATCTGCGCCGTGTAAGGAATGTCCTCGTCAAGTTGAAGCCGTCCACCATGTTTCAGCGATTTCAGATACAGCTTGAGCAGAATGTTGGAATACAGCACACCGTCCTGCATACTTTCCAGCAGCACGATGGAATCATCATCAAAATAGTTTTCTTTGAGTTTCAGGTAATAATATTTTCGATTGTCTGACATAGGGTTCCTCCTTAGGGGTTCTTTTGGGATTCTGTACGCATTTTAAGGCTATTTTAGGGGTCAGAGGATAAATCTATCAGACTGCCTTTGACACCCTCAAAAAAAATGCCTTGATTTACAAGGGTTTTTCAGCCCCTAAAGCGTGACATTTCTCCCGTTGTTTCCGCTTGCGCTTTGCGGCGTTGATTCGCTTCATGCGTGCGGCACATTCCGGGCAGTATTTGGCTCGGTTGGAACCGGGGGTAAACAGCGCCCTACATACGGAGCATTTCTTCGCATTCAGCCGGTGGAACAGCGCCGTTTCCAGTTCCTTATCCTGCGGCAATACCGCCGCCCGAAACCACCTGCACAACAGGGAGTAGGAAATGGACTGGACACAGATACATTCCTCCCCATCGTCCAGGGCGATACAGTTTCCGGCAATGTAGTTGCAGCACTCATGCACCAGTTTCCGCGCTCTGCGGTACTGGCGGTAATCCATGACAGGGATAGGTTCAGTCTTGTTGTTCTTCATAAATGATTTCTTTCATAAAGCAGGTAACCTCCTTGAATGAATTTATTGTTAAATATTCGTGCAAAGTATTGTTTTCTTCGTGCAAATGGCATATACTATAATTGCCAGCAGAAAGGGGTTGATCGTATGGCTGGAAATACCACAAACATCAGTATCCGCATGGACGCAGATTTGAAAGCGCAGGCGGACGCACTGTTTACGGAACTTGGCATGAACCTGACTACGGCGTTTAACATCTTTGTGCGCCAGTCGCTTCGTGAAGGCGGCATTCCCTTTGAAGTAAGGCTGGAACAGCCGAACAAAGAAACGGTTGCTGCCATGCTGGAAGCGGAAAGGATTGCAAAAGACCCGTCTGTAAAGGGCTACAATGACCTTGACGAGTTATTTGCTGACCTGAAAAGATGAAAGAAACCAAATATACCGTCAAGTACACGACCAGTTTCAAAAAAGGACTACAAACGAGCCATCAAGCGTGGCTTGAAGATCGAGGTGCTGGAGCAGGTCGTAGCGTTGCTGGCGATGGGCGAACCGCTGCCGGATAAGAACCGTGACCATGACCTGTCCGGCGATTGGGCAGGTCATCGGGAATGTCATATTCTCCCGGACTGGCTGCTTGTCTATCGCATAGAGGATGATGTTCTGGTGCTGACGCTGGCCCGCACCGGCACACACAGCGACTTGTTCGGCAAATAAACAGTCTGCCGCCGTATGGGGAAACCTGTACGGCGGTTTTTCTGTATGCAAAAGTATGTCGTGAAACGCGACGCACTTGACAGGGGTACGCCAAAACGCGGTAGCCTTTACCGCTCCGGCCCACGGTCGTGAGACTTGTCCCTTTCCTGTCGGGACAGCTGCTCGGCGGTTTTGCGGAGCCGTTCCACTGCTTTCAAATCCTCCCGCATGGATTTCATGGCAAGCGTGTCCGTCTGCTTTCCAGCGGCCAGCTGGTCGATCTCCCGCTGCCATGCCTTCGGGGTGATCCCCTCGCCGCTGTCTTTCAGTTCTTTCAGATACCGGGCTGCTGCGTCATACAGAATCAGTTCCCGGCTGTGGCGCTGTTCAAACTGTTCCCGTTTTTCCGGCTTTACTTTGGCAAGCTGCTTGTGGATGGACTTGTACTGGTTGTACTGTTCCCACATCTCCCCGCGTTCGGTAAGAATGGCGATTCGGCGCTCAGCCTTGACGATCTTTCCCCGCAGGTCATAGTAACAGCTGTTCATATCAGCGATTTTTTCATGAAGTTGCTGCATAGACTGGATGCCGTTTGCCTGCAAAAAGCTGAATAGTGCAGCGCTTTCCTGCAAAGCCCGGATTTTGCCGGTGCGGGTGCGGGGAGCGTTCAACTGCTGCTGGGCTTCCCACAAGGCGATCAAGCTGCTTTGCGCGTTTGGTGGTTTTTCCGCTTCGTCTTTCGACCAGAGATAAGACGGGTAATGCGGGCTTTGATTCTTTCAGCAGCTTGTTGTCGGCGGCGATCTGCCGGTTTACTTCGCCCTTGTCGGTGCGGATGCCGCGCATTTTCCATTTGGCTGGCAGCTGGCCCCAGATGGACAGAGGGAATTTTATCAATGCCCTGCCGCTTGTAGCTGCGGTGGTCAATACGCTCCGGTCTACCGGCAGATTCCAGCGCCCGGTTGGTGTAGGCTGCCCACGCTGCCCGCCAAATCTCCACATTTCCTTTATCGTTCCAATCGGTTGTATCCTCACGATGATTTTTCCAACCGCCTTTCCCATCCGGGATACGCTGTCCATTCTCGTCCAGATCGTATGCCTTGCGGCACTTTGCGCCCCACTGTCCATTTTCTTTCAGAGGCCGGAGCGTCAGCATGATATGGACATGAGGGTTGCCGGTTCCCTTGTCATGGATAGCAAAGTCGGCGCACATTCCTTTGTCTACAAAGTTGTCCTTCACATAGGCACGCACAAGGGCAAGCTGTTGTTCGCCGGACAGTTCACGGGGTAAAGCTGCCTCAATCTCGCGGGCAAGCTGGCTGTCTCTTGCTTTCTCGATTTGCTCCACGCTGTTCCAGAGGATAGAACGGTCTGCAAATTCCGGCGGGGCGTGGGCAGGCAGCATGATCTCCGCATGGACAATGCCGCCTTTCCGGGTGTAGTCGTGGATCATTCCGTCCCATTCATTTGTCAGCTTGGTTCCACTGCGGTAAGCAGCTGCGGCAACGGCTGAACGGCCTGCGCTGCGCTTGATGATACTGACGGGGATATGACAGAAATCTATGGGGAACACCTCCTTTCAGTGAGGGGATAACAGGCTCTGTGGAGCCGGACAAACGCAAAGCGGGTGTTTGGCTGCGCAGAGCACACAAGGGGTTTGGGGAGCGTAGCTTCCCATCGCGGACGAAGTACGCAACGCCCCCGGCAGGGCGCACAGCACCGGCAACGGTGTATAAGTGCGCCCTTGTAAACAAGGGACTTATGGCATATCCCCGGATTTTGGCAGGTTTGCAGTCAATTCCACAGCCCCGGAAGATGGGACAGGGCAATCAGAAATGCTTTGACCTCTGCGCCGGAAAGGTTGGGAGCCAGCGGAAAAATACCCTCCAAAATGGCTCCGCGCTCAATCAGGCGGCGGGTGCGAACCCTGCGTTCTTCGTTCCGCTGCTTGTTCTCCAAAATCTTCTTTCGGTTTTCAAGCTGCCGAATCTCCTTCAGGACTTTCTCCCGTTCTTCTTTTTTGTGGGTGGGCTGTAACTTTTTTTCGTTCATGTCAGGCACCTCTTTTCTTTGGAAACGCTTATAGATTGACCGTCCATTTCTGTCGAGCAAAGTACCGGCGCAGCCTCCGCAGTGCGGCATGGATGGATTTTCCCGCCTGCGATGGTGTGATACCCTCCATTGCGGCAATGTCTTTCACTTTCATACCCAGCATATAGCGGGCGTGGACACGGCGAGCCTGCATAGGCGGCAGGGAGGAAATGGCTTCATACAATCGCCGTATCAGTTCTTCGTATTCGGCTAATTCTTCTTTTTCCTATCAGGTAGTCCTCCGGCGATGGCTGCGCCCAGCCGATGGCAGCACTTTTCGATTCCATCGTTACAATCGAGGGAGTAAAACGCCTTATACCGGAACATCTTGCGATCTCTGGCGGCCTCGGTTCTCTTGTCCAGAAGAAACGCTTCGACGATCTCATCGGACACCTCCACAAAATGTCCTCTTTGCAAATGGATAATATTGTTTGAGATTGATGGTCTGCATAGGCACGCCTCACTCTGTTTGCAAAAAGGTCATCATAGCAGCGGCGCATATTCCGCAGACCTCGACGGATGGCAACGCTGACCTTGCCGCTGTGGACGCCCTCTCTCCGGGAGATTTCCGGCTGCTTGATACCATCAATGTAGTAGCGTGAACACGGCGGGCCTGTGTCGGAGTGGCATGAGCCAGAGCCACCGGAAGAGCTGCAATCAGGTATAGGCGGGTGGTCATTTCTTCTCGTTCCAGCAAATATCTTCCGGCGATCTGCTGTGTTCCAGTGCGTAATTTTCCAGCCAGCTGTATGCGTCCAGAGAGTAGTAGGCGCGGTGGTAGACTTTCCGACGCTCATAGTTCTCCATCTCCCGCTGGGCCTGATACATCGCTGCCCATACCTCGTCCGTAACATCCACAAACTCGTCATGCCGGTAGTGGGGATACATCCACCGCAGATTGATTGTTTTCATAGGCTTACCTCCTGAAAATCGGAGAGGCGGGCAGCTCGTCCGCTGTCCGCCCCTCGCTGAGATAAGGGAAATGATCCCTTTCACTTGGTAGCCAGAAAACAGGTCATTCGTTAAGCCTGCTCTCAAAGAAATTTATAAATTTTTTTCTGACCGCCTCCACACTTTGATACACAGCCACTTTGGAGCAGCCGCACAGCACACCGATCTCTGCAAGGCTCAGCCCGTCAAGCGCATAGAGCAGGAACCGGCGGCGCTGGGCCTCGGTACAGGTGTCCAGAACTGCCATCAGCTCATGTAGCGTTTCCATGCGGCAAAGGTATTCTTCCGGCGTTTCGCCGTAGGCTCCTACACCCTCGGTGGTAATGATGTACTCGTCAAACTCCCGGCCATCCCAATGCCGCCGCTGTTCATGGAACAGGTTCTCCGTTTTGTGATCTGCCCGATCAAGAAATTCATAGACTTCCAGCGTGACCTCCACGGCCACAGCTTGTCCGTTATAATTGATGGTAACTTCCATCTGTCCTTCCTCCATTCAGACTTTTTTGGGAAAATCTGAATGGGGTGGTGGGGCGCGGCACCGGGGATAAAGTTCGGGCCATGCTGACCCGATGTTCCGGCTCCATAGGGACAAAAAATGCGCCCGGACGGCATAAAGCCATACGAGCGTCATGGAATATATTTTGCTGTTTAATTACATGGTATAGTGCATACTTCTGACCGCATTGCTCCGCTGCTGGGAACAGGCTTTTTTTAGCTGGTGCAGGTCATGGGTACTGTGAAAAAAATGGCAAACATAGACACGGCGGCAATCCTCCTATGTGCCGCCGTGGATTTACACGGTGTTAGGTCGTCGTTGGTTTAGCGTAGACGAAAAGAAACGGCGGCTCTGATTTCTCAAAACCGCCGCCAGGGTATCTAGAGTAAGCGCACAAAATCAACCTGCCCAGCTACGGTTTTTTTCTTTCCCCATTAGGCGGGGCAGGTTTAAAAGAATATGAAAAGCCGATAACAGCAGTCATGTTAGCCTGCGTGTTATCGGCTCTGCGTCTATGCGTCTGGCTCTCTAATAACGGATATATTCAGTTGCTTTACATGAATGAGCGTTTCCTGTTTACATTTTGGACAGAACAAGGGGAAATTCCTTAATTCCGTGTCAATTCGTATTTTTATTCGGGTTTTATTATGGCATATAGGACAACTAACCCAACTTGTCTCTTTCATCAAAATTACCCCGTAACTTGATGTTTCTTTGATATATTTTTTGTTAGTCTATAAAATACGAATATCAATCCAACATTAAGGATGATCATAAAGACCGGCTGGCTCATACCGAAATATGTTTTCATATCAGAAAATATACCGTTTGTATGAAGCATAAAAATCGGGCAAATTTCCTGCATTTTTTGTAAAACAGGAAGGCTATCATTAAAATCAAACACAACCGGCAAGAAGCAGATGACGCAAGAAGTAATAAGCGCTATAACAGGAGAACTCATTTGAGCACTTAAAAACAATGTAATAGTTGTCAAGGCTACAATCCCAAAAATATTCAATATTACAGAGATAAAGAACATTTGCAAAAAGGTCAAATTATATATTGAAGAAGCATAATGTAATGAAGATTGAATGCTTACATTCCACCCCTGTAACCCATAGGTACAGCCATACAGAACTAAATTTAGCAGTAAATACAAGAGGTATGTGCCAATTACAACTTCCAAGGCCGCTATAATTTTTGAAGTTGTGAGTTTGGTTCGGCCATACCGAGCCGAATAAATAATGCTATCTGTATGAAGTGCATACTCTTCTGAGAAAACAGGAGATAGAGTGATTACAACAATTAAACATATCATTATGGACAAGATGCTCCCCATTCCAGATAATAGCTTATCCCAGCCATCGCAATATCCTAAAGTCACAGTTGGACTATTTGGATATGCTGTTTCGAGTGACTTAAAACTACCATCAGAATTTGTCAAATATTCCAGAATCGCCGCTTGGTCACGATAAACATGAACAGCAGAAAAAGCAGAATTTTCATCTTGTCCAACAGTTGCTTGTTTGCTTGGTCGATTTTTTCTTGCATAGTAAGTAATGTATTTTGAGAGAGTTTTCCTTCAAATATTTCTGCTACTTCCTTCCGTTGTTCAATGGCTGTAAAACCGCTTGCTAATGCCATTTTTTCAAGGTCATAATCATAGAAAACATTTTGATAATTAAATTGAAAAAAACGAAAAAATTAGGCAACGATAAGAACCACACCAGCTAAAAAACAACATTCGTGTTTGCTTTCTCGAACATATTTATTTCGTTCTGCTTTTATCATTTCATTCATGCTCGGATACCTCCGCAAAATAGTATAAATACAAATCTTCCAATGTTGGATCAACATTCCAAGCGGTTCTGCATGGTGCTTCTTGAGAAATAATCCTCAGCCGTTCTGCACCATTATTATGTTTCAGATTTGCTGTTACATAGTTCAATTCTAATTCTTCGGCCTCTTTTCGAGATACATCACATTCCCAAACACATTTTTCAATCGGCTTCAAAAGTTTTTCTGGAGAACCATGTTGAATTAACTCGCCATTTTTCATAATCAGAATCTCATTTGCGATATATTCAACATCAGAAACAATGTGAGTGGACAAAATTACAATTCTATTTTCTGCCAAAGAACTAATCAGATTCCTAAACCGCACCCGCTCTTTCGGGTCAAGTCCAGCTGTAGGTTCATCCAAAATCAAAATACGGGGATCGTTTAGTAATGCTTGAGCAATTCCCAAGCGTTGTTTCATACCGCCGGAAAAAGTTTTGATTTTTTCGTTTTTCTGTGTGAGCAGATCAACAACCTGCAACAGCTCCATTGTGCGATTATGGGCTTTTTTAGGTGGCAGCCCCTTTATTGCAGAGATATACATCAAAAATTTATACGCTGTAAAGTTAGGATAATAGCCAAAAATTTTGTGGCAGGTAGCCTAAGATATTACGATATTTCTCGCCCAAATCATGAATGTTTTTCCCGTTGAAAAAAAATGGCTCCTTTCGTTTCAGTTTGGACATCGCAAATCATTCGCATCAAAGTTGTCTTGCCCGCACCATTTGCCCCGAGTAGACCATAAACACCATTTGTTAATTTTACGCTGAAATGATTTACAGCATTTTTTTCTTCCATATTCTTTTGAAAGATCATTTATTGTAAGTTCCATATCAATTCTCCAATCATTTTTTCTTTTTTCAAGTACAGTTGAAGTGTTTTCCCTAATAGGATAATAGATAACACATAAAATCCAATCCATCCCCAGAACATAGACGCTTCAAATATAAATCGCTGATGGAGTACAAGAGAAAATGTTCCAGAAAGAAAAATCATACAAGCGATTAAATGATACAAGCTATCGTTTGTCCTGCTTTTCGCACATATAAAAAGATAACAAGTGCAAGAAATATTAAATGGAATCAAACCATACAACACCATTTCAATCATTGATTTCTGGTAAATATATGCCATTGAAATTAAAATGACTGTTATTAGGAAAAGGTTGATTACTCCAATAATCAGCATACGACCTGCTACAATTTTTACCAGCGTTGTTCTACTAGACTGTTCAATTTCCCACATACCATAGATGTTGCTTTTAGATATTTCTATTGCACCTAATAACGCAAGGAATGGAACCATAACTGCAAGGATTGTCAATGGATAATAAAATGGAACCCTCCATTGGCCCAGGATACATGCTAATAATACTGCACATATAGTGAGTATTATTTGAACAATCCAGAAAGAAAGCGGCAGAAATTGAAGTTGGTTCAATATAATATCTCGCATTGAATTTTTATTGAATTCAGAACTATTCATGTAACTTTTTCCAGCTACGATTACTGCTTTAATTTTAGGTTCAGATGGAGCAGGCGTTTCACAACTCTGCAACCATTCTAATACACCATTTTGTTTTTGGGTCATACATTATCGCCTCCTCTAAAATCAGCCAAATATCGTTCCAGTTTTTTAATCCCCTGTTGGAGCCTAGATTTTACAGTAGAAACACTAGCTTTTGTAATGGTTGCAATCTCTCGGATTTTCAAATCATAATAAAATCGTAAAATGATGACCTCTTTTTGATAGTCCGGTAATGTGTTGATTGCATATTGAATTTGCGCTTTAAGTTCGTTAAGCTCAATTTTTTCAAAGGCATTATCAGTATCTTCTATATCTTCAAGAGTTTCTAAATCCATATACAGGGGTTTTGCTTTCTTAGTATAATTGTTACAGGTATTAACAGCAATCGTTAGCAGGTAGTTTTGAAATTTCCCGATCTTTCGTACTGATTGAATATTCTCCAACAATTTCAAGAAAACATCTTGTGTAATATCTGCGGCGGTATCTGGATCGCCGTTCAATCGCCGACAACAAAATAGATAAATTGACTGATAATATTTTCGGACAATTATCTCAAATGCATCTGTGTCACCCGACTGGAATTTTTTTAATTAGTATGAAATCTTCGATACCGTGTCACCGCCTTCCATGTGTAAAACGCCTTACACTTAATATACAACTGAGTAACCCAAAAGGATTTAACTTTAGAAATTTTTCTTTTACTTTTTTCATTTCCCTTCTATTGTAATTCCTGTTCTTGAAAAATATAAGATGTAATATATGAATTATAAACTTCAACCAACCTGCATATAGCAACATTCCACGGGCAAAGTATGAATTATACAATGTAATAGGGTGATGCTATATGGCAAAGGTTGAAGATTGTCCCGGTTTTGAAACCTTCGGTGCAGATGTCAAAGCCGTACGAGAGGCAAGGCGTCTGGCACGAAAAACATTGGCAGAAATGGTTGGGATTGAATGGCGGTATAGAGATCAATGGTCTCTTTCCCCAGCAGCTCCGAAATTTCCTTGAGGGTGGATTTCTCTTTGCCTCCCGAAAAACAAGGTGCTGTCACAGTTACCGACGATGGTATCCGCCGCGTCTTTGTAGATGGTCTTTAGCTGACTCTGCGACTGCAAAATAATAGAAGCCGATATTTCACGGCTTCGGATGGTGGCAATCAGCTTATCGAAGTTCGGTATCTGGCCGATGTTGGCAAACTCGTCCAGGATCAGACGGACATGGACAGGCAGCCGCCCGCCGTAGAAGTCATCCGCCTTGTCGCAGAGTAGATTGAAAAGCTGACTATACATGAGGGCGGCCACGAAATTGAAAGTGCTGTCCGTATCTGACAGGATCACAAACAGCGCCGTCTTTTGGTCGCCCAGGGTATCCAGTTCCAGTTCGTCATATTCCATCAGGTCCCGCAGCTCCTTGATATCAAAGGGAGCAAGCGGCACCGCAGGAAATGAGGATGGCATGCCGTCGCCTCCGACCGCGACCAGATAATCGTATTCGTCGCCGCGGCGGCGGGCGTTGGCCAGGGAATCGTCGAAGCTTGTGCCGGTCACATCGATTACGTCGAAGCCATGCTTGCGTCCGGCTCCGCGCAGCAGATCAATGACATGACCGCCCACTTGGGCGCCCTTGCCTTTGTCGATGTCGGATTGCAGACCACGGCAACGGTCGTATTCGCATGTGACGTCTTGCTCATACTTGTACGATAACCATGTTTCACGTCAAGCGCCAGATTGCCCATTACCTTCAGCTGAACATTCCGTGCCGTCATGCAACGACTGTCCGGCAATCTCCTAATCACAGGCAATAGGCCCCGCACGTGACTGCCGGACGACCCACGGTGCGAACGGCACCTGCGTGGCCGCCTGCACGGCGACCACCGCATCCTCGCCTTCAATGGCACAGGATTCGAGCCGGGTTCCATTGCCCGACGTTGTACGCGATGCGGCCGCGCACGGGTCGGCGGCACCGTCACGCAGCGACTGCGCGGCGGCCACCGACGCCAGGTCGGCCGTATTCTGCGCGCGATGCACGCACAGCAGCAGATTGCCTGCCATGGCGACCGCACCGAGCATGGCCGCGACGATTGCGATCAGCGCGACTCCCGATATGGTTCCGGCACCTTCGTCCGCGCCTTTCAACACATGCGACACACGTCGCACATACTGTTTCACGTCATGTTTCACGGAAGTCGTTCCTTTCTTGCCGCGCATTGGAAGCCTTTCAAAAACTGTTACGGACAGCACGCTGTCATGAACATCGCAATCAGAAATACCGAGTTGCCTTGCCCACGACGCTGGCGGGCAGCACGCCGGTCGGATCCGCCGCAACCGGGCAACGCACCACAACGGTGACGCTGTTCGCATTGGCGGCGAACGACACCGTGGAACCGCCACCGGCAATGGTTTGCGCCGCGGCGCGGGCTTTCGCTTCGCCGCCGGCGTCAATCGCCATGGCCCTCGCACCGGCGGCCGCAGCGTCCTGACAGTTCATGGACACTATGGAGGCACGCCCCCAAACACAGCACCAGAATCGCCACCGCGGCCACGCAGGGAAGCACCACCGCGAATTCGGCGGTGACGGTTCCGCAATCGGCGTCACGGGCATGGCGTCTCCACCATCGCGCAAGCATGGTTAGCCCACGCTCAACGCTTTCTTGATGAGGCCGGTCAGCAGCGTTTTCACGACATCCGATTTCACGATGGCGATCAGAACCGCGGCGAATGCCGTGGCCGCCACCAGCACCACCGCGTATTCGGCGGTGACCGCGCCCTTCTCCGGCTCGGCGGTCAGCAGGCGCATGCGCGCGTCCAATAGGCAGACCGCCTTATTGGCACGTTCCTTGGCCGCACATAACTTCTGGCCGACGCGACCCATCAGACCCGGCGAACCATCGACATTGATTGACATTGCGTCGTTCATGACGCTCCTTTCATTCGGCTAATCCCGGCCGATTGACCGGGTACGCTCAGTGTCAGGTATTGGCATCGGCGATGGCATGGTTTTCGTGGGTTGTGGTCGAAGAACGTGGGTTATCCACACCCTCGGCGTGTCATCCACACTTATCCACAAGCGATTAGGGCATGACGGAACGGACCGCGCATCATCCGTCATTCCGACCGCGGTCCGATTCGAGCAAATTTGAGCCAATTCGCACCAACCCGCACTACCCCATGGCGAATCGGCCGCTACAGAAACGACATCACCGCCGGAATCACGCCAATGGCGACAAAGGCCGGCAGCATGCACAGGCCGGTCGGTAGCAACAACCGAATCGACAGTTTCGCCGCCGACTGTTCAATCCGCGACCGTTCAT
>ENA-OQCV01000413-OQCV01000413.1-human-gut-metagenome-genome-assembly--contig:-NODE-413-length-11707-cov-2.411226_pt1 | contig 11707 bp, 11 predicted proteins | sample MGYA00242766_ERZ504592 | MGnify/ENA primary metagenome ERZ504592 (study PRJEB26092, sample SAMD00036315) | human gut metagenome | host: Homo sapiens | study: EMG produced TPA metagenomics assembly of...
CGCGGAACTGACCGTGGGAGACTATGTGGTGCACGAGAACCATGGCCTGGGAATCTACCGAGGAATCGAGAAGGTGGAAGTGGATAAGGTCGTCAAGGACTATATCAAGATTGAATACCGGGACGGGAGCAACCTCTATATCTTGGCAACACAGTTGGACGCACTGCAAAAATATGCTGGGCAGGAGGCGAAGACGCCTCGTCTGAATAAACTGGGAACCCAGGAGTGGAACCGTACCAAGACCAGAGTCAAGGGGGCAGTAAAGGATATTGCCCGCGACTTGATAAAACTCTACTCGCAACGCCGCGAGGAGAAGGGGTTCCAATACAGTCCCGACAGCTTCCTGCAACGGGAGTTGGAAGCCTCCTTCATCTATGAGGATACCCCCGACCAAAGCAAGGCTACTTCCGACGTGAAGGCCGACATGGAGAGTGCCCGTCCGATGGACCGCCTGGTGTGCGGTGACGTGGGCTTCGGCAAGACGGAGGTGGCTGTTCGTGCCGCTTTCAAGGCTGTGGCGGACAATAAGCAGGTGGCTGTACTGGTGCCCACTACCGTACTTGCCTATCAGCATTTCCAGACCTTCAAGGAGCGCTTGAAAGGCTTGCCTTGCCGGGTGGAGTATCTGAGTCGTGCCCGCACCGCTGCTCAGGCAAAGGCTGTAGTGAAAGGGCTTGCCGAAGGGGAAGTGAATATTCTTATCGGTACCCACCGTATCCTGGGAAAAGACGTTAAGTTCAAAGACCTTGGTTTGTTGATTATTGATGAGGAGCAGAAGTTCGGCGTCTCCGTCAAGGAGAAACTCCGCCAATTGAAGGTGAATGTGGATACGCTGACCATGACGGCTACACCCATTCCCCGTACCTTGCAGTTTTCGCTGATGGGTGCGCGCGACTTGAGCGTCATCCAGACACCGCCGCCTAACCGCTATCCCATCCAGACGGAAGTGCACACCTTCAACGAGGAAATCATTGCCGACGCCGTCAATTTTGAGATGAGCCGTAACGGGCAGGTATTCTTCGTGAATAACCGTATTTCCAATCTGTTTGAGTTGAAGGCCATGATAGAGCGGCACATTCCCGACTGCCGTGTCTGTATCGGACACGGACAGATGGAGCCTGCCGAACTGGAGAAGATAATCTTTGATTTCGTCAATTACGATTACGACGTGCTGCTTGCCACTACCATCATCGAAAGTGGCATCGACATACCCAATGCCAATACCATTATCATCAACCAGGCGCAGAACTTCGGCCTCAGTGACTTGCACCAGATGCGCGGACGTGTGGGGCGGAGCAATAAAAAAAGCTTTCTGTTACCTGCTGGCACCGCCTTTGTCCTCCCTTACTCCCGAAGCAAAACGACGCCTGCAAGCCATCGAGAACTTCTCCGACCTGGGCAGTGGCATCCACATTGCCATGCAGGACCTTGACATCCGTGGCGCAGGCAATATGCTCGGTGCCGAACAGAGTGGTTTCATTGCCGACCTAGGCTACGAGACGTATCAAAAGATTCTCTCCGAAGCTGTGCACGAACTGAAGACCGACGAGTTTGCCGACCTTTATGCCGAAGAACTGAAAGCAGACGGAGGCGTCATCAGTGGCGAGCAGTTTGTGGACGAATGCCAGGTGGAAAGCGACCTCGAACTTCTGTTGCCTGCCGATTACGTGACTGGCAGCAGCGAGCGTATGTTGCTCTATCGCGAGTTGGACGGATTGACACTCGACAAGGATGTGGATGCTTTCCGTTCCCGCCTCGAAGACCGCTTCGGCCCGATTCCTCCCGAAACGGAAGAACTGCTGCACATCGTTCCCTTGCGACGCCTGGCTGCCCGCCTCGGCGTGGAGAAAGTCTTTCTGAAAGGTGGGCGCATGTCCCTGTTCTTCGTCTCCAATCCGGACAGCCCGTACTATCAGAGCCAGGCTTTCGGTAAGGTCATTGCCTACATGATGAAGTACACCCGGCGTTGTGACCTGCGCGAACAGAACAACAAACGGAGTATGTTGGTGAAGGATGTCAAGACGGTAGAAGAAGCTGTCTGTGTGTTGCAGGAGGTAGTGGCAATGCAGGTGGAAGAGTAAACTGTTGCCACTCCTGCCACTAACGTCCGAACTGCAAGGCGAATCCCAAATTGAAGAAAGTGATGTTGTTTTTGAACCAGCTATGGTCTACTCCGTCATCATACCCGTCTGTGTTATAAAGTCGTGCATCGGGGTTGGCAAACCAGTCTGCTGTCAGGAAATCACAGCGAATCATGCCCGAGAGTTTACGGCTGATGCGGAACTCATAGCCTGCTGCGAAAGTTATTCCACAATATCCTTTATGGAAAAGGTGTCCGTTCCGTTCACCGCGTTTATATGTCCGTTCCTGATAGTTCATATACCCGATGCCGAACGAGAGGAACAGTCCTTGATTCCCGTTGCTCCACAAGGGCCGGTATGTGATGTTGGGGCGTATGCAGTGCAGATGTGCCTTATCCGGCAGGCGTGCCATGCGTAGATAGTCATATTGAAGTCCTGCGGCAAATAGGGGCGTGATGTAGTAGCGGCCTTCTGTCATCAGGTCATATCCCACCCGGTTGCCATTCTTGCTGAAGAAGTCGTTACGGTTTCCCTCTACATGAGGTAAGGATACACCGCCACCGAAGATGATACTGTAATTTTGCGGCAGGCATTCGCTTTGTGCCAGCAGACCTGTCGCTCCAATGGGGAGTAGGGATAGGCAGAGGAGGAGGAATCGTTTCATGCAGTTGCTGTGAGTTTCTTGGAAATATCGTATTTTTATCGTTTCCCGTATAGCTTGTCTATCAAATCCGTCCGTCCTATCCGGCGCAGTTCGTTTATGATGTTCCTGCGCTCTTCGGGTTTGTACCAGAAGAAGAATTGGCGTTGAGCCAGTTTCTCGCGCTGCGTTTTGGCACTGAATACCGGTTCCAGCGTATAAGGATGGAAGCCCGTGTACCATGCTTCGGTGGCAACGGTCATGGGAGTAGGGGTAAAGTCTTGCACTTGTTCCAGATGGAAGTCCAGTCGCTTGGTGATGACGGCAAGTTCTGCCATATCTTCCTCCTTGCATCCGGGATGGCTGCTGATGAAATAAGGAATAAGCTGCTGGCGTAGTCCTTCTTCATGGTTAATCCTGTCGAATATCTTCTTGAACTCACCGAACTGGCTGAACGGAGGCTTGCGCATGATGTTGAGCACGCGGTCTGACGTATGCTCCGGTGCTACCTTCAGGCGACCGCTGACATGGCGGGCAATGAGCTCGCGGGTATATTCCTGCGTACTTTTGTTAGTGTTCGGGTCCTTGCTCTGGTGCAGCAGCAGGTCATAGCGTACACCGCTGCCAATGAAGGACTTCTTGATGCCGGGCAGGGCATCTACGGCATGATAGATGTCGAGCAGCGGACGGTGGTCCGTATTCAGGTTGGGGCATACCTTGGGGTAGATGCACGACGGGCGTTTGCATTTCCTGCAGACGGCCTCATCCCGTCCCTTCATGCGGTACATATTGGCCGACGGGCCTCCCAAATCGCTCAAATAACCCTTGAAGTCTGGCAGCTCCGTGATGGCTTTCACCTCTTTCAGAATGCTCTCCTTGCTGCGGCTTACGATGAATTTGCCCTGGTGTGCGGAGATGGTGCAGAAGGCACATCCTCCGAAACATCCGCGATGCAGGTTGACGGAGAACTTTATCATGTCGTATGCCGGAATACGTTTTCCCTTGTATTTGGGATGGGGCAGGCGCGTGTATGGCAAGTCGAAAGAACGGTCGAGTTCAGCTTCCGTCAAAGGGGGATAGGGAGGATTGACTACTACCGTCAGCTTGCCGCTCTTTTGCAAGATGCGGGATGCTGTATATTTGTTGCTTTCCTCCTCGATATGACGGAAGTTGGCAGCTTCTTTCTTTTTATCTTTCAGACATTCTTCATGGGAAAAGAGGGTGATATCCCCTTCTTGTACCACTACTTCCTTGTCAAGGTAAACCATTTGGGGAATATCGGCGATGAGCTTTTTGAAGCTTGGGGCGTCCATCTGTGTCTGTTGGCGTTTCAGCCTTTCCGCAAGTTCCACCACCGGTTTCTCTCCCATACCGTAGATGAGTGAGTCGGCTCCGCTGTCGAGGAGGATGCTGGGGCGTACACGGTCCTGCCAATAGTCATAGTGCGTCAGGCGGCGCATGCTTGCCTCGATGCCGCCCAGTACGACGGGGACATCGGGGAATAGCTTCTTTAATATCTGGGTATATACAATGGAAGGGTACTCCGGACGCATATCCGGACGTGCATCCGGGGTATAGGCGTCATCACTGCGCAAGCGTTTGTTGGCAGTATATTTGTTGACCATCGAATCCATACAGCCGGGACTGATGCCGAGAACAGACGGGGACGTCCCAGATTTTTTGAAGTCGCGCAAGTCGTCGCGCCAGTTGGGCTTGGGGGATGATGGCTACGCGCAATCCTTCTGCTTCGAGGATGCGGCCTATGACGGCGGCTCCAAAAGAAGGGTGATCCACGTAGGCGTCACCGCTGCAAAAGTATTACATCCAATTCGTCCCAACCACGTAGTTCCACTTCTTTCTTGGTAGTAGGAAGCCAGTCTGTAAGGCGATATTCTTTCATTTGCACATTAAAAACTGTAATGTCATCCGTTCTCCGTCGTAAATCTCACGGAAGCCTATCTGCTGCTCGGAAAGATACTCTTTCATGTCATTGAAGGCAGCAGCGTCGTCCATGATGATTTCCAGCTTCTCGCCTTTTCCGGCCTCGCACATGGCTTTGATGGCAGGGATTAAAGGGCTGTAATGCTGTTGTCCGCAGGTGTCGATGGTTTTCATTTATTCTTCTTCTATGGTGTCTTGTTGGGAAAGCCATTGCAGATAGAGCTTGATGAGCTGTTGTAGTCCGAAGGCCTTCATGTTGTTGTGATAGATAACGTCGATACAGAGGTCGAGCAGGTCTTTGCTGTCTTCCTCTTGCGAGGCGATGAGGGAGCGGATGTTCAGTTTCAACTTGTCGAGCACGGTTTCGTCCACAATACCGTTGCTGTCGATGAGATGGCGGAAGAGGCCGTATTTCTCGATGGTGGCAAGATTCTCTTCAGAAACTTCTAAACTACGGGTTCCGCTGGGGTTGGCTTGTATAGTGTACATGATGTTTAATGTTTAGTGGTTAATGTTTAATGATTAATGGAAGCAAAGATAGTTTTTTTCACTACAGATTACACAGATTTTCACAGATTATTTATAGGGATTGCTATTTTGTCTGTGTTAATCTGTGTAATCTGTGGTGAGAAAGCGGAGTATGGAGGCCATAATTGCATTTCTGGATGTTTCTTCCCGGATGCTTTCAAAAGGGAATCCCATGACAAAAGTGCGATAATCACTGCCTTGATAGGCTACGGCGGCGGGTGTGTTGCCGATGGCATAGGTCATGACTGGAAAAGCGGGAGACATGGGCAGGATGCAATCAGGGGAAGTGACCGGATAGCTTTGCTCATTCGGCAGGCGGGGAAGGGTGAAGGTATGCCCCAGTCCCCGGACAGCGATTTTGTCCCCGTCTGTTTTCAGAGAGTTGCCATGCCGGTACTTCAAGATATTCTGAATAAATTCTTTATTGCCCTGCGAGCTGTCCATATCGCTGCCTACGTAGGCACCGCTGACCAGGAGATGACCTCCCGACTGGCAATAGGAAGTCAGTATGCGCTGCATGGGCGAGGAGAATGTTTTGTAGTAGGTATTGCGTGCCGGATTGCTGGAATTGTCTTCTTTCTCAAGTCCGAGGATATAGTCCACTATCGGATAATCCTCTAATGAGAGGATGCCCTTTTCCACAGCCTCGTCGCTGCATGAGACGAAGCTGTAATTTCCGGCTGCCTGGATGGCTTTGCCATGTACGAAGGGGTAATCGAAAGTGTTTCCGATGATTTTCATGCCTTCGTATTCGTCACTGCTCTCTCCCAGACGTCGTCCTGCTTCCTTCCGGCTAAAATTCTGCTGGGCGCCGCAGAGGGAGATGTCATAGAGATAGGGTACGCCGGGATCTTGTGACAAGTCGAAGCCTGCCGCATCGGGGGTGTCTATAACGGCAGGCCCGCTGATGCGGTCGAATCCGTTGACGATAAGTATCTGTCCTTTTTCACGCTTTGCCTTGTAGGCGGCAAGAATTTCCGAAGGGAAGCTTTCGCCACCCCGGTTTACGGCGGTTACTTTAAAGGAATAGACGATGCCCGGTTCTATTTTTACGGTGTGGGATGGGGAGCTGACGCGTACGCCATTGTCAAATCCTCCACGACCGATACGTGTATATACAATGTATTCACGTGGTTTGGCAGTCGGCTCCAACGGGTCTTCCTCTCCTTGCCAGGAAAGCTCTAAAGTATTCTTCTTTTGACCGAAGCGGATGGCAAAGTGGCTGACGGGAAGGGGTTGGACAACGTAGTCTCTGCCGTGCTGGCTGCATATGTATTGCAGAATGGCTTTATAGAGCGCACGCCCGACGGTGAACTTGAAGTTAGGGTCATGTCCCAAGCGCATATCTGCGAAGTTCTGGTGCGACAACAGTTCTACGATGGTGGAAGGGACGGCGGGCAGGCGTGTTTCACTGTAGTTGCGGTTCCATAGGCTGCGGCGTGTCCAGTCTACGTTGAAGGTAGAGCGGATATCACGCTGCAACTGCGTTAGCAGAATGTCCGAAAGGTCACGGGAGGCATGGCGGTCTGTACCGGCATGCAGTCGGCCGTTGTTGAAGTTGGTGGTATAAATGCCGAGAGTGCCTATAATCTCATCTTCCTTACTGAAACCGGCATCGCTATGCAGGGCCATACTCATTTCAAAGGGGATGCCCAAACCTTTCTTCCGTTGGGTTGAATAGTGAATTTTCCTGCAAGGTAATTCACTGTACGGGAACGTACGTTGATGTCGTCGTTCATATCATTCTTTCCCTCATAGCCTCCATAGACGGGATAGGGCATGCCTGCCCATTGGGCAAAGTAGCGTGCGCCTTCCAGGTATCTGGGCAAGCCGCTGGTTTGTCCTCCGCGGGCAATGTTGCCCATGCCTCCTCCAAAAGCGGACGGCATCGGCACAGACCACGCCTTTCTCTTTGCTTTCGTTGCTCAATACCACCATGCCGTAGTCGTTCCGGCCTTTGTCAAAAGTGAATGTGCCGAGGTACACCCATGTGCCGCTTCCTATTTGCTGGTTCACCTTGAACTCCGTGACGCCTCCATTGTGAAATACAAGATATTTGGCATCGCTTACGCTGCCCGGCAGTGTTTGGTAAGATACGTATACAGCATATCTCCCGATTTCCGGAATATCGGGTACCCATTCGGCAAAAGCCTTGTCTTTCTTCGTTTTCAGTTTTGGCAAAGCGTGCCGTGCCGGAGAGGAAAGGGTTTTCATTGTCCTGATAGATTCGTTTCCGTTGGGCAAATCCGGGTCGGGAGGTCTGTTCCCAACGTGCTTTTACCCGGGCTTTTTCACGTCCCAGATAAAGGGAAACCTTGTCCTCCATGTCCGCTCAGGCTACCGTCATTGTCTACGATGACTTCCTGCTTCTGCGTGTCCCTTTCGCGGGGAGTGAATACATTGGCTCCTGCATTCTCCAGCATGGGCAGGAGGTAGGGCAGGATGAAGGATTGGGTGAACTGGTCTTCTGTAGTGCAGAACAGCCTCGGGCGTTGCCATCCCATTTGTCCTTGTCATTGATATAATAGTTTCCCGTGGCTTTGCCAAAGGGCGATGTGGCGTCCTTCCAGTCCGCGGGTGATGTCGTAGGGGGCGCGAGGTACGGGTTACCCAGGGGGTACCTTTGTATTCCAGGTGGCTGAACAGACGTGCCTTGTCTTTCTTCCCTTTCCGGTAGAGGTTGGGGATAAGCTCTTCGATGCTCTTCCCGTCAGCAAAGACGGTGAGGTCGAAATAGTTCACCGGTCCTGGCAGGATTTGTCCCAGATGGCGGTAAATGGCATCAACGGTTTCAGGCCGTAGAGGCTGGTAGGCAAAGCGCTCGTTTGTATAGACAAGCAATTTCTTCTTCCGGAAGTCAATGCGGAAACTATCCAGCTTGCAGGTACCGATGTTGGCCGTATGGGTGGTGTATTTCCTAAAGAATGTCTGGAGGCGTTCTTCCACATTCTGCTCTAGTTCTTGTGCTGGAAGGAGGAATCCACACAAGAGCCATATGCCGGTTAGGATAAGTTTTTTCATACTGATGAAATATTGAAGTTGCCAATATCTGCTTTTACCAGACGGTGGTGCGTGCAAAAGTACATAAAAGAAAGCTTCACTGATGAGCGGGTTACTTTCTTTTTATTATTTTGCAGACATATAAGTAAGTCTTAAGAATTAAAAAGCATTAATCGGCAATCTTTTTCAGTTCTGTCAGTTCCGTAACTTTGTCCGGATAGAGGATGGCGTTGTGCGCAGCCATTTGAGCTGCTTTCTTATGGATTGGGTCCATTCCTTCGGGAGAATATGGGTTTTCTGTTACATTCTGATGGGTCAATGCCTCAAACCATGTGCAGGCAGCTGTATATCTGCCTATGGTTAAGTCAAGGTGGTATCCGTCCCTATTCATATGGTCGCCGATAAAGGAGGTACGTGCATTTTGTATGGCGGTTCCCGAAGGGATAATTTTCTTGATACCCACCAGGTTGGCGGCTTTCTTTACTGCATCCACAATGCTGGTGTACATTTTCATTTGGTTCTGGTCATAGTTTTTGAATCCGGTGTGGTTGGCATTGGTAGCATAAGCCCATGTCTGGTGCATCATTAATACGGTTTCCTTTCCAATTCGTTCCCTGATATAGTTAACCAATTCAGGTAGGGAAGCTTTGTAGCTGTCATAGATACCAGACAAAGGGCTGGCCTGCTGAACACTGATATAGTCCCATTTCTCATCGGCCAGTACTTTCTCAATAGTCATTGACCGGGTTTCTGTTTTTTCCCCCGTCTTTCTCTACTTTGCGATAGGCATAGGTCGGAGCGTTGTTGCGTATGTTTTGTACGTGCCGTTCCAGTGAACATCCTCCGATAAACATATTGCCGATAATCATGGTGATACCTTCAGCTTCTCCCAGTTCGTGCAAATATTGCTCTACTGCATCTTGTGAAAAGCTGTTGCCTATTGCCAATACTTTGATGGTGTCGTTATTGGCATGGCATCCATTTGCAAACAATGTAAATGGCGTGAGTAGGAATAAAATGACAAGGATGTTGATAGCATACTTTTTCATAATGGTGTTTGTTTTTAAGTTTTGTCGTTTCGATAAATAAGTAACAAAATTATTTGATTGATTTTTATATCTGCAAATATTCCTTGGGAATATAAGAAGGCTGAGACATGAAAAAATGAGATGCATTGCCGGAGCAATACATCTCATCCTATTGTTAATATTTTATCCGTTTATAGCGGAATGTATTCCACAAAGGCTTCCATCGCCTCATAGGAAGCAAGTCCGAGGCTGTCATACAAGGCAGCTGTTCCGCGGTTACGGTCCTCGCTGCGTTGCCAGAACAAACGTTCGTCATTGCCCAGGAACGGTGCGCTTTCCATCTGCGATTGATGCTTCAGGATAGAGTTACGCTTGGCACGCAGTTCTTCCGGGCTGATGGGCACAGCCATCTCGATGTTTTCGATTTCCCATTCGGCCCATGCACCGCGGTACATCCAGATGCGGCATTCCTTCAACCATTTGGCACCTTCTTCTTTTTCCAAGTCAATGGCGGCAAATACGGCGTCCGTACAAACACGGTGTGTGCCGTGCGGGTCGGCCAGGTCGCCGGCAACGAAAATCTGATGGGGTTTCACTTCACGCAATAGGTTGCGTACAATTTCCACGTCTGCTTCGCTGATAGGATTCTTCTGTATCTTGCCCGTTTCGTAGAATGGCAGGTCAAGGAAATGACAGTGATCCAGAGGGATATTATTGTATGTACATGCAGTGCGTGCCTCGCCACGGCGAATCAGTCCCTTGATGGTCAAGATGTCGCGTGTATCCATGTCACCGTCTTTCTTCTCCTTCAAGTATTTACGGATTTCAGTATATTTGTCATTGATGACCTGGTCTTCGCTGTTGTTGAAGATTTGGTTGAACCCGTTGATGAAGTGCAGGAAGCGGATAACTTCTTCATCGCCTACGGCAATGTTACCGGAAGTTTCGTAAGCCACATGCACGTCATGTTTCTGCTCTACCAGACGACGGATGGTGCCTCCCATGGAGATAACGTCATCATCGGGATGCGGAGAAAATACGACCACACGTTTTGGATAGGGCTTTGCACGCTCAGGACGATAGGTGTCGTCAGCATTCGGCTTGCCGCCCGGCCATCCGGTGATGGTATGTTGCAGGTCATTGAATATCTTGATGTTCACGTTATAGGCTGAGCCGAACAATGCCAGCAGTTCGCTCAGACCGTTTTCGTTGTAGTCCTTGTTGGTCAGTTTCAGAATGGGTTTTCCGGTGAGTTGGCACAACCAGACGATGGCACTGCGGATGAGCTTGTCGTTCCATTCGCAGGAGGTTACCAGCCAGGGGCGTTGGATACGCGTCAAATTGGCGGCGGCAGACAAGTCGATAGCTACATGTGCATTGTTGTGAGTCTGCAGATAAGATGCAGGGATAGTATCTGTTACCGGACCTTCAACGCATTCTTTCACCTTTTGCGCTTTCTCCTCACCCCATGCCAGCAGATATATTTTCTTTGCCGAGAGGATGGTGGCTACTCCCATGGTGATGGAGCTGATGGGGGTATTTTCAATGCTACCGAACATCTTGGAAGCTTCATTGCGGGAGTCGTTGTCCAGCAATATCAGACGAGTGGTAGAGTTCAGGCGTGAACCCGGTTCATTGAAACCTATATTACCTACACGGCCAATGCCCAGCAAAGCGATGTCTAAGCCACCGAAACTTTCAATGCGCTGCTCGTAAAGACGGCAATATTCAAAGATGGCGTCTTTGGCGATGGTGCTGTCGGGGGTGAAAACATTCTGTTTGTCAATGTCCACATGGTCTATCAGCATTTCCTTCAATGCGTTGAAGTTGCTGTTGATGGCATTGGGAGCTAATGGATAATATTCGTAGAGGTTGAATATGACTACGTTGCGGAAACTTAATCCCTCTTCCTGGTGCATACGTACCAAGTCTGCATATACATTGCGCGGAGAGTTACCGCCTGCCAGTGCCAAGACACAGAAACGTCCCGCCTTTTGCTTGTCACGGATTAACTGTGCAATGTCAAGGGCAATCTGGTTGGCGCCTTCTTCCGCAGACTCATAAATATCTGTCGGGATTTTTTCCAGTCGGGTCAATACCGACCGTTCAAATGCATTCTCAGGTCTGTAGTACCTTGGGGGAGACTCTGTTGAGAGTGATTTGAGAGCTTAGATTGGTTTTCATAAATTGAATATTAATAAATGATTAAGTATTGCGCTGTTCTTTCAATCAACAAATATACGAAAAACAATGTTCATTCGCATGTTGTTGAAGATTAATTAAGAGATTGTATTGGTTTCCGGTACAAGTTTGCCCATGGCCCATACGGCTCTTACGTTCAAGTCTTCGTCCATGACGATGATGTCGGCATCCTTGCCCTTTTTGGAGGGAGCCTTTGCGGTCGTATACGCCCATAATCTTTGCCGGGGTTTCAGAAGCCATGCGTACGGCGTCTGCCAACGGAATTTCGGCTTTTTGTACCATGGTAC
>ENA-OQCV01000414-OQCV01000414.1-human-gut-metagenome-genome-assembly--contig:-NODE-414-length-11703-cov-3.263563_pt1 | contig 11703 bp, 9 predicted proteins | sample MGYA00242766_ERZ504592 | MGnify/ENA primary metagenome ERZ504592 (study PRJEB26092, sample SAMD00036315) | human gut metagenome | host: Homo sapiens | study: EMG produced TPA metagenomics assembly of...
CCTTGGATGTGCCGTTGACTCCGGACTCCATCGCCATTGACGGCTGGGCCGACACGCTGGCCGTCGAATCAACGTCCACATCGGCCGGATCGAGTCTCGACACGCCGCTCGACCAGCTGATGCTGTCGCTCAAATCAATCAGGGATCAACATCCCGATGACATCATCGTGCTGTATGTGATCACGGACGGCGAGCAGACCTCCGACACCGCACGCCGCAGCTATTCTGCGCTGAGGCGGTACCTTGACGACTCGTTCACCATCGGCGTGGGCTCTGATGCGGGTGGCAAGATACCTATGGCCAGCGACGGCACAGCAACGGGACAGCAATCCGACGGGCAGTGGGTGACCGACCCGACGACCGGCAAGCCAGGAATATCCAAGCTCGACGAGGCCACGCTGGAATCCATCGCCGATGAGATGGGCGGCTCATACCTGCACGTGGACGCCTCGCACACCATCGAACAGGCCGTGTCCGCCAAGGCATCAAGACAGTGGAGGCTCACCCAGACGGTCAAACGGCGGGAGCGTACGATTCCCGTGATATGGCCGTTCGCCGTGGCGCTGGGCCTGCTGCTCGCCTGGGAGATCGGCGCATGGATCGCCATGTCACGGAGGATGCTATGAAATCCCGGAAATCAACGAATCGTGCGATGAAAAGCAACACAGTGAAGAAGCACGAGGCGAACGGCCGCGCAGCGAAAGACCGCGCAGTAGCGCGCACTCCGCTATGGTCGCGCATCCTGATCGGCATCGTCGCGATGGCCTGCCTGTGCGCGGGCATCGCGGCCGGCGCGAACCTCATCGCTGTCACCGCATTCGACGATGCCACCTCGCAACTGAACGGCAATCTGAAGGCCGCTTCCAAGGATGACGCCGACCTGTCGACGCTCAGCGCGCTCCAGCAAAAAGCCGACGCCAGGTTCGCAGACGCGGCCGCATGGTCCGCGTTGCTACTGCCGCAAGTCAAGAACGTGATCGACACCAACGCGTCAGTCTCCGCCACGCTGACCGAACGCATCAACGCGCAGCTCCAGAAGCAACAAAACACCGAAACCTCCAACGCGCAGACCACGCCCGGATCGGACGGCAACGCCAAGCAGAGCGGCGGTCTGACGCAGGAGCAGCGCAAGCAAGTGGACGACCTGCTGAAGTCGAATCAGCAGTCCAACTCGCAGAACGGCTCCAAAGGCGGTAAGGGCAAAAGCTCCTCCAACACAAACTCCACCACCAAGCCATGGTGATTGGCCCGGGCGCCGCCTGGTTCCAGCTGTCCGGTTCCGGTTGTCCGTGTACCACACCACACGATTTTCGACGGTTTTTGGGCTGGTGTGGCAACGCCGGTATCAGAGCGTTTTCCCGAATCATTGGAAAATGGCGGTTTCTGTGATTCGCTTTCTGCCATACCACGTAATGAGAAGGCTCACATTCCATTGTGTGGCACAACAAAAGCCACACAATGCATTTTTCCCATGATTTTTCCCCTGGTGTGGCCATCCCGGCACGGCATCCTTAGCACGGCAATCGGCGGCGAAGTCAGGCCGATTCTCCCCTGATGGAAAGACGGGCCACGGCACAAGTGGCGCTGCGGATGAGAGGCACCCGGGACCGCCCCAGGCGGCTTCGCATGCAAACAGCCCCTCTACTCGCTTCACGGCTCAGCCCGCCAGCGCGGGCGCCATTGCGCATCACTCCATTCAGTGCTCCGCGACGGCGCCGGTCTCGTCGTCCACATTTGCTGTGGATGACACGCCGAGTGTGTGGATAAGTCGGGAGCCTTCGACCACATGTTCCGCTCCGCTTGCGCGCGGATGGCCGTGCATGCGTTCATGGAACCATGAACACTTGCACTATCTTCAACGGCGCGTTCCCGATATGGGGGAACGCGATGGCGTCGATCGCCGGCGCCGACTGCCCTTGCCGCACCGCTGTCGGGTCCAGCCGGGAGCGCATCGGCTCCCTGCAACGGCTGACCTCCAACGCGCTGGAACAGTCCAGAACCGCGATGGCCGCCGCCAAGAACCTGGATTGGACCGGCAATGCGGCGACACTGTGCGCACGAACATTGGACCGCGATACGAGGTTGGCGGCATCCATCGACGACCGCGTGCGGCAGACCGGGCAACTCGCCTGGAGCGGAGGCTCATCATGAACTGGATGGTCACTTCGTCGATACACGGAGGCACGCAATACGCCCCGGCAACCCGTGAACGATATACGGCCGCCGTGGCATCGCTGCGCAATCAGGCGAAGGAGATGAAGGGCGCGGGGTTCTTCTGGTCGGTGGCCCACGACCAGCTCCGAAAGGACCGTGCGAGCGCGGCGTTCTGCCCTGCGCTGGCCGGCAGCGGCGGCGATGGAGAACCCGGTCACGTCTCCATGCCATATGCGCGTCTGCTGGAGCAATGCGTCACCCACGCGCGGGAGTGCGCCACGCTCGCCGGGGACCTGGAACAGGTCGCCGATCTGATCGCCCGCGCCCACAGCCTGTATGACGAAGCGGAGACCAAGGCGGAGACGAAACTTCGCAAGGCCGCTCAGATCATGACGACCGTGCTGCCCAGCATCGGATGGAACACGCTGGGGATGCTGTCGCTCTACGGATTCGTCTCGGGCTCCATCAAGGACGGCAAGCTCAACCCCGTGCGGGCGCTCGATGCCACGTCGAAAATGGATGAGGAGCTGCTGGCATCACTGGCGGGACGCATCACGAACAACCGCATCGCGCACATCCTCGGCGGTACCCAGGTCGCCGGCGCCGCGGAACGCATCGCAAAGTACACGTCGAAGTTCAAGAACGCCATGCAGGGCAACAAACTCACCGTGCGTGAGGTGCAATCCACGTCTCAGGTGGCCGGGGCCTCGCATTCCGTGGCCTCGTCCATGGAGAACCTCCGACGGCTCGCCGAGGAACGCCTGGGCAAGATCACCCTTAACAGCGGACTCAGTTATGCGACGATAGCGGTCCAGCGATACCGCCGCTCCGATGGGACGACAGGCTGGCTAATCCTGATACCGGGCACGGACGGGCAGGACGATTCGCCGTTCGGATGGGAGCAGAACCTCGAACTCATGAGCTCCAACGCCAACCGACGCAGGAACGCGGACAGCTTCCGCATGGTCGAGGAAGCCATGAGACAAGCCGGCATCGGCAAGGACGAGCCGGTGGCATTGGTGGGGCATTCCCAGGGCGGCATCGTGGCCGCGGCCCTGGCCTCCGACCTGAAGGACTCCTACGCCATCGATCACGTGGTGACCGCCGGCTCTCCTGTCGCCAATCATCCGATACCGCCCAAGACCTGGGTGACCAGCATAGAGATCGAGGACGAGCTCGTCGCCTCGCTCGATGGCGGCCGCAACCCTTCGACCGAACAATGGCTCACCGTAAGGGGCAAAGTCACGCAGACCACCGGCGTCACGCCGCCGACGGTGAACGCCGACGGGTCGTGCACGCCCGGCCAGAACACCGGTTCGGCCGAGTCGAACTACGCCGGAGCACTGGTGGCCGACGCGCCGAAGACCAAGGAGATATCCCATTGGCTCAAATACCATCAGGCCGCGTACCGCAACGCCACCGATCTCGGCTCGCCCGCCGTGGACGCGCACGAACGGCAGTTTCCAGCAGATCATCGACGGCGAACTCATCGACACCCGATACTACGAGGGGCCGCATGTCGCATGAATGACGGGCGTGCACGCACCGGAAACACGGGAAAACAGCAGTCAGCAGACGAAAACGAGAGGAGAACGACATGCCGGGACGAAGAAGGCATCAGGAACGGGGCGAAACGAACATGCATCGGTTTCGCATCAGGTTTACGGCTGGAAGTAATCTGGGATGCTATGAAGCTTACTGACATCACCCCCGCAATTGCATTGACCCCGCTCGACGGACGCTACCACAAGCAGACCGCACCTCTCGTCGAATATCTGAGTGAGCCGGCGCTGAACCGCGAGCGCATGCGCGTCGAAGTCGAATGGATGATCCTGCTGGCCAACGGCTTCGACGGCAACGGCAACCAGCCGATCGTCGAAGGCGTGGAGCCGTTCACCGACGCCGAGATCGCCTTCCTGCGGGCCATCCCCGAGGACTTCGGCGCCGAAGGCATCAAGCAGCATGCCGCGCACGAGGCCGTCACCCACCATGACGTGAAGGCCGTGGAATACTACATCGACGACCAGCTCGACAAAGCGCCGGCCGAGCTCACCCACATCAACGACGCGCTCAAGACCCTTGTGCACTTCGCCTGCACCTCCGAGGACATCAACAACCTGTCCACCGCCCGTTGCGTGAAGAACGCGATGGAGCAGGTATGGACGCCGGCGTTCAAGGAGATCATCGACCACCTCGCCGCCAAGGCCGAGGAATACAAGGACAAGGCCCTGCTCTCCCTCACCCACGGCCAGCCGGCCACACCGACCACGCTCGGCAAGGAGCTCGCCGTCTACGTCTACCGTCTGAACCGTCAGCTGAGGCACATCGAGAACCAGGAGTACCTGGGCAAGATCAACGGCGCGACCGGCACCTTCGGCGCGCATCTGGCCGCCTGCCCGGACGTCGACTGGATCGCCGTCTCCCGCGAGTTCGTCACCAACCGCATGGGCCTGACCTGGAACCCGCTGACCACGCAGATCGAAAGCCACGACTGGCAGGCCGAGCTCTACTCGACCGTCTCCCACGCGAACCGCATCATGCACAACCTGTGCGTGGACGTGTGGATGTACATCTCGCGCGGCGTGTTCGCCCAGGTGCCCGTCAAGGGCGCCACCGGCTCCTCCACGATGCCGCACAAGGTCAACCCGATCCGCTTCGAGAACGCCGAGGCCAACTTCGAACTGTCCTGCTCGCTGCTCGACACGCTCTCCGCCACGCTGGTGGAGTCCCGTTGGCAGCGCGACCTGACCGATTCGACCACCCAGCGCAACATCGGTTCGGCGCTCGGCTACTCGCAGCTCGCCCTGTACAACCTGATGGGAGGACTCAAGTCCATCCACCCGAACGACATCGTCATCGAACGCGAACTCGACTCCAACTGGGAGGTGCTCGGCGAGTCGATCCAGACCGCGATGCGCGCCTGCGAGCTCAAGGGCCTGCCCGGCATGGACAAGCCGTACGAGAAGGTCAAGGAACTCATGCGCGGCCATGAGATCAGCAAGGAGGCGGTCGAGCGCTTCATCGACCAGCAGTCCTTCGACCCCGCCACGGCCGCGCGGCTCAAGGCGCTGACCCCCCGCCACCTACACGGGCGTCGCCGGCGCGCTGGTCGACTTCGACCGCTGAGCCGTCCGATAATTCCCATTTCCATCGACGATCAATCAGCACAGGAACGGTGATGAACGATCAGACGATAACCGCAACGTCCGGCGATGACGATTCCAAGGCGTCGCTGGACGCGCGTCCGATGAGCGACGACGTATCCGGCACCACGGCCCACCCGGTCATCGAGGACGTCGCACCGCGCCGCATCCACGATTTCGGCGATCTGGTCCACGCCGTCTCCGCCGTGCTGCTCGCGGCGGTGGCCATACTGTCCTCCATCTACCTGAGCGGTTTCGTCACGGGAGTCGAGTCCGATGCCCACAGCGCCGGACGTGCACTGAACTGGATGGTCGATCTTCCGACCTCGATGCTGCAGCAGCTGACCATCGTGACCATCGCCGTTATGGCCATCGTCCAGCTGCTGGTGGGACGGGAGTGGCTGCAATCGGCGTTGGCCCTACTCGCCATGTTCGGTGGCCTAGCGACCGTCTGGGGCATATCGATGGCCGTGTCGACCTTCGGGAACTTCACATTTATCACCGCGCTGAGTTCGCCGAGCTCGATCATCGGAACGGGACTGCTGCCGGACTTCTACGCGGGTTCCGCGGCATTGTTGACCGTCGCGGGGCCTCGGCGTACACGATCGACGGTCAAATGGGGATGGAACATCCTCTACATCTCGTCGGCCATCCTGATCCTGCTGTCGATCAACTCCGTGACCGGAGTTATCGTGTCCCTGTCCGTAGGCCGGCTGGTCGGCATGCTGATCCGGTTCGCAGCCGGCACCAAGAACCAGGGCGCATGGGGCGAGGATCTCGTGCAGGCGCTCAACGGCATCGGACTGCATATCACCTCGCTGAAGCGCCGCATGGACGTCGACCTGTCCCATGGCTCCCTCGCCTCGACCCTCGACGACGATCTGGTCGAAGGATCTCGACTGTACGACGCCGTGGATGATTGGGGACGGGCCTTCGTCGTCTCCGCTCTGGACAGCCAGGCGCGCACGGCGGGCTACGTCAAACAGCTGTGGCAGTGGGTCCGGTTCACCGGCGTCGCCATGCGGCGCGACCGCTCGCCGAGAGAGGCGACCCAGCACCATATGGCGATGATCCTGGGATTGCGCAATGCGGGCCTGCCCACCCCCAAGGTCTACGGCGTGGCCGACACCGGCGAGACTTCGATCCTGGTGCTGCACGGCGACGACATCATGCACGAGTGCAACCTCAACACGTTGTCCGACAAGGACGCCATCGCATTGCTGCGTTTCCTGTCGGTGGCGAACAAGCGCGGGTACACGCATCGCCGCATCACACCGGACACCCTCGCGCGACTGGAATCCGGCACGCCGATCATAGCCGGATGGCAGAACGGGGATGACGCCAGCGCGGCCCCGAACATCGCACTGGACCAGGTGCAACTGCTGTTGCTGCTCGCCGTGCTCATCGGCCCCGAACGCGCGGTCGCCGCAGGCCGCGACGTGCTCGGCGACGACACGATGATCTCGCTGACCCCATTCATCCAGAAGGCGGCCATTCCCGCCGGCACGCGGGCCCTGCCGGGCTGGAACAAGCACATCGTGGACGACATGCGCGCCGAGATGCGCGCGCTGGCCCCGCAGGAGACCGCCGAGGCCATGGAGCCGGTGTCCCTGTCCCGGTTCAGCCCGCGCTCCTTCATCGGCATGGTGCTGCTGATCGTCGCCGTCGTGGTGATCTTCACCCAACTGAAGCCCGACGAGGTCATCTCCGCGGTGAAGAACGCCAACCCGGTGATGGCGATCGTCTGCCTGGTCTTCGAACTTATCGCCCTGCTCGGCTCCGCGCTGGAGCTCGGGGCCTTCATCGAACGCGACAAGCGCAACCCGCTCGGCATCTTCATGTCACAGGTCGCGCAAGGATTCGCGATGGTGTCCATGCCCGCCGGCGTCGGACCCGCATTCGTGAACCTGCAGTTCCTGCGCAAAAGCGGCTACCGCAATACGACCGCCACCGCGATCATGAGCGCCGTCATGGCCGTGTATTATGGCGGCACAGTGCTCATGCTGTTCGTCATCGGCATATTCACAGGCAGCGACGCGCTTAGCAGCATGATTCCGACGAACACCCTGATCGTCATCGTCGGCATCGTGCTGATGGCGCTTGCCGTGGCGATGATGATCCCACCCATCCGGCATTACGCGACGGACAGGCTGCTGCCCCTGGTCAAGGCCTACGCACGGCAGCTGATCGACGTACTCACCAATCCCAAGGAGCTGTCGTTCAGCGTGCTGGGCATGCTGATCCTCAACGTGGCCACCGGACTGGAATTCTGGGCGGCGCTGCTGGCGTTCGGACAGATGACCAATCCGTTGGAGACACTGTTCATCTTCCTGGTCGCCAATGCCATCGGCTCCGCGGTGCCGACCCCCGGGCGGCCTCGGTGGCGTCGAAGCGGCGCTGACGTTCTCGTTCGGCGCGGCAGGCGTGCCCGCGGGCATCGCGCTCTCCGCGACGTTGCTGTACCGTGCGCTGTTCTACTGGCTGCGAATCCCTCTCGGTGCGCTGTCCATGCGCTGGCTCGACAAACACAATCTCATATAACCGCCCAACAACCCGGGAAAAAAGTGTGGCAAAAACCCCGTTTAAAAAAATGCGGCGTTTGCCTACATCATGCGCTATCATCATTGATGAACACCGGGGGATTCGGCAATCGAAGCCCCCAGATCAAAGAAGGATGCTTTATGGCATACAACAAGTCTGATCTCGTTTCGAAGATCGCCCAGAAGTCCAATCTGACCAAGGCTCAGGCTGAGGCCGCCGTTAACGCTTTCCAGGACGTGTTCGTCGAGGCCATGCAGTCCGGCGAAGGCCTGAAGCTCACCGGCCTGTTCTCCGCTGAGCGCGTCAAGCGCGCTGCCCGCACCGGCCGCAACCCGCGCACCGGCGAAATCATCGAGATCCCGGCGACCTACGGCGTGCGCATCTCCGCCGGCTCCCTGCTGAAGAAGGCCGTGACCGAGTAAGTCCGGTTCGTGCCATTGTCACCGATTTCGTTATCATGGTGAACAAATACAGCCCCTGACCAATGAAGAGTCAGGGGCTTTTTCGTATCTGGGCTTGGGCTGGGGCGCCTCCGGTCGGCACCTACCTCCCCCCGGTCGACTTCGCCGACGGCTCAGCCGCCAGCGGGGCGTTATAGCAGGTTCACAGGTGTTGGACGTCGGCATTCGCCTGGTATTCGAAGGGGTCCAGCAGCACGACTTCGCTGCGTTCGGGAGCCATGACGGACAATCGCGTCCAGTCGCAGGAGAACCGGCATTGCGTGGACAGCGCCTTGGCGACGAAGGCCCCGCGCAACGCGGCACGGGTATCGGCCGGCGGTTCCGAGACGGCATGCTCCACCTGCTGGGGCGTGGCCAGCTGCCGCATCACGCCTCGACGCAGCATTGACGGATACAGCGAACCGTTGACGATGTCATGGTAATCCATGTCCAGCCGTTCGCGCATGGCGTCCGTCACTTCGCCCTTGCGGCGTTTCAGCGCCTGGAACAGGCGGTATTTCGCCGCCCAGTCGACGCGGTCCGACAATGCTTCCACATCGCTGGCCTCCAACTGGTCAAGAACCAGCGACCATGCGGAAAGAATCTGATCCACGTCCGTGCGCGGCAGTGCGTCGTCAACGGCATCATGATGACGTTCCATGAAATCACGAACGACGGCCTGGTACCTGCGCTGCATCTGCACGGCGGACACCGGCTCAGAGCCGTCAGCAAGACGAAGCCGGGCGGTCACGCATGTCAGATCGGCGCTGACCGCACGGTTCGCGGCACCGGGATCGGCCAACGCGCACGACGCGAAACCGGAATCCTCACCGAGCCGGGCGGCCTCCTCGATGACGCAGATAATCAGATGCGTCACGGCGAGTTTCATCCATGTCGCCCATTGCGAACGATTGGAGTCGCCGATGATGACATGCAGCCGGCGGAATTCATCCGGATCCGAGTGCGGTTCGTCACGCGTGTTGACCATGGGGCGCGACCGCGTCGTCGCCGATGACACCGCCTCATCCAGATAGTCCGCCCGCTGCGTGATCTCGAATCCCTGATCGGTGACTCGCCCGGCTCCGGTGTACAGCTGCCTCGTTATCAGGAACGGCAGCAGCTCGTGCTCGACGGTTTCCAGAGGCACATATCGGCGTACGAGATAGTTCTCGTGACACCCGAACGAGTGGCCCGCCGAGTCCGCGTTGTTCTTGAACACGTGCACGTTCACGCCGTCCCCGTACCTGGCACGAAGCCGGGCCTGCGCGTCGAGGGCCAATCCGGCCATGACCCGCTCCCCCGCCAGATCCTGCAGCAAGGCGTCCATCGGATCGCGGGCCTCGGCGGTCGCATACTCCGGGTGGGAGCCGACGTCGAGATACAGCCGCGAACCATTGGTCAGGTACGTGTTCGTGGAACGCGCGCGGGACACGACAGGCTGGAACATCATCATCGCGACCTGCGCCGCGTCGACCGGATGGTCCGAACCCGTCACCGATACGCCGTACTCCGTCTCCACGCCGAAAATGCGGGCGAATCCCTGGAACTGCGAAGACCTCCGCGCTTCCTGCCAACTCCCGTGATTGCCGCTGTCACGCAGCTGCGGCATCATTCGCCGCCTTTTTGCACGAAGCTGTTCACGTACTCCTCGGCGTTGGATTCCAGCGTGGATTCGATGTCATCCAGCACCGCGTCGAGAGCGTCCACGGCCGCGTCGGTCTCGGCCTGTGCCGCCATCGACACGTCATTCAGCTGTTCGTCGGTGTCCTGCTTCTGCGAGGACGACTGCGTGTGAGCGAATTCCTGAGGCATATCCGTACCTCCCTTTCCTTCCGGTTTTCTTCTTCCGCCGATGCCGGCACAGGCCGGACATCCGGCATGCCGTCACCGAATCGCAGACATCTGCCACGCACGCACGTATTCGTCACCGCCGGCAGACGCCTGCATATGTCTGTATGCGCCCGATCACTGCAGATACGGCTGCAGCTCGTCGCCGATCAGGCCGTTCGACGCCACGACATCGTTCTCGCGACGCCAATGGATCAGCTCGCCGTTCCACTGTCTCAGACGCCCTGCGCCTCCCATACCACGACGGCGCCGGCCGAGACGGCCGGAACATCCCACTTGTGCAGGTGAGGCTCGAAATAGGCGTCGTACGTGCCGTCGGCCACCTTGCACAAATCCATCGAAGCCGGACCCACTCGCTTGATATCGGCCGGTTTTACCCGCGATGGAGGCTACCGCGGACAGGGCCCGCTTGGACTCCTCCGGCACATACGACATGCCGTAGCTGACCACGGAGCCATCCAGCGTCGCAGTGATCGACGGCATGACCTTCTCGCGCTTGTCGCCGCCCACGGGGTTGCGGCGTATCCTGATGGCACCCTGGCCCTTCGCCGCCATGTACGTGATGCCCATGGCGGGCGCATGGACCACACCCATGATCGGGCGCGCATGGCAGTGCTCGTCGAACTCGAACAGTGAGATGGTCACGGTCCATTCGGCCATGTTGCGGATGAAATTGATGGCTCCGTCGATATTGCCGACGCACCAGTACCTCTCCCCCGGCTGGTTGTCCTCCGGACGCTCCTCCCAGAAGCCCTGGAACGGTTCGATTTCGGACAGTCGCGCGCGGGTATAGCGAATCAGCCGGGTGTTGACCTCGCTGGTGAATTTCGTCTCGCCGGGCGACACCATCGTCGTGGATAGGTCGTGGGGGTTCACCTGCTCCTGAAGGGCGTGCCTGCCGGCATGCCGCGCCACTTGGGGCGACGGCCTGTGTCATTTCTCGCAAATCCATGTCTGTATCAACCTCGTCTGTCGGTCGTTGTCTCTGGTCGTGGCGTTCGCGCCTTTGATCGTCATCGCTCGCCATCATGGCTGCCCCATGATGCGCATCGGCCAGTGGTGCGCCCACGGTAATGCCATTTCATGCCTGTATCGATATTACCTTCCGGCGGTGATGTTCCGATCGATTTGCGTTATCAGCTCATCGGCGTTTCGCGTGCCGTCCACGAACGCGGCCATGTGCGCCTTGTCGAAGGCGCACGGATCGGACATGTCGAGCGAGCACAGGTCGGACGGCCGGACGATCGGACGGCTCGCATTGCCGTACGACTCCTCCCCCGTCTGCGGCGCATCATGCCTGCGGACGGTCAGATGGGACCATGAGACAGCGACCACCTGGCTCGCATACCGGTTCACGACCGCGGCACGCAGCCATGCGCGCGTGGTCTGCGGCGCATTGCCAGCGGCATCGGCGACCTGCCGGTCGTCGACCGTGCGCTCGGTGCGCGACCTGACCTTCTCGAATATCGAGCGGACCGGGTCCAAGGCGGCCCACCCCAAGTCGATCGCCCGCAGTTTCGGATCGTTCCACGACAAAACCGTGCCTGCGGCGCAGACGCTCCAGCAGCTGCCATTTC
>ENA-OQCV01000415-OQCV01000415.1-human-gut-metagenome-genome-assembly--contig:-NODE-415-length-11701-cov-2.033523_pt1 | contig 11701 bp, 12 predicted proteins | sample MGYA00242766_ERZ504592 | MGnify/ENA primary metagenome ERZ504592 (study PRJEB26092, sample SAMD00036315) | human gut metagenome | host: Homo sapiens | study: EMG produced TPA metagenomics assembly of...
ACACACCCGGAAAAGGAGTGGACACTTCGGGGAAAGACCTCGTACGCGCCTCGATTTCCTCTGCCATGACCCGAAAGCACTGCTCAGAAAAGTTGTGAACTTCGAATGATGAGTCATTGCAAATCACCGACTACAAATTACTAATTATAAATTACCAAATCCGATGGAACCACTATCTTCATTGCACCTTCTGGCCGAAGCAGTCAGAAATGCAGGAGCAGACATTGCTCCAACCTATCAAGAATATATACAACTGGCATTTGCCATTGCCACCGACTGCGGAGAAGCAGGACGGCATGATTTTTTAAGTCTGTGCAGCCTGTCGTCCAAGTACGACCGACGGGCAGCCGACAAGCTCTTCAGCAATGCCCTGAAGACCGGCCGTAACGACGTGCATCTGGGAACCGCCTTTCATCTGGCCGAGCTTTGCGGCGTGAAGATTCAGCATGAAGCCGCACCCGCCATTGGTACACTTGGTACACAAAGTTCACCCCTCTCTTCTACCTCACACACACGCGCACGCGAGGAAGAGTCCGCATCGGGCATTGAACCACTGTCTCCATTACCCACTTTCGACGAACACCTCCACTGGCCTTATCCCCTGAATCGCATCATGAGCTGCGGAACCTCCCTCGCCCAATACGATGTACTGCTACTGGGTGCCATCACCGTATTGGGTGCCAGTATGGGAAAACACGTCCGATGTTCCTACGGAGGAAAAATGATGTCCCCCTGCCTGCAAACCTTTGTAGTAGCCCTACCTGCATCCGGCAAAGGAGTGCTCTCCTTGGTACGCCTGCTTGCCGAACCCATTCACGATGAAATACGTGAGCAGGTAGACGAAAGTATGGCATGTTACCGCCGCGAAAAAGCAAAATACGACACACTGGGCAAGGAACGCGGAAAAACGGAGACTCCCGTAATGCCTCTCAACAAGATGTTCCTCATCTCGGGGCAACAACACCGGAACCGGCATCCTGCAAAACCTGATGGACTCCGACGGTACCGGACTGATATGCGAAAGCGAAGCCGACACCATCTCCACCGCCATCGGTTCGGAATACGGACACTGGAGCGACACCATGCGCAAAGCCTTCGACCACGACCGACTGTCCTACAACCGCCGCACTGACCACGAATACCGAGAGGTAAAGAAAACTTATCTTTCCGTACTTCTGTCAGGCACCCCCTCACAAGTGAAACCCCTGATTCCCACTGCTGAGAACGGGCTCTTTTCCCGCCAAGTATTCTACTACATGCCTGCCATACATCATTGGCAAAACCAGTTCGATCGCAATGACAGCGATCTTGAAGATACCTTCAAGGCTCTGGGCATGGAATGGAAGGACAAACTGAAAAACATTGTCATGAACGGAATATTCACCCTTCACCTTACAGACGGACAGAAAGATGAATTCAACCGGCTCTTCTCCCGGCTTTTCGTACGCTCCGGACTGACCAACGGAAACGAGATGTCAAGCAGCGTGGCACGTCTAGCCATCAACATCTGCCGCATCATGGAAGTGGTGGCCATGCTCCGCGCAATGGAACAAGGGGAAATCACCGCCTCGCCTTACGTGTCGCCCGACCCTCACACAGCCACAGACAATCTGAAAGACCACATTGTCAGCCGATGGGATCTCCTCATTGCTTCCGATGACTTCCATGCCGTACTCTCACTGGCCGAAAGCCTGTACCGGCATACCACCCATATCCTCTCCTTCCTGCCCAACACCGAAGTGGCAAGCCGCGGCAATGCCGACCGGGATGCGCTGGTAGACAGCATGGAAGAAGAATTCACACGGGCCTCTTTCCTGCAGAAAGCCGGAGAGATGGGCATCAAATCGGAAACCGCCTCCACCTGGCTCAAACGTATGCAGAAACACGGGCTGGTGGAAAATGTGGATGGCAAGGGAAACTACCGGAAACCCAAAGTCTGACATTCACTTCGCTTCACGCACGCGTATGTGTGTGAGGCGAAAGGATGGATGAACCTCTGTACCAAGTGTACCAACCTCAGGTTTACGCTTCCCAACCTGACCTTTACGCCGCCCAACCTCAAGTTTAAGGCTCTCCCAGTGCAGCCACTATCAGCCGCACCTGGGCAGGCGTATAAGAGCGGGAACGGGAAGAACCGCCCAAGGCGGAAAGTCCGTCACGCAAATCGGGACAAAGGTCTATCCAGTGTTTCAGTTTGCGGAAGGCAGCCTCCGGACAAAGATTGGGACAATAGATTTGGGCCAATTCAGTACGCCCGTATGTACGTATGACAAAAGAATCCATAGTTGACAGTTACGATTTATATTTCATCAAAAGTAACTATAAATCATGACATTATCAAACTTACAAGCGTAAATAACCGACTAAAACAGACCCAAACAGACGAGAACCTGCAAAAACCGGCAAACGCCCGTATCCACAGCCTTATCTTTGCATCGTTGAGTTCAACACAGCAAATGTTTTTATCCTTTAACTTCTAAATTTTAATTGTATGATTCGTTACAAAAAGTATCAAGTGACGGGCGAAGATAGCCCGCTGAAAGGCCTCTGGTATGCACGCCCCGTAATCGAAGAAACCTTCGACATCGAAAACGCTGGCCAAGCACATGTCCAATCACAACACCCCCTATTCGAGTGGTGTCATCAAGGGGTACTGGCAGACATGGTTTCCTGCACCAAAGAATTGATTCGGACGGCAAGAACGTGAAACTGGATGACCTTGCCATCTTCTCCGTAGGAATCGTCAGCAAGAAAGGGGCGCAATCCGCTGCCGACTTCTCGCTGGCCAACAACGTAAAGGGCCTGAAGCTCCGCGCCCGCGCCACGGGTGAGCTGAGCAATGCCCAAATCAACCTGGATGGACAGCTGAAGGAATCTTCCCTGTACACCGTAGGCGGAAAAGCTCCCGATGGCAGTGGTTCCGACGGCGGTTCCGGAGGAAGTGACGGTGATCAAGGCGAGAATCCGTTAGGATGAGAATAATTACAAATTACTAATTATCAATTACCAATCATCATGAGTGAAGACAAAAATGTCAAAATCCGTGTGGGGCATTGTCCTCAAAGTAATCATCACCGTAGCTACCGCCATAGCGGGAGCTTTAGGTCTGGGCGCTTGCAAATAGCCATGCGTACGATTACCCTGCTCATTGTTCATTGCTCAGCCACGCCTCAAGGCGTGGCCCTGGGCTTTGAGGATTGCCGCCGCGACCACATCCACCACCGCGGCTTCCGTGACATCGGCTATCATTTCTATCTGACCCGCAACGGCGAAATACACCGCGGCCGCCCGTTGGAAAAAATAGGTGCGCATTGCCTCAATCACAACCGCCACTCCATCGGCATCTGTTACGAAGGAGGGTTGGATGCCGAAGGCTGTCCTGCTGATACCCGCACTTTGGAGCAGAAGGCTTCGTTGCTGGCACTGCTACGCGAGTTGAAACGCATCTTTCCACGGGCACTGATTATTGGGCATCACGACTTGAATCCGGTGAAAGCTTGTCCGTGCTTCGATGCGGAAAGGGAGTATAGGGGGCTGTAAAAGGCTCCCTATTTTTCAATCACACGTACTCCCACGGATACGGATTATCCATCACATTGCGAAATTCGGCAATCGCCTCCTGCTGTTCGACGGAAAGCGTGGCAGAATCCCAGGAATTGATAATGGCTTGTGCTTCGTCGGCCAGCGGTTGGTCGAACACCTCGCCGTAGCAGGCGGTGAGCAGACGCAGTTTCAGCAGCGACGGGGGAAGCGCGTCGAGGATGTCCCAGCAGAGGTCCAGCACCTGCTGTATGTGTTCCTGCTTCTCACCGTGGTCGATGAAAGAGGTGTTGTAACCCATCAAGAGCGCGAGGTAGATGTTGGCCGTTTCTTCCGGATTGGCACCTTTTGTGCGCGAGGCATACAATGCCGTAGCCAGGCGATAGACTTCGCCATTACGACGTGACAAGTCGTCACTATACACCGGACTGCCGTCCGTACCTAAATACATCAGTTCGTGTGCGAGGCACTGGAGAGTGACCGCTTGTTCGGAAAGAGACATAGACTATTAAAGAATTAAGAATTGAAAAATTAAAACGATTAAAGTCAGCTGATTACTTCGATAAGGTCGGGATGGATGGTGGCCATGGCCACAACGATAACACCCTGCACCTCGATGACAACACGACGGTCGCGTGCACCTTTCACTTTCAAGAAGATACCCTCCTGCCCTTCGAATTCACCGCCCGTGATACGCACCTTGGTGCCTTTCTTCAGATTCACCTCCTCGGGCTTGAAGTAGAGAAGATGGTCGCTGTAACTGCCGGCAACGGCAATGAAGCGTTTCATTTGCTCGTCGGGAACAATGATTTTGCTGCCGGTGCAACGGTCGTTGATGTATTGCAGATAGGTGACCAGAGACTTGACACGCTTCACCTCTGAAGGACGTGCATGGACAAAGACCAGATTGCGTATAACGGGAACTTGAACACGGATTTTCTTTCCCCGCTTGACAACAGTTTCGTATCTCATAGGGACGAAACAGCCTAATTTCTCCATTTTCGAGCAGGCGGATAGCATCCAGCTCTCTGCGGTAGGTGGCACGCATGGCATGCCAAATTTCGGTCTCTTTCTCCTGCTCCATTCTCCTGTTTTTCTTATAGAAGGATATTCTTCCGGGGCTTTGAATTTCTCGCATCAAACTGAAATTCAATCATTTACAAGTGAATACCATAAAATATAACGGATTTTAGTATTCCTTTTATTCCAAATTTGTTCTGGTACACTTATCTTACAGATAAGATACTATAAACGAATGAGTTATATGCACACAGGTGTTTTTTTGAAACGTTCGTTTAATGTTCGCAAAGATAAGGTGTATTTTGAATCTCGCAAAATGTTTAATAAAATATTCTATAAATTTCTTTTTAGTGAGTATAATACTTTGTCAGTAAGCCTATTGCATTGTATTTCTCTAACTTCTTCCTTTTTACTAATTTTTTCAAGTAATCTTCCCTCTTTAATTTTCTTAAATATTGACGTTCAAAAAATCGAACGTTTAAAAAATCACCTTTACTTTCTCACATCCATACCACTATTAATCAATCAATTACTAAGCACAACAGATATTTTTTCATCATTAGATACATATCACTACTTGTACTCTTTTTCCGCACAAAAAAGCAGCTTTTATTATCCATAATAAAAGGGCTACACCTTTTCCTCCTCATGGTGTAGCCTTAAACACAAAAGGGGTTGTAGCTATCCAAGGCAAATGGTGTAGCCCTTTTTCAAGAAAAATGAGCCCAATGGGATGCTAATATAGGACAATCAGTTAACTGCTTTTCCTATAACTTTTTAACCGCCCACAGATTGAAGACCAATGCAAAGACCAACAAGGCTCCCAACTGCGGCAGCAGTTCGGCAAATCCGCCGCCACGGAGATAGATGGTACGCATTACCTCTACAAAATAGCGCAGCGGATTGATACGCGTAATCCATTGCGCCCATTGAAGGATTGTACGCATCATGCTCGGAAGTCAGTCCCGACTACGAATTCCAAGTCATCATGCCCACTGCCAATTTTCTGCCCGTGCTACAGAATTCCATTCTTTCGGAAGCTTATACACGAAACGGAATCCGCCTTTCATGCAACAACGAGGAATGGGCACACATCAGCCACTTTTGCTGAAACACCGTAATCTACTGGTGTTTCAAATATCAGACGAACTGAACTTTCCCAATCCGTCGTTCTTCTCGAAGTTCTTCAAACGTATGACGGGGATGACACCGGCGGAATACCAGAAACAAACCTGACCTCAAAACAGCTGTCCTATACGGGAGCCTGACGGTCCGTCGCAAGAGTCCGCTTCCAATGCCAGCATCCCTTGTTTGGCTGCCAGTCCACCGGCATAGCCTATCAGCGTATGGTTACTGCCCACCACACGATGGCAGGGGATGAGTATGGAGAGGGCATTTGCCCCATTGGCAGCCGCCACCGCACGTATGGCTTTCGGATTGCCCAGCTTTCGTGAAAGCTCGCCGTAGGACACTGTTTTTCCGTAAGGGATGTTCTGCAACTCCTGCCACACCGTCCGCTGGAATTCTGTTCCGACTGCAAGCAGTGGAACATCGAATATGGTCCGCTTACAGGCAAAATACTCATCCAACTGAATGATTGCCCTTGCAATCACTTCCGAAGTGCCTTCCTCATAATCGGCATGCAGCGCCTGCCGTATGCGCTTATCAACGGTTACTCTACGTTTCTCGTTCAGCATCCAGTCGCATAGGCAGAGTTTATCGCCGAAAGAGCCGAGGAGCAACTCGCCATAAGGAGATTGATAGTATTGGGTCAAAATTGTTTCCATCGAACTTAGTTTTCAGCAAAGATAGCAAATTAAACTATCATTTGTACTCCGCCCACGACTTGATAGCCAAATCATCCGGTGTCATCGTGCAGAATGCATTGATGAACGCACTTGCCAGACGGGCATTCGTTATCAACGGAATATTGAGGTCGATGGCGGCACGGCGTATCTTGTAGCCGTTATCCAACTCGCCTGCGGTGAGGTTCTTCGGAATATTGACCACCATGTCTATCTCCTTGCGGTGCAGCATGTCGAGTGCCTGTGGCTGGCGTTCGGGTTCGCTGGGCCAGTAGACGCGCGTATTCTCCACACCGTTCTCCGTAAGGAAGTTGCTGGAACCACCCGTGGCAAATATCTTATACCCCTTCTTCTGAAGCATACGCGCGGCAGAAAGCATGTCCACTTTCTGCTTCGGAGTACCGGTAGAAAGCAGGATATTTTTCTCTGGAATACGATATCCCACGGAGAGCATCGCCTTGAGAATGGCGCAGGAAGTATCGCTGCCGATGCAACCCACCTCGCCCGTACTTGCCATATCCACCCCCAGTACCGGGTCGGCCTTCTGCAGACGGTTGAAGGAGAACTGGCTCGCCTTGATGCCTACATAATCCAAATCGAACAGATTCTTGTCCGGCTTCTGTACCGGAATGCCGAGCATCACCTTCGTGGCAAGTTCAATAAGGTTTATCTTCAGCACCTTGCTGACAAACGGGAACGAACGGCTGGCACGGAGGTTGCACTCAATCACCTTGATGTCGTTCTCGCGTGCCAGATACTGGATATTGAACGGACCGGAGATGTTCAGCTCACGGGCAATCTCGCGGCTGATGCGCTTGATGCGGCGCACCGTCTCCACATACAACTTTTGTGGCGGGAACTGGATAGTGGCGTCACCGGAATGCACTCCGGCAAACTCGATATGCTCACTGATGGCGTACGCGATAATCTCTCCATCTTGCGCCACAGCATCCATCTCCACCTCCTTGGCATGCTCAATGAACTGGCTCACCACTACGGGATGTTTCTTGCTGACATTCGCCGCCAGCTTCAGGAAGCGTTCCAGCTCCTCCCGGTTGGAACAGACGTTCATCGCAGCGCCGGGACAATACGTAGGAAGGACGGACCAATACCGGGAAGCCCACCTTATACACAAAGGCGTTGATGTCCTCCAGGGAGGTCAGCGCCCGCCATTCGGGTTGGTCTACACCAATGCGGTCGAGCATGGCGGAGAACTTGTCACGGTCCTCGGCATTGTCGATGCTCCTGGCGCTTGTGCCGAGAATAGGTACCTTCTGCGCATCGAGGCGCAGGGCAAGGTTATTCGGTATCTGACCACCGGTAGAGACAATCACCCCGTGGGGATTCTCCAGTTCGAGAATATCCATCACACGCTCGAAGGTGAGCTCGTCGAAGTAAAGACGGTCGCACATGTCATAGTCCGTAGACACGGTTTCGGGGTTGTAGTTTATCATGACACTGCGGTAGCCTTCCTGGCGGATGGTGTTCAGGGCCTGCACGCCGCACCAGTCGAACTCTACGGAAGAACCGATGCGGTAGGCGCCGGAGCCCAATACGACGATGGACTTGTGGTCGCCGAGGTAACGGACATCATTTGCCGTGCCACTATACGTCAGGTAGAGATAGTTGGTCTGTGCGGGATATTCGGCGGCAAGGGTATCTATCTGCTTCACTACGGGCAGAATGCCTGCACTCTTGCGGAAAATTGCGGACGGCAAGGATGGCTTCTTCGCCGTCCATTGCTTGTTCCAAGCCGAGGGCACGGGCTATCTGGAAATCAGAGAAGCCTTGTACTTTGGCTTTACGCAATAAGTCCACGGGAATCATTGGCAACTCTCCATCAGCCATAAAAGAGTGCAGTTCCCTGCTGGTATCCATGATGTTCATCAACTTCTCCAGGAACCAACGGTCTATCTTGGTCAATTCGTGCACCTGGTCCACCGTATACCCGGCACGGAAGGCTTTGGAGATGACAAAGATACGCTTGTCCGTCGGTTCGCGCAGAGCCTTGTCCAAATCGGCAATCACCAGTTCCTTGTTCTCTACGAAGCCGTGCATGCCCTGGCCTATCATGCGAAGCCCTTCTGGATGGCTTCCTCGAAAGTACGGCCGATAGCCATCACCTCGCCTACCGACTTCATGCTCGAACCCAGCTCTTTGTCCACCCCGTGGAACTTGCCCAAATCCCAACGCGGTATCTTGCAGACCACATAGTCCAGGGCGGGTTCGAAGAAAGCGCTTGTGGTCTTTGTCACAGAGTTGTTCAAGTCGAACAAGCCATAGCCCAAGCCGAGTTTTGCCGCTACAAATGCCAACGGATAACCCGTTGCTTTAGAGGCAAGTGCAGACGAACGGCTCAAGCGTGCATTTACCTCGATTACCCGGTAGTCCTCGCTCATCGGGTCGTAGGCATACTGCACGTTACACTCTCCCACAATGCCGATGTGACGGATAATGCGGATAGCGAGTTCACGCAATTTATGATAGTCCGTATTGCTCAACGTCTGTGACGGGGCAATAACGATGGACTCACCTGTATGGATGCCCAGGGGGTCGAAGTTCTCCATGTTGCAGACCGTGATGCAGTTGTCGAAGCGGTCGCGCACCACCTCGTATTCCACTTCCTTCCATCCCTTCAGCGATTTCTCCACCAGCACCTGCGGGGAGAAGGAGAAGGCTTTCTCCACCAGCACATTCAGCTCTTCTTCATTGTCGCAGAAGCCCGAACCCAGTCCGCCAAGCGCGTATGCGGCACGGACAATGACCGGATATCCCAGTTCCCGGGCTGCGCGACGGGCATCGGCGGCATTCTCCACGGCTTCGCTCTTGATGGTCTTCACATCAATCTCATTCAGTTTCTGCACAAAGATTTCACGGTCCTCCGTGTCAATGATGGCCTGCACGGGAGTGCCGAGAACCGTCACGCCGTACTTCTCGAAAATCTTGTCTTTATAGAGGGAAACACCGCAGTTCAGTGCCGTCTGCCCACCAAAAGCAAGCATGATGCCGTCCGGGCGCTCCTTCTCTATCACCTTCTCCACGAAGTAAGGAGTGACGGGCAGGAAGTAAATCTGGTCGGCAACTCCTTCCGAGGTCTGTACCGTGGCAATGTTCGGATTGATGAGAACCGTGTAGATGCCTTCCTCCTTCAATGCCTTGAGCGCCTGCGAACCGGAGTAGTCAAACTCTCCCGCCTCACCTACTTTTCAGTGCACCGGACCCCAGCAGCAGGACTTTCTTTATATTGTTCTCTTTCATTTGTCTTGATTTGATTGTACCAATAATTTGTTTTCACACGTATCCGAATCATTTTTCGATACCGATAAAACGGTTATAGCAGTTTTACGAACTCATCGAACAGAAATTCCGTATCCGTCGGTCCGCTGGCCGCTTCGGGATGAAACTGTGCGGAGAACCACGGATTGCGCTTATGGCGGATGCCTTCGTTGGAGCCGTCGTTCATATTGACGAAGAGCGGTTCCCAGTCTGCGCCCAGCGTGTTGCTGTCCACCGCATAACCGTGGTTCTGCGAAGTGATGAAACAACGCTCCGTACCCACCATGCGTACGGGCTGGTTGTGGCTGCGGTGTCCGTATTTCAATTTGTATATTTCGGCTCCACCGGCTTTGGAGAGTAGCTGATTGCCCATGCAGATGCCGAAAATAGGCAGCTTCTCGTTCTGCATCGCCTTGCGGATGTTCCGGACGGCGGCATCGCAGGTATCGGGGTCGCCGGGACCGTTGGAGATGAACAGCCCGTCGAACTCCAGTCCGTTGAAGTCGTAATCCCGAGGGAACGCGGATTACTTCCACATCCCGTTTCAAGAGGCAACGGATGATGTTGGCCTTGACGCCGCAGTCCACAAGGAGCACTTTCTTTCTGCCCTCGCCCGTGTTGTAGCGGATAACTTTCCCTGCAACTCACCTTATCCACGTAGTTTACACCCGCATAAGCAGCTTCGGGGCACATTATCGGGATCGTCGTCAAAGACAATCTTGCCCATCATCACCCCGTGCTCGCGCAGCACTTTCGTCAACTCACGGGTATCGATGCCCGTAATGCCCGGCACTTGTTCGCGTTTCAGCCAGTTGCCGAGGCTTTCCACGGCATTCCAATGACTGTAGTTACCGGAATAATCGCTTACGATAAGGGCTTCGGCGTGGATGCGTTCGCTCTCCATAAATACAGGCAGCCCGTCGGGGGCGAAGGTAAAAGGCGGCACACCGTAATTGCCCGCCAAGGGATATGTAAGCGTCATCAACTGTCCGGCATACGAAGGGTCGGTCAGGCTTTCGGGATAATCCCGACATGGCAGTGTTGAACACAACTTCACCGGCTACCGGCTTCTCATAACCGAACGACTTGCCGTGAAAACGGCTCCCGTCGTCAAGGATAAGAGTCACATTTCTCATATTCAGAATTGATATACTTGTTCTATGTAATTAATAAATGCCATGTTCAGCAACTTCACACCGCCCGGCGTGGGATAGTCACCGCTGAAGTACCAGTCGCCCCGGTGCCGCGGACAGGCTTCATGCAGGCCTTCAAGAGGCTGATATACAATCTGCACTTGGGGCTTTCGTGCCTTTCGGAGTGAGCAGTTCCACCATTTTGGCGGAAATCTCTTCGTCGGTAAAGGGAGCGTATATCTCCTTTACGTAGTTCACCATCTGTTCTTTGGGCAGACTCACCTGTTCTTTGGGACTTGCGGTAGGCGGATTCGATGACATCGCGCATCTCGCGTTCGTTTCAGCAACTCGATGGCAGCCTTGAAAGCTATGAACTCGCTCATCTTCGCCATGTCGATGCCGTAATAGTCGGGATAGCGCACCTGCGGTGAGGAGCTTACAATTACTATCTTCTTCGGACCGAGGCGGTCGAGGATGCCGATGATGCTCTGCTTCAGGGTAGTGCCGCGCACAATGCTGTCGTCTATGATAACCAGATTGTCCGTGCCGGGCACGAGGCTGCCGTAAGTGATGTCGTACACATGGGCGGCAAGGTCGTTGCGACTGTTGCCCTCGGCAATGAAAGTACGCAGCTTAATGTCCTTAATGGCCACCTTCTCGCTCCGTATGCGGCGGGACAGGATACGCTCCAGCTCATCGTGGCTGGGGTTGTGTCCCAAAGCGGCAATCTGCCGCACCTTCTCCTCGTTGAGATAGTCGTCCAGTCCCGTGCAACATTCCATAGAAAGCCACTTCCGCAGTATTCCGGTATAAAGGAAAAAGACGGTGTGGTCTATATCCTTGTCGATGGCTTTCAGGATGTTGGACACCAGTTTCTCACCCAACAGTTTACGTTCCTTGTAGATGTCCATGTCACTGCCGCGGCTG
>ENA-OQCV01000416-OQCV01000416.1-human-gut-metagenome-genome-assembly--contig:-NODE-416-length-11691-cov-3.993860_pt1 | contig 11691 bp, 15 predicted proteins | sample MGYA00242766_ERZ504592 | MGnify/ENA primary metagenome ERZ504592 (study PRJEB26092, sample SAMD00036315) | human gut metagenome | host: Homo sapiens | study: EMG produced TPA metagenomics assembly of...
GGTACCAGTCTACATAGGCAATGGCTCCAGAAAATGTGATGATATCCCAGTTCTCTGGCCATAGACAGATTCTGTGTACTGTAGATGCCTGTAGGGGCGTAAATTTGTCATTCTTTCCTGTAATTTCCTGTAAATTTTTCTACATCGGATAATTCTTCTGAAAGATTCTTTGTGGAAATTTTGACATATCCGGGTGCGTCATAGTATGATTGCCGACAATATGCCCTTCCGTTTCCATTCGTTTGATCAGATCTTTGTTTTCCGAAATGAAATTTCCAACCACAAAAAATGTAGCAGGTGCCTGATGTTTTTTCAGTGCATCCAAAATAGCAGGAGTATTTCCATTTTCAAAGCCTGCGTCAAAGGTGAGATAGATTTTCTTTTCTTCGGTATCTTCAGCAAAAAAGGCATTGTACTGAGCCAGTTCTTCTATCGTTGCATTTCCAACAGGACGTTTGCCTTCTTCCTGAAAACTGAGTCCCCAGTTGGAACTTTGGGCAGAAGCAGCAGTCTGTCTGGCAGTGTTGTGCGATACGATTTTTCCTATAGAGGAACCTATAAATGCACAAGCACAGAAAAGAAGAAAAATCTTGGTAAATCTGGAAGAGAAAATCCGAGTGGAAGATATGTATTTGAGATGCATAGAGAGTATTAACCTCAGAACGGAATGATATTAGTTTAATATATGAGAAAGAGGGGAACTATAGAAGCTGAATGACAAATAAAAGAGCCACAGATTTATATTTCATCGTGGCTCCTGTTAAGATTCTGTATCCAAGGGATGATACCTCACTTTCTGTAAAATAAATTATGAAATTGTATGAATTTGAATTATGAAATTAACGGTTCAACTTACTGTCCCATTGGTCTGTACCTTCCTCTTATAGTTTCATAGGGTAAATCGTTAAGTTTTCATTGGACTGTACCTTCTTCATGTAAATGAACGGTTACGTTTTATAATAGGGTAAATCGTTAACGTTTCATTGGACTGTACCTTCCTTAGTTTTGATTGAATGTCACTTTAAAATAAGGTAAATCATTAAATTTCCATTGGACCGTACCTTCTTTAGAATGTTTAACTGTTACGTTCAAAATAAGATAAATCGTTAGGTTTCCATTGGACTGTACCTTCCTTGTTTGATAGGAACTACTTATAAAACTTAGTTGGATTTAAAAGCTTAAGTTCTTGGTGGTCCGTACCTGCCTTTCTTATAAGTCATGAATTTGAAACTTTGCTATTCTGGTGGTCTGTACCTCGCTTTCTTAAATTATGAAGAAAAGATTATGTTTTCGGTGGTCTCACTCCTTTACTTTTTTGTTTTTCGTAATCCCTTTTGTTTTATGAACTTAATATAACAGATAAAAAATGAAATGTCAAGAATAAAAATAGAAAATTTACAAAAAACATTTAAAAGATAACATTAAAATTATTTGCATTGATAAAATATTCTGAAAATAATAATGGATATAGACAATGCATAGCCGGAACCATATTGGGTGAAAAATATGGTTGTAAAGATATACAAGTCAAATTACGTTACTGTTCACGCCGTTCTCAGTGACGTACTTTTGACTAGTACATCGTTTTCGAAATAACTATACCACTCACTTGTCTGCGAATCCGATTGCACAGGTCTAAAAGCCTCAGCGTAGCCCGCTACGCCTGCGATTTTTTATACCAGCACACTCGAATCCGCATCCTACGCGATTGGTATAGTTATTTACGAAACGCTGTACTTGAGATTTAACTGTAACTGTGAAAATATGGAACAGTTACCGGTTTATTAAAATGATCAGGAGGTTCTAATATGTTACGTTATCTGCCTGTAAGAAGGGTTCATGCAAGACAGGTACTTGATTCCAGAGGAAATCCTACAGTGGAAGTAGAAGTAACAGTAGGAGAAGGTGTGATCGGGATAAATGGATATACGGGAAGGGCAATCGTCCCTTCGGGAGCTTCCACAGGAAAGTTCGAGGCAGTGGAGCTTCGTGACGGAGAAAAAGGCTGCTACACCGGACTTGGTGTCCGCAAAGCAGTGGAGAATGATAATACAAAGCTGGCAGAAGCAATTCTTGGAGAAAATGCTCTGGATCAGTCCTATATTGATAAAAAAATCATAGAAACAGACGGCACAGACAATAAAAGTAATGTAGGGGCAAATGCGGCACTGGGAGTATCCCTGGCAGTAGCAAGGGCGGCAGCAGCAGCTCTTCGAGTTCCTTTATATCAGTATCTTGGCGGCTGCCATACCAGACAGATGCCTGTACCGATGATGAATATCTTAAATGGGGGACGTCACGCTGACAATACGGTGGATTTACAGGAATTCATGATCATGCCGACGGGAGCGGAAAATATGGAGCAGGCGATCCGAATGTGTGCGGAAGTATACCAGTTTCTCAGAATTATCCTGAAACAAAAAGGTCTGTCAACAGCAGTCGGGGATGAGGGAGGTTTTGCACCGGATCTTTCCGATTCAGAAAGCGTCCTGGAAGTGATTCTGGAAGCAGTAAAAAAGGCAGGGTATGAACCCGGAAAGGATATCAGCATTGCAATTGATGCTGCGGCAAGTGAACTGTACGATGAAGAAAGAGGCGTTTATGTTTTCCCCGGAGAAGGAAAAATGAAAGGGGAGGAAGTTCTCAGGGATTCCGGCGAGATGATAGAATATTATGAAAAACTTGCAGAGAAGTTCCCGATTGTTTCCATTGAAGATGGACTTGAGGAAGATGACTGGGAAGGCTGGAAACAGATGACAAAAAGACTGGGAGATAAAATACAGCTTGTAGGTGATGATCTGTTTGTCACGAATATCAAACGTCTTGCATGTGGTATCAAACTGGGAGCGGCAAATGCCATTCTGATAAAATTAAACCAGATAGGAACACTTTCAGAAGCATTGGACGCAGTGGAAATGGCACAGAAAGCGGGATACAGGGCAGTAATTTCTCACAGATCAGGAGAATCGGAAGATTCATTTATCGCAGATCTGGCAGTTGCCACAGGTGCCGGCCAGATTAAGACAGGTGCACCCTGCCGTTCGGACCGAAATGCCAAATATAACCAGCTTCTTCGTATCCATGAGGCCTTGGGAGAACTGGCAGTGTATGAAAATCCTTTTAAAGAAAATGAAAAAAATTGTTAAGAAACCTGACAAAAACTCTGAATTGTGGTTGAAATCCCCATCCGGCTATGTTACAATGAAACTCAGTTGATTAGGAGGTGTAACGAAGTGCAGATTATTAAGATCATTCTGAGTGTCATTTTCATAATAGATTGCATCGCTCTTACAGTAGTAGTTCTTATGCAGGAAGGTAAGCAGCAGGGACTTGGTGCTATCGCCGGAGCAGCAGAAACATACTGGGGTAAGAACAAAGGTCGTTCCATGGAGGGCGGACTTGTTAAGGCAACCACTATTATGGGAATTTTACTTTTTTGTAATTTCTGTAGCATTAAATATGCTTGGTTAATCAGAAAAGAAATTTGAAACACTCTTGTTATGTGCAAGAGTACTTTTTTGTGTCATAAAGAGCTGAATCAGATAAAAGTCCTCTGCGGAGGCTGTGAGGAGTAATATGAGTAAAAAAGATATGGACAGAAGAAAAAAGTTTATCCTGGAACTGATGGGAGATCCTATTTATCAGCCAATGAGACTCCGCGAGATTTCTTCTCTTCTGAGACTTTCAAAAGAAGAGAAAAGAGAGCTGTATGATGTTCTGGACGAACTTTGCGAGGAAGGAAAGGTATCTGTAGACCGCAAGGGCAGATATGAAAAGGTCAAAGGAAAATGGAAAAAGAAAAAGATGACCGTTATTACGATGACCGAAGAGAAGAATACGGATCAGAGTATGGTAGAAAGAAGAAAGATAAAAATAAAAAAGAGCAGCCGGAGGGAATCCAGGCTGAGGGAACATTCATCGGACATCCCAAAGGTTTCGGCTTCGTAGAAATCGAAGGACAGGATGAGGATATCTTTATTCCTGAAAGTGATACAGGAACAGCCATGCATCAGGATAAAGTAAGGATCATCATCAGAGATGACAAAAAAGAGGGAAAACGCCAGGAAGGTGTAGTTGTGAAGGTTCTGGAACGTGGTATGCCTGAAATTGTAGGAACTTACCAGTTAAATCGGGATTTCGGTTTTGTGATCAGTGATAATCCGAAATTTTCCAAAGATATCTTCATTCCGAGAAAAGAAGCAGCAGGAATTAAAAATGGTGATAAAGTAATCGCGGTGATCACAGATTACGGCTCCGGAAATAAGAATCCTGAAGGAAAAATTAAGGAGAATCTGGGAAATATCCGAACACCGGGTACAGATATCCTGGCAATCGTCAAGAGCTTCGGAATCCCAAGTGAATTTCCTGAGAAAGTAATGAAGCAGGCTCAGCGTGTTCCGGATCATGTGCTGGATGCAGACAGAGATGGAAGACTGGATCTGAGACATCTGCAGACAGTTACTATTGACGGCGAAGATGCCAAAGACCTGGATGATGCGATTTCCCTGACAAAAGAGAGGGACATTTACCATCTGGGAGTCCATATCGCAGATGTAAGCAACTATGTACAGTATAACAGTGCTCTGGACAGGGAAGCACTGAAACGTGGAACCAGTGTTTATCTGGCAGACCGCGTTGTGCCAATGCTGCCGGAACGTCTTTCCAATGGAATCTGTTCTCTGAATCAGGGAGAGGACAGACTGGCGTTGAGCTGCCTGATGGACATTAACGAAAAGGGTAAGGTAGTTTCCCATCAGATCGCGGAAACAGTGATTAACGTAAATGAGAGAATGTGCTATACTGATGTAAAGAACATTCTTGAGGACACAGACGAAGAAGCAAAGAAACGGTATGATGCACTTATCCCGATGTTCTTTATGATGAAAGAACTGTCCGGAATCTTACGAAACAGCCGCCATCACAGAGGTTCCATTGACTTTGATTTTCCGGAGAGCAAGATTATTCTCAATGCAGCAGGAAAAGCAATCGATGTTAAGCCATATGAAGCAAATGTGGCAACCAAAATCATTGAAGATTTCATGCTGATGGCAAATGAGACTGTGGCACAGGAATACTGCACAGAAGAGATTCCGTTTGTATACAGAACCCATGATAACCCGGATCCGGAGAAAGTGGAGAGTCTTCTGACATTACTTCACAATCAGGGTGTGAAGATTCAGAAAGCAAAAGAAGAAATCACGCCAAAAGAAATCCAGCAGATCATCGAAAGTATCGAAGGGCTTCCGAATGAAGCAATGATCAGCCGTCTGGTGTTGCGTTCCATGAAACAGGCGAAATATACAACAGAATGCAGCGGTCACTTTGGACTGGCAGCAAAATATTACTGCCATTTTACATCTCCGATCAGAAGATATCCTGATCTGCAGATCCACAGGATCATTAAGGATAACTTACGAGGCAGACTGATGCGTGAAGGCAGAACCGAACACTATGCTGAAATCCTTGATGAAGTTGCGAGGCAGTCCAGTGTATGCGAACGCCGCGCAGATGAGGCAGAGCGTGAATCAGACAAGCTGAAGAAAGCAGAATACATGTCCTACCATCTGGGAGAAGAGTTCGAGGGAATTATCTCAGGTGTTACCGGATGGGGGGCTTTATGTGGAACTTCCGAATACTGTAGAGGGACTGGTTCATGTCAACACGCTGCGTGATGACTACTATGATTTTTGACCAGGAGAGCTATGAACTTCGCGGTGAGATGACAAAGAAAGTGTACAAGCTGGGAGATAAGGTTCGTGTCCGCGTGGCAGAGGCAGATAAGATGCTCAAGACTGTAGACTTTGAGCTGGTTTCTGATATCCGGGACGATGAAGAAGAGAATTAAATAAAAATGTATGGATACACTTCTGGTATTTGATGATGAAGAAGAGAGTTAAATAAAAATGGCTTGGAGGATATTATGGCAAAGAAAAAGGAATGAAGCTGATTGCCAATAATAAAAAGGCATTTCATGATTATTTTATAGAAGATACTTATGAAGCCGGCATTGCCCTTGCAGGAACAGAGGTAAAATCCCTGCGCATGGGTAAGTGTAGTATTAAGGAATCCTTTATACGTGTGGAAAACGGAGAGGTTTACATCTACGGAATGCATATCAGCCCTTATGAAAAAGGCAATATTTTTAATAAAGATCCCCTGAGGATCCGTAAGCTGCTGCTTCACAGGTATGAGATCAACAAAATCGAAGCAAAGCTAAAAGAGAAAGGTCTGACGCTGGTACCTCTGAAAGTTTATTTCAAAGACAGTCTGGTAAAAGTAGAGATCGGAATGGCTCGAGGTAAGAAACTTTATGACAAGAGACAGGATATCGCAAAGAAAGACCAGAGAAGAGAAGCAGAACGTGACTTTAAGGTTAAGAATCTATATTGATAATATTACCAAATCCTTTGGCTCAAAATTGTGAAATGTTATGAAAAAATTAATGGATATTGCAAAAATATTCGAAAATTCGTATAATCTATCATATAGATAAAAAAATAACAATTCATTTTTCAGGCAGATGAGCTGAAAGGAGTGGTGCCCTATGAAAACAATCACGATCAGCAGACAGTATGGAAGCGGTGGAAGACACATTGCAGCTTTGCTTTCAGAAAAAATGGGAGTTCCCTGTTACGACAGTAAGCTTTTGCTGAAGGAAGCAGAGAGGCATGGAATCAGCCAGGAAATCATCAATGAATTTAAAGGCAAGACCAGTCTTCTCTATGCAATCGGAGTAATGAATGTCGGAAGAATCGCAGGATAAAAAACGCCTGACAATTCCGGAGAAGATGTTTCATGCGCAAAAAGAGACAGTGAAGCGCCTGGCACAGGAAGGTCCATGTACTTTTTGTGGGAAGATGTGCAGACCAGATCCTGAAAGATGATAATCAGCTGCTTCGTGTGTATATTTATGCATCTGATATGGAAGACCGTATTAAACGGATCAAGAAAAATAAGCATATTTCTCAGAGAGAGGCACTTGACAGAATTGCATATAAAGATCGTCAGAGAAGAGATTATTATAACTTTTATACAGGACATGAATGGGGCAAAATGGAAAACTATGATATCTGCCTGAATACTTCGGTTTTATCAGAGGAAGAATGTGTGGAACTTCTGATGAAGCTTGCAGAATAGAAATATATTAAATATGACCACAAAAGGATAAGAAAGGACTGCCAGAGTAACATGGCAGTCCTTTCTGTTGGAGTATCCGCTGATTACAGTGTGTGCTTCCTTTTGTGCAATAATATGAAATAGGAAAAATGTGATTTTTTCATAAGAATGCGTCCGCAGGCAGAAACTTTAAAAACCTGAAAGTCTTAAAATTGTATGAAATCGGCAGAGGCTTAGTTGACAAGTTTTCGATACTCTGCAATAATAGGGAATTGAAAAAATGACATTGTTAAAAAGAAAAAAGATATTCCATATAGCAGGAGGGAATATATTATGAAGAAACGTTATTTAATACTGGCAGGTCTGTTAGTAATGACAGTGGCAGCTGCCGGATGTGGTAAGAAAAAGACAACAGAGACAGCACCTGTAGAGGTAACAGCTACCCCGACTCCTGAAGTAACCAAGGCAGTCGATATGGTGGATATGCAGCAGACAGCAGATGAAGACATAAAGAATGTAATGGGGGAGAAAACTTCCACAGCATCTAAGATTGTGTTTGTAAATAATACAGGGGATGACATCCAGTCACTCTATATCCGGACTCATGTGGATGAAGACAGTGAGGATTATGATGCAGACGAGGATGGAGGATGGGGAGATGATCTCATCAATGGAATGTTTACCCTGACAGATAAGGACAAGGCACTGTATTATATGCAGACTGCAAATACACAGACATCAGGTACACAGACATCAGGTACACAGACATCAGGTACACAGACATCAGATACACAGACATCAGATACACAGACAACATCCAACAAGAGTACAGCTTCCTATGATATCCGTATTGCATATGCTGATGAGGACAAGAATGAATGCTTTTTCCGCGATATTCCGCTTGGAACAATTTCGCAGATTACGTTATGTATGGATGGCACAGATGATGATGCGATCCCATATGCAAAATATCTGACAGGTACATCAACAAAAGAAGTATCCACGCTTGATGCGGTAAAGGAACGTCTTGGCATTACAGATGACAGTGAGTCAGAATCAGATTCCACAGACGACAGTGATAAGAAGTCTGCAGATAATTCTGATTCCACAGATAGTAACAACAGTTCTGATCAGAATAATAACAGTGGCAATGGAACCGGGGATAGTTCAGATGATCCGGGCAATGGGGGAAACTCAGACAATCCGGGTACTAATGATGATCCGGGCAGTAACGATGATCCGGGAAATGGCGGCGATATGATTTCCACAGCAGAACAGTATATCGGTCAGTCTCTGGATGCACTGGAAGGCGCATGCGGTTCTCCACAGGGCAGCAGCTATGAGGATGATCCTGAGACAGGTAAAACAGGATTCCATTATTACAGCAATTTCACAGTTTCTACAACAGTTGATGAAAATGGTAATGAAATTGTTGCCGGAATATGGTAGAATAGAACTACGAATGTAACAGAGGAGGTATTCCGATCCTCTGTTACCTGCGATAAAATTAATTTCAGGAGACAGTTACTATGAAACGTGTATTATTAAAATTAAGCGGTGAAGCCCTTGCCGGTGAGAAGAAGACCGGATTTGACGAGGCGACTGTTATTGAAGTTGCAAAGCAGATCAGGACAATTGCTGAGGAAGGACTGGAAATCGGCATCGTGATCGGCGGAGGTAATTTCTGGAGAGGACGCACCAGTGAGACTATCGACAGGAATAAGGCTGATCAGATTGGTATGCTTGCAACAGTTATGAACTGTATTTATGTATCTGATATCTGCAGATACCTTGGATTAAAGACAGAAATCTTTACACCATTTGTATGCGGTGCATTTACAAGCCTTTACTCTAAGGATGCAGTGGAAGCAAGCTTTGCACAGGGCAAGATCGTATTCTTTGCAGGCGGTACAGGACATCCTTACTTCTCCACAGATACAGCCACTGTACTTCGCGCAGTAGAGATCGAAGCAGAAGCAATCCTTCTTGCAAAAGCTGTTGACGGAATTTATGACAGTGATCCGAAGACAAACCCGAATGCAGTAAAATATGATGAAATTTCCATTGAAGAAGTAGTTGCAAAGAAACTGGCAGCTATGGATCTGACAGCATCGATCATGTGTATGGAACAGAAGATGCCGATGCTGGTATTTGCACTGGATGAAAAAGACAGCATCATCAATGCAGTACATGGCAAATTTGTCGGAACTAAGGTTACTGTATAAGTAAGGCTTATAAGTCAGTTTACAGAGAAAGTGTAATATAAAAACTATAAAAAGAGGGAGACGAACCTAATGGATGAGAGAATTCAGAAATATGAAGAGAAGATGAAAAAGACACTGGCAAGCCTTGAGAGCGAACTGGTTACAATTCGTGCAGGACGTGCGAACCCGCATATCCTTGACAAACTCGCCGTAGATTATTACGGAGCTCCGACACCTCTTCAGCAGGTGGCAAATATCACTGTCCCGGAAGCTCGTATGATTCAGATCCAGCCATGGGAAAGCAGCCTGATCAAAGGAATTGAGAAAGCAATCCTTACCTCTGACCTTGGATTAAATCCAAGCAACGATGGTAAAGTAATCCGCCTTGTATTCCCGGAACTTACAGAGGAACGCCGTAAGGAACTGGTTAAAGATGTCAAGAAAAAAGGCGAAGCAGCCAAAGTAGCAGTCCGCAACATTCGTCGTGATGCAAATGATGCATTTAAGAAACTTGCAAAACAGGATGTATCTGAGGATGAGATCAAAGAACTTGAGGAGAAAATCCAGAAGAGCACAGATAAATATATCAAAGAAGTTGATGCGGCAGTGGATGCAAAGAGCAAAGAAATCATGACCGTATAAGGGAAACGAAAAGGAGAGCTCCATGAATGCGGGCTCTCTTTTTATCTGAATGAGATAATGGACCGGAAACTGTGGTTCATTATGATGAGACAGTAAGGTTAAAGGAATAACAGGATAAGAAAAGGAAACAAGAGTATGAATGTACCAAATCATATTGCCATTATTCTGGATGGTAATGGACGCTGGGCGAAGGCAAAGGGAATGCCCAGAAGCTACGGACATGTGAAGGGCTGTGCAAATCTGGAAACAGTCTGTGACTATATGAAGGAGCTGGGAGTCAAATATGTGACTGTATATGCTTTTTCCACAGAGAACTGGAAACGTTCCAAAGATGAGGTGGACGGTCTGATGAAACTGTTCCGAAGTTATTTGAAAAAAATGTATTAAACTGGCAGATAAGAACAAAATGCGTGTCCGGGTGATCGGAGAGGTTTCAGCATTTGATCAGGATATTCAGGAAAGTATTGCACGTCTGGAACAATATTCTCAGAAATATGATGAAATCTATTTCCAGATTGCATTAAACTACGGCAGCAGAGATGAGATCATAAGAGGTATCCGCAAACTTGCTCAGGATGCTGCAGATGGAAAAGTAAAGCCGGAAGAAATTGATGAGCATGTTTTTGACAATTATCTGGATACGGCAGGAATCCCTGATCCGGATCTGATGATCCGCACAAGCGGTGAATTGAGACTTTCCAATTTTCTGTTATGGCAGATGGCTTATACAGAATTTTATTTCACAGATGTGGCATGGCCGGATTTTAATAAAGCAGAGCTGATTAAGGCTATTGAGAAATATAATCAGAGAGACAGAAGATACGGCGGAGTTAAGGAGGAGTAAAGAATGTTTAAGACAAGACTCTTAAGCGGAATCCTGCTTGTGATTATTGCGCTTGCCACTATTATCAGCGGTGATTATGTGCTGTTTTTCACACTTCTTGCGGTTTCTCTCATTGGAATGAGAGAATTGTACAGAGCAATGAAGGTGCAGGATGAGAAGATAAATCTGCTGGCGGCAGCAGGCTATTTAGGCGCAGTATTATATTATCTGGCAGTACTGCTTGATTTTGAGAGGTATGGAGTGCTGGCAATCATTTTCGGACTTGTGCTGCTCATGTTTGTATACGTGTTCACTTATCCAACCTATGAGGCAGGGCAGGTAATGCCTGCACTGTTTGGTATTGTGTATGTGGCAGTTATGTTGTCGTTTATTTATCTTACCAGAGAGCTTCCCGGTGGAAAGTTCCACGTATGGCTGATCTTTCTGTGCTCATGGGGATGTGATACCTGCGCATATTGTGTGGGAATGCTGATCGGTAAACATAAAATGGCACCTGTCCTCAGCCCTAAGAAATCTGTGGAGGGAGCTGTGGGTGGTGTGGCAGGAGCTGCACTTCTTGGTGTGATCTATGCAGCAGCCACTCAGGGACCGATGCTGGAATATGCTGTGATCTGTGCAATCGGAGCGCTGATCTCCATGGTAGGCGATCTGGCTGCATCTGCGATCAAGAGAAATCAGGGGATTAAAGATTATGGAAAATTAATTCCGGGACATGGAGGAATCCTTGACAGATTCGACAGTGTGATCTTCACAGCACCGGTTATTTATTTCCTTTCTCTTGTGATGATTGAGATCTAGAGCGTGTCTGAAAAAAGTCATTCCCCGCAAATTCTGCACGCCCCCACTTTGCGGGATATTTTCACCCGAATTCAGTTGCCGTAGCCC
>ENA-OQCV01000417-OQCV01000417.1-human-gut-metagenome-genome-assembly--contig:-NODE-417-length-11678-cov-3.673015_pt1 | contig 11678 bp, 14 predicted proteins | sample MGYA00242766_ERZ504592 | MGnify/ENA primary metagenome ERZ504592 (study PRJEB26092, sample SAMD00036315) | human gut metagenome | host: Homo sapiens | study: EMG produced TPA metagenomics assembly of...
AAAAAGGATTGACAAACAAAAATAAAGATTGTATAGTAATTCCTATCAAATCAATATGAAAACAGGGAAGCGAAAAATCCCATTAAAAATATCAGATAAGAAGGTGACAAGACATGAAACAAATCTTATGTTTCGGTGATTCCAATACATACGGTTTAATCCCGGGAACTACTAATCAGAGATACGGATGGGGTACCCGCTGGACCAGCATCCTGGATGACAAAGTAAGAACAAAAGGCTACAGAGTAATCGAAGAAGGACTCTGCGGAAGAACCACCGTATTCGATGATCCATTCCGTACAGAAAGAAGAGGAACAGAAATGCTTCCGGCAATCCTTGAGAGCCACAGACCAGTAGACACTATCGTTCTCATGCTTGGCACGAACGATTGTAAAAGCGTATACAGCGCAACCCCGGAAGTGATCGGACAGGGGATTGAACAGCTCCTTGATCAGATCAACACTGTAAACCCGGATGCCAAAATATTACTGGTATCTCCAATCTACCTTGGGGAGAGAATCTGGGAAGAGGATTTTGATCCGGAATTCGATAAGAATTCTATCGAAGTATCATGGAATCTGCCCCGGGTGTATGAGAAAATCGCCAGAAGAAGAAATATTTCTTATCTTCCGGCTTCAGAATTTGCCCGACCGGGAGAAGCCGATCAGGAGCATCTGGATGAACTGGGACATAGCAGACTTGCAGATGCAATTTATGAAAAGCTTGCAGGATGAAGCCTGAAATGTTATGATAGTTCACAGATGTGCAGATGTAACGCTTTAACTAAATCAAGTAAACTACCTGCTTTAACCGAAATAGCAGTGGATTGAAAAGTAATAAGCGGCACAGGCACACCAGAGCGTTCTTCAAATATGCTCTAAATCATAATAATAGAAGGAGAATAAAGTAACCATGGATTTTGAGTTTATCCGCGAGCAGACACCTCTTTATATTGAGGCAGCAAAGCTTACACTTCACATGGCGGTGATTGGTGTGCTGCTTGCCATTGTGGTTGGGCTTGTCTGCAGCATGATTAAGTATTTCAGGATTCCTGTACTTCGTCAGATCGTGGAATGTTACATTGAACTGTCCAGAAATACACCATTGTTGATTCAGTTGTTTTTCCTGTATTTCGGTCTTCCGAAAATAGGGATTGTCCTCAGTTCAGAACAGTGTGCGATCACAGGACTGACCTTTCTCGGAGGCAGTTATATGGCAGAAGCCTTCCGAAGCGGCCTGGACAATGTTCCACCCATTCAGGTGGAATCCGCATTAAGCCTTGGAATGAGTAAGAGTCAGGTATTTACAAACATTATCCTGCCCCAGGCGGTATCCAATTCTATTCCGGCATTCTGTGCAAATGCGATCTTTCTTATTAAGGAAACCTCCGTATTCAGTGCAGTAGCACTTGCAGACCTGATGTTTGTGACAAAAGACCTGATCGGAATTTATTACAAAACAGATGAAGCCCTGTTTATGTTGGTAATCGCATATCTGATCATACTTTTACCAATCTCACTTATCTGTTCATTTGTAGAAAGGAGAGTCCGCTATGCAGAATATGGGGATTGAGGTTCTTTTTTAAGGGAATCAACTCATTAAGACTCTGGCAGGGCTTGTGGGTAACAATAAGAATTGCACTGATTTCCATGGTATTTTTCCATAATCCTTGGATTTCTTCTTGGGATGGTAATGAATATCCCAAATAAAATCATTAAGTTTATCTGCCGCATTTACCTTGAAATAGTAAGAATCATGCCGCAGCTGGTGCTTTTGTTCCTGGTATATTTCGGAGCGGCCAAGCATCTGGGGATGAATCTTTCCGGTGAGACAGCGGCGGTCATTGTATTTACATTCTGGGGAACTGCTGAAATGGGTGATCTGGTGCGAAGTGCGCTGATCTCCATTCCTAAACACCAGTATGACAGCGGATACGGTCTTGGATTAAACAAATGGCAGGTCTATCTTTATATTATCCTTCCGCAGACTATAAGAAGACTTCTTCCATCCGCAGTGAATCTTCTTACCCGAATGATCAAGACCACATCACTGGTAGCTCTTATCGGAGTAGTAGAGGTGTTAAAAGTTGGAAAACAGATCATAGATGCATCACGTTATACAAATCCGACAGCGGCCCTCTGGGTATACGGTGCAGTATTCTTTATGTATTTTATCATATGTTTTCCATTTTCCAGACTCTCCAGAGTACTGGAAAAGAAGTTTGCTGATTAATAGAGAAATGAGGATAAATGAATGGGACAGCCGATTTTAGAAGTAGAACATTTAAAGAAATCATATGTAAACAATGTTCCTATTCTGGATGATGTTTCCTTCTCTCTGCAAAAGGGAGAAGTGGTGGTGATCGTAGGAACCTTCCGGATGTGGAAAAAGTACCTTCCTGCGATGTATCAACCGCCTGGAAGAGATTGACACCGGTGTACTGAAGCTTAACGGTGTAAGCTATGAGAAAGAAAAAAATGAATATAAGCAAAGTCAGAGAGAAGATAGGAATGGTTTTCCAGAGCTATGATCTTTTCCCGAATATGACAATTTTAAATAATCTTCTTCTGGCACCAATGAAAGTACAGAAAAGAAATAAAGAAGAAGTGAAAAAGGAAGCGGAGCAGCTTCTTGACAGAGTTGGTCTTCTGGATAAGAAAGATAATTATCCAAGGCAGCTTTCCGGTGGTCAGAAACAGCGAGTTGCCATTGTACGTGCCATGCTGATGCATCCGGAGATCATGCTTCTGGATGAGATTACAGCAGCACTTGATCCTGAGATGGTAAGAGAAGTACTTCAGGTAGTACTGGAACTTGCAAAGACAGGAATGACCATGCTGATCGTCACTCATGAGATGGAATTTGCCCGATTCCGTAGCAGACAGAGTGATCTTTATGGATTAAGGGAAACATTGTAGAAGAGAACACTCCGAAACAGTTCTTTGATAATCCGGAGACTGACAGGGCAAAACAGTTCCTGAACAGTTTCCATTATGAAACAGTGAAAAAATAGAATAGAGGAAAACAGAATATTTTATAAATCCTGAAATGGATGATAATATCCATGAAATAGCAGGATATCATAAGAGCTAGTACATCGTTTCGTAAATAACTATACCAATCGCGTAGGATGCGGATTCGAGTGTGCTGGTATAAAAACGCAGGCGTAGCGGGCTACGCTGAGGCTTTTAGACCTGTGCAATCGGATTCGCAGACAAGTGAGTGGTATAGTTATTTCGAAAACGATGTACTAGAGCGTGTCTGAAAAATCATTCCCGCAATCTGCACGCCCCACTTTGCGGGATATTTCACCCGAATTCAGTTGCCGTAGCCCACTACGGCGCCCTCATCCGGGCAAAATATCCCACAAATTGTGACGCACATCTTGCAGAAAGCCTTTTTTCAGACACGCTCTAGGACCCTGATATCATATTATTTATTTTCTCCCAGAATATACTGCTTCAGGAAATCATAAATCTGATTCTCTGTTGGAGGACATCCCTTTACGTTATGTTCAAATTTACAGGTGCATGCACCTACACCCAGTTTTCCTGTTTTTCCGCGGTATCCCTGGCCGATGCAGATTTTCGTGTCCAGTTTCTCGAAAAGGCCGTCATTTTTAAGCATTTCCAGAGCCGGGATGAGATAACCATAGCAGGCACTGCAGGATTCTACTTCTTCTACTGCATCCTGAAGTTCTACCACTTTTCTTGATTTCGGAAGTTCTTTGCGGGCATTTTCCTCACAGTATACGATGCGGGAATTTTTCAGATCAGTACTTCCAACCCCAAGCTTCTCTGCCAGTTCAATATACGGTACATCTTTCGTTGTATAATGCATGATCTGACATACATAAGAATCGATCAGTACCGGATCCGTCCCCGCCCAGATACGGTTCATCACTACCGGATTTCCGCCATCCTCGAAATCCAGATCCCCGCAAATGTTATCAACCACGACAAAATCCTGATGGAGCCCCGCATTCAGATGTGCAATCGGTTCATGCAGTCCCATCGCATGAAAATGACGCTTCTCTGTATTGGGGATCAATCCTTTCATATTTTTCAATGCACATGTGATCTTTGTCTGACAATGGCCTTTCAATACCGGAACATTGATCAGAAAATCGATATTTGCCGCACGTTCACAGACATTCAGTTTCATCCCCCTGCAATCTCTTTCAATCCCCTTGTCTTTCTGCATATCCCAAAAAGGCACCTGATATTTTCCGTTAGTTCACGATATCCGCACACTTCGTATGCTTCTGTGGTCTTATCTCCCACCCAGGAGCCTTCCAGAATGGCAATATTTCCATATCCGTTTTCCTGCAGATACTCAATAATTCCCGCCACAATTTCCGGATGTGTGGTAGCTCCCCATGAAGCCTCGGAAGGTGATACAAGATTAGGCTTGATACCAATCTGCATCTTTTTATCTGAAATTACAGACGCCAGGCCGCACTGTGCCAGCAGTTCCTTTGTCATTTCTTTGTAATTGGTTCCGCTCTTTATATAGATTTCATTTTTGTTCATTACAAGATTATCCTTTACACTTTACATTCGAATATTTTTCTGCTGATTTTTTGCATATCTTTTTTAGTATTTCCCCCCGGAAGTTTTCTTCTGAACCGGTCAGCTTTTCTGAGGTGAAAATGTTCTCCGCATCAGCCTGCATGCCACTGTACTTGTGAGCAATGCCACCAGAAATCCGGCCAGAACATCCCCCGGATAATGTACGCCCAGATAGAGTCTGGAAAAAGCAATCATTCCGGCCAGAACAACAGGTAGAATCCCCCATTTCCCGGGCAGCATCCGCAGACAGACCAGTGCAACGGCAAAGGAAGCGCAGGTATGGCCGGATGGAAATGAATAGTCTTTCGGTCTGGTGATCAGCGGAATGATCTGTGTATAAGTATCAAAAGGTCTTGGACGGGCTACTGCATTTTTTTATCAGCAGATTTGTGATCAAAAACCCTGACAGCAGCGAGAGTGCCGCTGTCACTCCTGTTTTGCGTGTTTTCCCGAAACAGATCAGAAGCACACATAATACGATCCAGAACCATCCTCCGTTTCCAAGGAAGGTGACTGCTCTCCAGAACGGAGTCAGGGCATCCACCCTTAAATGTTCCTGGATCCACAGTAAAATATTCATATCTAATTGCTGTAATGTCGCCATAAACTTCTCCCATTATATTTTTTATCAGTCACAGTATGTATTCCTCTCAAAATACATACGAATTATATCAGTCCGACTTCTTTTGTGCAAGGTATTATAAGCAAAGTTGATTTGTTTAAGGGCTCAAAAGTCAAAATAACGTAGAAATCAGTCAAAATACCGATAGCGTTTTTCTACCGGAAGGATTATGCTGAAAGCAGACTAATAAAACTGCCTGATCGGGCAAATACTTATTACGGGGGTAAATATGATAAACACATTATCGGCCGGTAAGGATAAATTTTTACCGGCAGATGCTTAAACTGACGATTCCGATCATTATCCAGAATCTGCTCAGTGCAGCGGTTAACTCCGCAGATGTAATTATGCTTAATTATGTGGGACAGTCTGCGATTTCTGCAGTGTCTCTGGCTGCCAATTACTCCAATATCCTGTTTATGGTATATTATGGACTTGGTACAGGCGCATCTCTTCTGTGTGCGCAGTATTTCGGAAAAAATAATATGCAGGCTATTCATGCGATCGAGGGAATTGCCCTCCGCTTTTCCATCATAATCTCGGGAATCGTAGCACTGATCGCATTTACTGCTTCTCAGCTTATGATGAAGATTTTTACTTCTGATCAGGAACTGATCTCTATCGGTTCTTCTTATCTTAGGATTATGGGAATTACATATCTCTGCTGGGGAATTACAGAGATTTATCTGGCGATTTTGCGCAGTATCGGACGTGTAACGATCAGTATGGCATTGAATATGCTGGCTTTTATATTGAATATTATCCTGAATGCTACTTTTATCTTCGGGCTTTTCGGCGCACCGAAGCTGGGGGCTACAGGTGTTGCCATTGCAACTGCTGCTTCCAGACTGATCGAACTGGTAGCATGCGTGATCGTTTCTTTCCTGAGCAAAGATGTTAAATTGAACCTGACCTTTATGTTTATCCGCAGTAAGGTGCTGTTTGGCGACTTCGTCCGGCTGTCACTTCCCGCTCTTGGAAATGACATTTCCTGGAGTGTTGCTTTCTCCATGTACTCTGTGATCCTGGGACATCTCGGAACAGATGCCGTTGCAGCCAACTCTCTGGTTACGGTTGTCCGCAATATCGGTTCTGTGTTCTGCTTTGCAATTGCCAGTGCGGGAACGATTCTTCTTGGAAATGTAATGGGAAAAGGGGATCTGGAGAAATCGAAGGTGTATGCTTCCAGAATGCTGAAGATGACCATTATAGCCGGTGCCATTGGCGGTGTGATCGTATTTGCCATCACGCCTCTGGTCCTGAGATTTGCATCCTTAAGTGACGGGGCAATGCATTATTTGAAGTACATGCTGCTTATCAATACCTATTATATTATGGGTTCTGCGGTAAACACAGCCCTGATCGCCGGGGTATTCCGCGCAGGCGGTGATACGAAGTTCGGACTGATCTGCGATACCATTGATATGTGGGTATATGCGGTACCTCTGGGATTTTTTGCGGCCTTTGTCCTGAAGCTTCCGGTATTGTGGGTTTACTTCCTGCTCTGTACAGATGAGTTTGTGAAATGGCCATGGGTATTCCATCATTACCGCCAGGGGAAATGGGCACAGAATATTACAAGGGAGGATCTGTTTGAGCAGAAAGCTTCCTGAGATATCATCCATATCCGCCGCAGTGTGGTTCTATCATAAATAAGCAAAACAGCAGGTCTGTTCATTCTATGAACAATCCTGCTGTTTTTATGTCTGCAGATTTTCTTTCCGGATCCCTGCAGACATCCATTTTCGGTTTATAAAAAATGCTTACAGATTATAATGTATTCAGGTCGATTCTGTAATCGTCAGAGCCCTGTCCGTCTACTGTGTAGTAAGCGGCTTTCTGCTCAACATTTACATAAACGCTGATTTCTTTTCCTTCGATGCCTTTGTCTTTGATGTCTTTTTTGATTGCTTCCTCGATGGAGCTCATTGTAACTGCAAAACCAGGTAATTCGATAGTTGTTTCTGCGAATTTTTTGATGTCGATATTTTTAGCCACTTCTTTTACTGCTTTCTTTACAGTTTCTTTTGCTTCTTCTACAACCGGAGCCTTCGCAATATCAGCTGCTGCGTCTTTTGCTTCTTCAATTACTTCTGAAGCTTTTACAGTTGTTTTCTCAACTGTCTCTTTGACTGCTTCTGTAGCCTTTGTTGTTGCTTCTTTAATAGTTTCCTTTGCTCTTGAAGTTGTTCTTTTTCTCATAATAATCTCCTATTCCAACTGATTGGTCTAGAGCGTGTCGCTCTAACAGTTTCTTGTGTAACCGTATCACAAATTCCAGATAATGTCAAATTTTATCAAATTTTGTCCTACTCAACAATTTTTAAGGCTTCATCCATAGGAACCTTCTTCACTCTCCGAAATTCCAGCAAGGCCACGATTCCGTATGTAATGATTCCTGCTGCAAACATCTGCACATAGATCATCGGGTCGATCCAGAGCGTAATCCAGCCGGAAATGCTTGACAGCATCATCTCCCTGAACAGAACCTTCATAACCGCCGTTTCTATTGGAAGACTGACAAGCAGACAGAGCACTACTACCATTGAAGTAGACAGAATGTACAGCCTGCTGATCTCGCCATTTGTATAGCCCAGGATTTTTACCATTGAGATAGACTGGGCATTTTTTTCGATAATGATCTTGGAAAGAAGATAGATCAGTACCATATAGATCACAATAGCAAATCCATTTACCATTCCCATCATACTTCCCATAGATACATCCAGCTGTCTGGAAATCTTGGTCAGTGCATCCAGGTCCACCACTGACCCAATATATTTGTCTTTGATATCTGTAATCCTGGTATCAGGAAAAAATAGCCGCTGTAATAATCTTCTCCCAGATCAAAGGTTTCGTTCAGCTGAGTTCTGGTCATAAATACACACAGGCCTGCCGTATAATCATAAATTCCTGTTACCTTAAAAGAATACTGTTCCTTTTCATACTTTTCCTTCAGGGTAATGGTATCTCCGGGATGAATCCCATATTTGTCCGCATAAGCACTGGAAATATAGATTCCTTTATCAAGATCAGCCTTTACATATCTGCTGTCCGGCTCGATTCCATACAAAAGAACCTCCTCGCTCTTATACTTTCCGGGAAGAGTATTTAAAGAATATGCTGAAAACTCTTCTGCATCTTCATTCTTTGTTTCCGCAGACATATAGAATTCCAGTATAGAAAACAGACTGTCAAATTTGTTTCCACTGGCTGCACTTACCGGAACCTGAAGCATATACTGATATTTTACCAGCATATTATTCTGGATTTCCACCTGATAATGAGATAAGGCCGAAGGAAGGAGTAATCCAAACATCAACAGCAGGTTGGCAAAGATAATCCCGATAAACAGTACCAGATAATTGCTCATATTCTGAAAGATCACACGAAGGCGAAATCTGGAAAAGATTTTTATAACAGGGCTTAAATAAATTGCTTTTTTCTTCTTTCTGCCTGAAAGATCCCTGCGCAGGAATTTCAGCGGGGAAAGACGCAATTTGTGTCGGAGAACTCCATAATTCACCACCAGCATAATGATCACCGGAACTACTGTTGTAAGCAGAAAAGCTTCTGCGCTCCATACGGTCATATAGGTAGGCAGGCTATAGCTGCCATAATACATTCCTGCACATACATTTTTTAAATACTGTATATCCCAGAATATTTCCCACCAGGGCTCCCACCAGTGTAACAAGGACAGGCAGTGCCATATAGTGCCGGATCAGTTCTCTCTTGGTATAGCCGGAAGCTCTGAGTGTGCCGATCACCCCTGATTCCCTGCGAATCGTATTACTGATGGTAATTCCGAACTACGAAAAGCCATAACTGACAATTACAATGTATAACAATATAATCAATCATAAGCCTGTCACTTCCCATATCATCTCCGGTAAAGGTGATGGCCTGATTCAGATATCTGGGTACAAAAGCTTCCAGGGTAACGATTTCCCCCGTATATTTTCCCATCAGTTCTTCTGAAACGTCCTTTTCCCTCTTTTTTTTTCTGTTTTGGGCTGTTTGTCATAGATCCAGGAATAATTGTACTGGAGCTTATCCTGATCCAGGGTATCAAACTCCTCCGGTGTTACCACAGAAACTCCGAATTTCACAGAATCAAACATGGAATCATTATTATTCTGAAAAAGACAGCTGTAATCAGACAGAGCCACAAGCCCTGTAATCTTCCAGGTCTGCTTACCGCTCTGGCTCTTCAAGGTGTCTCCCACCTTCAGTTCATTATTGTCTGCATACATACGGTCAATTGCAATTTCCCCTGTTGCTTTGGGAAATTCTCCCTGCATCAGACATACTCCATTGATTTCTGTCCTGTTTTTGAAAAAGCGCATGGTACTTCCATTATCCAGAAGTTCTTCAATATAGAAATTTTCATACAGCTTTATTCCCAGATTCTGGATTTCTTCTTTCTGGCTTTTATATATCTGCTGATTGGTACGGAAATTTCCGTTTTCTATATTGTATTTGTCAAATCCATCATTATAAGCAACAATCATACTTCCGTCAGCCACCAGAAATCCGGAAACCATTCCTATGGTCAATACCATCAAAATAAAGACCACCAGATATTTTCCCAGTTCCCCCTTCAGTTCTCTGGGCAGACGTTTGCGTAAAGGATTTTTCATAAATAACTCCTTTCCTTTGTCATAGGCAAAAACCCACTGCCTTTAGGCGGTGGGAGGAGCCTTGTAAATTATTATCCAATATGCTACAATAACCGTAGCAGTTTTTAAAGAGAAAACCGTTAGATGTGCTGCTCATCAAAGACACTCTTTTGTGCATTGACAAGATATGAGGTTGCAATACAAAACTCGCGTATTGCGTAAAATCTTACCCGTAAAAGAATGTTTGCTGTATAGCATGGGAAGTTTAGTACCTGATACAGTTACAGATGAGTATATCTTGTCTGTAAAGGGCGCTGTCAACCACCCTATGATGTAGCGTCACTTTAGGTAGCAATACCTATTGGGGATAAAAGGTCGGAGGCGTAAGCCGTTACTACGACTGGGCAGTTACAAGCCCATTACCTTTAGGTGATGGGTAGTTGACCATATGCCTCCTTACCAGTCCAACTCTGCTGCCGGAATCTTATGTTCATTCAAATAAATTTTTACGGATCATGCCGTCACGGAGCTTCACCACCCGGTCAGCCATATCTTTGATAGCATCGTTATGCGTTACCATGACGATGGTGTTGCCGTATTTCTGGTTTACCGTCTCGATCAGCTTCAGGATTTCCTTGGAGGTCTTATAATCCAGTGCTCCTGTAGGCTCATCGCAGAGAAGAATGTCCGGATTCTTTACAATGGCACGGCCGATAGCAGTCCTCTGCTGCTGACCGCCGGAAAGCTGGTTTGGAAGCTTTCTCTGGTGCTCATAGATTCCCAGCGTATGGAGCAGTTCATCTACATCCAGCGGCTTATCACTGAGATAGGCTCCCACCTCTATATTCTCCCGCACTGTAAGATTTGGGATCAGATTATACATCTGAAAAATATATCCCAGATGCTTACGTCTGTACAAAGACAGTTTCTTCTCCGACATATCTGCCAGACGTTCCCCGTCTATGACCAGATTTCCCTCATCCGCACTGTCAATCCCACCGATAATATTCAGAAGCGTGGACTTACCGGAACCGGACGGTCCCAGAAGCACACAAAACTCCCCTCTCTCAATGTCAAGATCCAGCCCCTTCAGCACATCCACCCGGCTGTCCCCTGCACCAAAAGACTTCTTAATACCCTGTATCTGCAGAAACAATTTTTTCATTCCTCCCTCATATCCACTTTCTGTGGAGCAAATTTCTTTCATATAGCACTGCTGTTTCATAGCAGTGTTATACTTCACTAACTTTAGGTTAGTATAAACTTACTTTATTGTCAACTGATTTTCGTAGTTTCGTAAAATTTTATGGATATAAACCATATTTCTGCGCATCCCTTATGACCTTTTTTCTTATCTGTTTTTAATATCTGGCTTCCACAAATTTGGGGTAACTCATCACTACTACACTATTCGCCCCAGCATAGCCAGGGATTAACTCTTTCATTTGTATGAAACCAAGTCTGAACCGCAGAAAAAGATTGGATAGTTCCCTTTAGTATGCCCTGTCCTGTTTATAGTTTTGAATATCAAAATATATTGACTTTTCTTTTTTACCTTGTTATATTTTTTTCTGAAGTAACTGCTGTCCGGCAGTCTGAAAAACAGCAGGCTGCCGTCAAGAAAGGAATTATCCATGAACACTCTCAGAAAAATATATTGCAGGGGCTTTCCAAAAGGCTTTTCACATTGCAATTCCCTTTTTACCTTACAGAAAACCCAAAATCGCAGGAAGTGTCAGAGAACTTCCCGAAATCATCATGCGCCACAAATGCACCCATGTTCTGATCATTACAGATGGCGGTATCATGACGCTTGGACTTACCAGAAGACTGGAAAAAGCTTTAAAGGAGGCCGGTATCCCC
>ENA-OQCV01000418-OQCV01000418.1-human-gut-metagenome-genome-assembly--contig:-NODE-418-length-11652-cov-3.741866_pt1 | contig 11652 bp, 9 predicted proteins | sample MGYA00242766_ERZ504592 | MGnify/ENA primary metagenome ERZ504592 (study PRJEB26092, sample SAMD00036315) | human gut metagenome | host: Homo sapiens | study: EMG produced TPA metagenomics assembly of...
AGTATCTAATACGGAGAATTGTTTTTGAAGCAGATTCAAAAGTTTTTCCTCCTGAAAACATTCATGTGTTAATTGGAGAAAATGGTGATTTGGGAAAACGACTTTCCTTAAAGGAATTGCTGGAAAAGTATTCTGGAATCAATGAAGACGTGAATCATATCATTTATATCTCGACTAATAGGTTAGATGCCGATGTGAATCAGGCGGGATCCATGGATATCTTTTCTTCTGACGCTTTAAAAAAACTTTTAGTCGACATTTCTAGGTCTAATAGACTTTCAGAAAAACTAATGAATAGTTTGAGAAGAATTGCGCAGAATGTAAAATTCTATGGGTTGGATTTCATTTCGAAAATTGATTTTTATCTTGAGGAAAATAATTCTAACGAATTTCGTAAATGGATTGCAGATGAATCTAATGTAGATCAATGCAGTGCTGGTCAAAAAGAAGTCCTATTTGTATTTGCTTTTATGATTTATAAATTCAATACGTCTAGATCGTTGCTCATTATTGATGAACCGGAAAATTATTTGCACGCTCCGCTTTTAAGTGCTTATATAAACGAGATTCGCTCTTTCTTAAGCAATGAAAGAACGGGTGCAATGGCAATTTTTGCAACTCATTCTCCTGTCGTTTTACGTGAGATTCCACGAAAATGCGTGTACGTACTTCGATCAAGAGATGGACTTCGCTACGTCTCTCATCCTAATATTGAAACATTTGGAGAAAATCTTGGCGTATTGCTTAATGAAGTATTCGGTGTGAATGCAGACAAAAGTGGCTACTTCAGATTTTTTGAAAGACACAGTTAAGAAAATTCCAAAAGAAAAGGTCGAGGAAAAATATAATAAGCCTTTTTCTAAGGAGAGTCTTTCAAGCTATTGCATGGATGAATTTGGAGAAAAGCTTGGTATGGAAGCGAGAGCATTGCTTCCATACATCGTAGGTGAAGCATGGCCGAAAGGGCAGCAATGAAAAACATTAAGGATATGTTTAGCAATATTTTCCCTGATGTACCTTGCCGAAAGCGTAAGGATAAAGAAAGTATTTCTCAGTATTTAAAAGACGTCTATTCTATTTTATTTACTATATTAAAGAATAAGAAGACAACGGAAAAATGTAAAAGATTATGAAAAGAAACTTATTGCAATTCGTAGTGCCTTCAAAGAGAATGCTCGATTGCTTGATTTAGGATGGGAAGATTATGTTGAGGAGGCAAGAGCTACAGAAGATAAAAATAATTGGGAGTTCCTCTATGACAGAAAACAACTTTTGAAATATTATAAATTTGATCCAGAAAGACTGCTTTGTCCTTATTGTGGAATTGAGCCTTCTAGAACATTTGATCATTTCTTACCTAAAACGATATATGCATCGTTGAGTACTACTCCGTTCAATTTGATTCCATGTTGTCCTACATGCAATTCAAAAAAAGGATCATTTAATCCTACAAAGAACGCTTTCTTTAATCCCTATCTTGATGAAAGTTATTCTAATTGGCTGGCTATTGAGGACTTTAAATTATGTGAGCATACTTTATTGATTACATATAAAATTAACGAATTTGATAATTACAAACAAGGGGAGAAGTTTAAAAATACAGCTGATACGTTGGATCTTCTTTCTCGTTACAGCTTAAGGGCTGTTCAATTTATTCTAAATAAGAAGGACTATATGAAAAAGAAGATGTACAGATGAAAGAGAGGTCAGAGAACTCTTTGAAGATTATTTGGGTTTTCTTTCATCGGAAGAAAATGACAATTGGAAAAGAGTACTGTGTGAATATATTCAGAAAGAATCTTCTAAGAAAGCGCGAGAGATGTTGCTGAAATATTGCAACGTTACTCAAATAGATGGGCATCTTTTAAGTATGGTGTGCGTATTCCAGAATATAGACAATCTTTAGATAATTATTTGGAAAACACCATTAGTAATGGCGAGGAGAGGAATATTTATTTTATCTCTGATGCAAAAATTTGATCTAAAAAATTGTATGCATAACCAATAAAATCAGTCGAGTCTTACTCAAAGATGAGAGTAATTTAAGTGCTTTTTGTGCCGGAGATAATCAATCTTTCAGATTGCATGGATGCAGATTTCTATACTTTTCGATTCGCAGGGTTGTACGGGAATTCGTTATAAATGTATTGGTTGTGAACATGGTGTGATTGTCTTGAAGAAAGACGCACAAAGAACATCTGAGGTAGGCTGATTGAAAGTAACAGAATTATTATCTGCACAATAATTGAACTGCTATTCAAAGGCGATAGGAAGTGAAATCACCATGGACGCTGGCAAAAAAATTCCTGTTGGACTTATTGACCGGTTCGCTTCGGTTCGTCGTGCCGGTGTATCAGCGCAGATACTCATGGGGCGAGGCGCAGTGCCGTCAATTGTGGGCCGACATCATAGCCGCCGGCAGACGCCCGGATCGAACGCATTTCACCGGGTCGGTCGTATGGATGCAGGAGGGCGGCATCGGCCCGGACGGCGTCAGCCGTTGTCTGCTCATCGACGGTCAGCAGCGGCTCACCTCGGTGACCCTGCTGCTCATCGCCTTGGCAGAATACGCCCACGAACACCCGGGGAACCTGCGCTTCTCCACAGACATGATCATCGACCGCGGTTATCTTGTCGACAAGTATGCGACTGGCGAAGGCCGCTGCAAGCTGACGCTTTCCGGCGACGACCGGGACGTGCTGCGCGGCATGTGCGACCATGTGCTTGCCCTTGACCGGCCGAATCATGGGAACCAGGCCGGAACAACGTCCCGGCTGGAAGCGAACCTCGATCTGTTCCGTTCCCTGGTCGCCGCAATCGATGACGTGAACACGGTGTGGAACGGACTGCAACGCCTTGAAGTCGTGTCCGTCACCCTGGACCAGGGACGCGACGAACCGCAACTGGTATTCGAGTCGATGAATTCCACCGGGCTTGATCTGGAGACTTCCGATCTGGTACGCAACTACATGCTCATGGGGTGCCCCATAGCCGAGCAGAACGCCCTATACGTCGACTACTGGCTGCCCATGGAGCGTGTGCTCGGCAGTCTCTCATTCGATGCGTTCCTGCACGACTGGATGGTCGTCACGTTGAAGAGGCCCGTGTCCAAGAACCGATACATGTACTCGGAATTCAAACGTTTCGCAGCCGACAGCTCCCTGCCGCGCATGGAACGCACACGCGGGCTTCTGGAGAACATGCTGGAATATGCCGGGTATTATGCCGCCATCAAAGGCATCGCGTCTGCCGGCAGCGGCGACGCGAACGTGGACCGCCGTCTCGCCTCGATCCAAACCCTGGACAGCACTGTTACGGATCGGATGCTCCTGTACATGTTCGCGGCATGGAAGCATGAACGCATAACCCGGGACGGGCTGCTGCGCATGCTCGCGGATCTCGAATCGTATCTGTTCCGCCGAATGGTCTGCTCGGTATCCAGCAACGGACTGAACAAGCTCGTCCCGTCGTTGATCGCCAAGCTCGAATCAGTGGAAGACGATCCGGCCGAAACCTTCGCCGCGCTGCTCCTCACCGAAACCGCCAAAGCCACGCGCATGCCCACGGATAAGGAATTCAGGCAGGCACTGCTCGGCGAGAATCTGTACCGCCCGGCCTCGCGCTGCAAATATCTGCTCGCCGGATTGGAAAACCACAACCATCCCAAGGACCCGCGGTCCTTCGACGAATACACCGTCGAACACATCATGCCACAGAACGCCATGGCGCATGCCAAATGGCGCGATATGCTCTCCGACCCCGGCCGATTCCCGCTGCTGTGAACAGTCTGGGCAATCTGACATTGACCGCATACAACTCGGAACTTTCCGACGGAACATTCGAACATAAGAAGAACCGTGCGATCGGCGGGTATAGTAGCGAATACCTGTCCATTTCCGCTGAACTGCACGACGCCACGCAATGGGATGAACAGGCGATCGCGCGGCGCGGCGCGCGACTTGCCGATCTTGCATTGCAGGTGTGGACAAGCCCCACAGCGGGGGAACAGGCTATGCAGACTCTGCGCAGCAGGAACTTGAGCCAAGGAGAGCGCGAACAGAATGCCGTCGATTTCGCCGACTTATGCAAGAGAGGGATCCTTGCAGCCGGTGACATGTTGGAAAGTCGGTATGCCGGCGTAACCGCCACGGCAACCGTAACCGAAGACCATCGCATTCGCCTGTCCAACGGCGAGATATTCGATAGCCCATCCGGCGCGTTCCGCCGCGCCAGAATGCTCGAAACCGGCGAGAACAAGCAGATCAACAACGGTTGGACAGTGTGGAAAGTCGCGGACGGCAGAACCTTGGACGAACTGCGGCAAGTCAGCAACAATATCTCACTGCGGCGCAGCTTCTGGAATGGCCTGTATAGATATGCTGCAACGCGGCCCGACTTTGTTGCTGTATACGGCGACCCATCCGGTCGCAAGACGAACAGCGACACATGGATCAGCTTCGGCGTAGGCTCGGGGTTCTGCCACCCGGATGGAGCGTTGAATATTCGAGACGGCTACATTACGGTCGACCTGTATTTCATCGACACGTTCCAGTACACGAAACTTTACGGCATGAAGGATTCCGTTGAACGGATGCTGTCTGCTTTGGGCGAGGCGACTTGGGACGAGCCGGAAGCCGACAAGAAGAACCGCCACCTTTTGGTACGGCATGATGTGGATTTCTCCGGCGGTATGACGGAAGCCTACCAATGGATGACGGACGGGTTGCTCGCCATGCGCAGCGTGTACGATCTGCTTGTCTGATTGCTCGATCTGCTACGTGTTCAGCACTGTATAGAATGAGCATAACCGTTCGAAAAGAGGCCGCCATGAAATACGGGATGAGGAAACCCAGCTGGAAGAAAAGCCTGTCTGCGCGTACGAAGGGCCGCGCCACCCGCGCGGTCAAGAAAGCGTTGATCTCCGGCTACGGCAAGAAGGGCATGGGCTGGCTGCATCCCAAGCGCAAACTGTACAACACCATCTACAAGAAGACCACGTTCAGCCTGTTCGACCTGTTCAAGTAACCGGGGCTAATGGGGGGGGGAATCACATGTGTTCCAATCCAGACACGTACGAGTTCCGACTTTCATTAGACCTTCCTCAACAGAGCGCCGTTCCTACTGATACGTTTTCTGCCTTGCGGGAAATCCATGAATATTCAGCGGAGAACGGCCCGCTTTTCCATACGGCTGCTGAGATGTTTGATTCTCTGGGAATATGACAGATCCCGCCATGCGAACATTGCGCATGGCGGGATCTGTCTTTTCCGTTATTGCTTAGCTGGCAGCGCTCAGACGAGCATGGCCTCGATGTTGTTGCCTTCCGGATCGTGCACGAAGGCGGCGTAGTAGGTCGGGCCGTAGTTCAGACGCGGGCCGGGCTGTCCACCGACTTCGTTCGTATCCTCGTTATCCTCGGCACTTTCGTCGTATTCTTCGCTGAACGAGTATCCCAGATGAATATTCGTAGCTTTTGAGGCCACTGGTTATTGTGTTTGGAGGCCGGGGTTATGGTGCGGGGAGGCCGGTGGCGGACTGGTTGGGGGCCACCGGCCTTTTGGGTTAGTTGTCGAGCATGGTTTGTCCGTGGCGTTGTCTCATGTTGTATTCGCCGGTATTAATCCAGATCGTGTTGTGCACGATGCGGTCGAGGATCGCGTCGGCGATGGTGTCGCCTCCAAGCTGGCGGTGCCATTCCTTGGTCGCCAGTTGGGTGGCGAACGCGGTGCTGGCCGTGTCGTACCGGAGTTCCATGAGCTCGAGCAGGAATCGTTTGAATGGTTCGTCGGGCTTGTCGACGAGCCATTCGTCGATGGCGAGCAGGTTGTAGGTGGAGTATTTGCGCACGAGCTTGGGCACGCCTCCCGGTTTGCCGGCCGCGGCCGTCACCTGTTCGGCGAGGTCGGGCATGCGCACGTATATGGCGCGGTACCGTCCTCTGCACGCGGATTTCGCCAACGCGCACAATAGATGCGATTTGCCCGATCCGGTGGCTCCCTGGAACACGACGTTCAGCCGCTGGCCGAGGTAGTTTCCGGCGTCGAGGCCTGCGATCACGCTCCGGTCGAGCCCGCGCTCCTCCATCAGGTCGATGGTCCGCAGGTCCGCCTGGGGATAGCGCAGTCCCGCGCGTTTGACCAGGCGTTGGATCCTGGCGTCCATGTGACCGGAGTGCGCGCTGTCGACGGCGAGCCTGATCACCTCAGTGTGGCTCAATGGCATGGTGGTTTGTTCGTCGAGGCGTTCGAACGCGTCGAGCAGGTCCGTGGCGTTCATCTCGCGCAGCTTGCGTTTGGTCTCGGTGTCGATGATCATTGCGTCTCACCTGCCCATGTTCGCGTAGTAGTCGCCGCCGCGCACCCAACCGGCACCGTCATCCCCGCCGTCGGCGCCGTGATCGCCGGCGTCGTCGGGGATCTCGCCCGCGATATCCTGGCCGGATTCGAGGATCGGCCCGATATGCGCGTAGCGGGGCGAGGCGACCGACTGCAACGCCAGCGAGCACGCGTTCTCCAACCGTTGCGCGGAATACCGTTTCGACAGGCGCAGCACCGCCAACGCGGGGTCCACCGCCTGTTCGTCGAGACGTTCCATGGCGAACAGTTTGCCTATGACGGTGGCGCAGTCGGGTCCGATCCTGTTCGCCCACTGCTCGCATCGTTTCCTATCCCACGGCTTCCACATGGTTTTGCCGGGAAGGTCGGCCCCGTTCGTCGAATACTTGTTGGAGGCCGACGCCGGCAGGAGCCGGTGCGTGCAGAGCCTGGTATTTTTGTGCCAGATCTCGAGCGTGTTCGCCCCGATCCTCAGGTCCACGGTGGAGCCGACGTACGCGTACGGGACGGAATACCAGTTGCGAGCATAGGCGACGTGGCTGTTGGCCTGAACCCTCCTGCTGTACACCCAGTCCATCACCTCGTATGCCACCGGAGGCAACGCGATCAGCAGCGGCTTCTCCTCGCCTTCGAACACCGACAGACGTGATCCGTCACGCTTCTGGAACGGGCGGGAATTGTATTCCACGAGCCACGCGCGTATCGCGGTCCGCAGCTCGTCCAACGAGCCGAACTGGTGGTCGCGCATCGCGCCGGCCAACGCCATCGTGGCGTGCCATACGGTGTTCTCCGCCGAGGGCTTGTCCTTCGGCTTCCTGACCCGTCCGGGCAGCACGGCGGCCGAATAGTGCTCGGCCAAACCCCGGTACGCGTCGTTCAACACGACCTCGCCCTCGCGCGGATGCGCGATGACGCCGGTCTTCGGATTGTCACACACCAGGCGGGGCGTGGAACCGCCGAACCACTCGTACATCGCCACATGGGCCCGCAGCCACGAGTTCTGCGCCATGTCGAGCGTGGGTTCCACGAACGCATACCGGCTGAACGGCAGCACGGCCACGAACAGATACGCCGTTGACGAATCCCCGGTGACCGGATCCACGATCCGCAAGGTCTTGCCGGCCCAGTCGACCTCGATGGTGCGGCCGGCCTTGTGCTCCACCCTGCTCGTCACGCCCAACTTCTGCACGTATGCGGCGTACAGCTTGCAGAACCGGTCGTAACCCATATGGGGTTTCCCGGTCCGTCGGCATCCGTCCACGTATTCGCCGTGCAGGATCCTCAACGTCACGCCCACACGCGCCAGCTCGCGATGAACCCTGGCCCAGTCGGGCTGCTCGTACACGCTTTCGCGCTCACCCCGACCGGGAAACAACAGGGCGTACACCTCGCCGTCGGTCTTGCCGGTGACATCATCCCAGCCGACGCCGACGGCCCTCGCCGCATCGAGCACATCGGAAACGCTCCGGCGCGACATGCCCTGCGACCTCGCGATCGCACGCCCCGACAAACCCTGGGCATGCAAACGCAGCACCAGTTTCGCCTGTATTTTTCGTACCATTGCTGGTAACTCCTTTCACCACACGTCCCTCGCATGGTGAAAGGAGCCTAACCAACCACGGCTCCCAAACGCAATAACCCCGGCCTCGAAACGCAATAACCACCAAAACTCATAATGGCCCCCAAACGCAATAACCCCGGACCCCAACGAGTCAAATATTCACCAGATTGCGCGTCATCGCATTCTCGATCACGTCATAGGCCCACATGCGTTTGTCATCATATCGAGCGAAAGCGAGTGTGCTGGAAATCAACAGCATGCTGTTCAGTGGTTCCCATTGCCGCATGTCCTTGTCGTTCTCGGCCTGTGCAATGGCGTCCAACGGCACGTAGCGTTTGAGCAGACCGTAGACGGAGAAACTGGCGGCGAGCACGATCGCCACCCACGGGAACGTCGGTGACTGCACAGCGAACATGCCCACGCCCAGCGCCACGTTGAGCAGAGGCGTAGTCAGGTACGCGATTGAGGTCTGCAGCGCCTGGCCGTTGACCACCAGATATATGTACAGCAACCAATTCACGCTGATAGCCGTGGTGGCGGCGAGTTCCAGCGCGAACAGCCCTTTGCTCCGCTGCGCACCAAAGCGCGGCGATCGCGTGATATGCACGATAGCGGCGGAATGCCATCAGCAGCGCAATCATGACCACCAGCGTGGCGATCAGCCGATACGCCAGCACGCTGATGGCATTCATGCCGGACAGCGCGTGCCAGTACAGCGGCAGCACGCCCCAGCCGATATTGGAAACGAGCAGCGCGGCAATCCCCATCCGCGTCTGCTCGACAGCACGAACCGAAGTCATACCCGCCACCATAGTGCCTGATTGTGTCACTGCCGTGCGTGTGCTCACACGGCATTTGTTAGAAGCTTTTCCGGGAATCGAATACAAGTTATCCCCGACCCAATACGGTCTGATTATCTCAGCACCGCTCCCGAATGAAATCGAAGATCATATCGAACACCTGCGGGCTCCAGAAGTCGCGCTCGTGTTCTGCGCCGTCGACCAGCACCAGCCGCGAGTCCACGCCGTGTTCGAGAAGCCTCTTGTGCATCTTGACCGACTGCCGGTAGGGGACCACGGTGTCGGCGGTGCCGTGCAGCAGCATCGTCGGCGGATAGGCCACCCCGTCACGCACCTGCAGGTACGGGCTCATGTCGGCCGCCCGGCGGCGCACGTCGTCGCTCAATCCGGTTTCATGGGTCGCCCCGACCACTGCGGCGAACGGGCCGAAATAGTACAGCCGGAACGGGTCATCTTCGTTGCCGAACGCGTCGATCGCCTCCATCATGTCGGTGGGCGGGAAGCAGCTGACCACGAAGCTCACCGCGTCGCTTTCGGTGGCATAACTGCCGTCTTCATACCGCGGGTCGTCGGCAGTGAGCCCCACCAGCAGAGACGTGTTGCCGCCGGACGACGTGCCCCAGATGCCCAGCCGCTCAGGGTCGATGTGCCAGCGCCGCGCGTTCGCCCGCAGGTACCGGATCGCCGCCTTGACATCCTTCAGATAGGCAGGGAACACGGCACTGGCGTCACGCGAGGCGTTGCGATGGTTCACCGTCGCCACCACGAATCCCTCTCGCGCCAGTTCGGATAGCTGCGGGATCTCGTAATCACGGTCCGGTGTGGTCCACGCGCTACCCTGCACGAACACCACGGTGGGGTAGCGGCGGTCATCATCGTCGCCGGTGGATTGCGGCGCGATGATGTCCATCACCAGATCATCGGCCCCGGTGCGATACGCCACGTTGCGGGTGAGCCGGGCCAGGCCGGTGAGCGTGGGATTATTCGGTACGTGGACGGTTTCGACGGTTCGGTCTTCTGACGGCGTGATATTCGGCATGAGGCAATGTTACAGCGAATGGTTCTCAATAAGAAAGGTGCGAGTCCGTTATGTGAGGAAACGAACACGGATTACTTCATAAGCCCGGTATTTTGCCGGTCTCTGAAATGTTCAATTGTGCGGAAATGTTCGGAATCCTCGCACTTTTCTTATTGAGAACGATTCGCTGCTACATCCGGAACGCAGCGCGCGGGTACGCTAAACTGTGTACAGCTCAGAAACTCACCCCAAGGAGATGCCATGAACCCGAGACGCGGGCCGATCGTCGCAGGCGAGAAGATCCAATTCACCGACCGCAAGGGCAAGAAGATCACCGACCAGCTGACCGCCGGTGGCGTCACCCAGACCGAGCACGGGATCATTCTGCACGACGATGTGATAGGCCGCACCGAGGGCGTGGTCGTCACCACCGTCACCGCCAAGCGCGAGGCTCAGGTCAATGCGGACCATCCCGAACGCGACCGGAACAAGCCGTGGAAGGCGACCCGTGCGATCGGCGGCTGGCAGTATGCGGTCATGCGCCCCCGTCTCGCCGACTACGTGCTCTCCATGCCGCGCGGCGCCCAGATCATGTACCCGAAGGACATCGCGCAGGTCATCCAGCTCGGCGACATCCGAAGCGGCCTCAACGTGCTCGAATCTGGTGCCGGATCGGGCGCGATGAGCGTCAACCTGCTGGATGCTGTGGGGGAGTCCGGCCACCTGACCACCATCGAGCTGCGACCCGAATTCGCCCGTGTGGCCGACGCGAACGCCACGCTGTATTACGGCGAACGCCCGCGGTGGTGGGATCTCAAGACCGGCGACTTCGACTCGGTCGCGGCCGGCCTGCCGGAGCACTCCTTCGACCGCATCGTGCTCGACATGCTCGACCCGTGGAACAGGCTCGAACAGGCGTACCGGGTCATCGCGCCCGGCGGCGTCCTCATCGCCTACATCACCACCACCACGCAAATGAGCCGACTCGTCGAGGCTCTGCGCGAAGCCGGCCATTGGACCGATCCCGCCATCCAGGAGACGCTGGAACGCACGTGGAAGGCGCAGGGGCTCGCCGTGCGGCCGGACCATGCGATGATCGGCCACACCGGCTTCCTTGTGGTCTCCCGCGCGATGGCGGAGGGGTTCGCGGCCCTGCGCAAACGCGACCGCGCCACCAAGGATACGACCACTGACATCGATTCGCTCACCCCCCGGAACAGCGCGAGGCCCAGCTGGACGATCTGGAGCTGCGCGACATTTCGGACCACAAGCTGCGCAAGGTGCTGCGCGACCTCGACCTGCAGACGTCCCGACTGTCGCAGGACGACCAGGCCTGCAAGCAAGGCGAGGCGACGGCGATCTGACAGCCCAATCAGGCGCGGCGAATCTTAACGGCAGGCAATGATTTGGTGATGACGGGAAGTCGAGCGCCCCTCGTCTGCCACAATGGAGGCAGTGACGTCGTACGGAAAGGTCCTGAAGAATGGGCGTGAATCTCAGCAAGGTCGAGAAAAAGGCGAAGAACTATTCCCACGTGCTGCTGGTCATGCGGCACGCGAAGGCGGAACCGTTCAACGACAAGGGCGACCATGACCGCGAGATAACCGACAAGGGCGAGAAGCAGGCGAAGATCGTCGCCAAGGGGCTCGTCGGCATGAAACTGCTGCCCGACCGCGTCGCGTGCTCCGGCGCGGTCCGCGCCCGGCAGACGCTGGAGAGAATGCTCAAGGTGTTCGGCGACCATCCCAAGGTCGAATACCGCCAGGCCCTGTACGACGGCGGCATGCAGGCCGTATTCGACGAGCTCGCCAACGCCAAGGACAAGACCCGGGTCCTGATGGTCCTCGGCCATGAGCCGACCGTTTCGGTGAGCTGCCAGTGGCTCGCCTCCTCGGATTCGGACATGGTCAAGCTGGATCTGCTCAACCTGGGCATGTC
>ENA-OQCV01000419-OQCV01000419.1-human-gut-metagenome-genome-assembly--contig:-NODE-419-length-11629-cov-2.582507_pt1 | contig 11629 bp, 19 predicted proteins | sample MGYA00242766_ERZ504592 | MGnify/ENA primary metagenome ERZ504592 (study PRJEB26092, sample SAMD00036315) | human gut metagenome | host: Homo sapiens | study: EMG produced TPA metagenomics assembly of...
TAGTATAAAAAGCTAACTCAAAAAATGTGAAACTTTGCCAGCCAAACAATATAAAACGAAACGTTGACTTTATAAAACGATGTGACTAAAATCAAGTACAACGATAGTTGCTTCTTATTAAATCAAGACCAAACAAACATCAAAGGTCAGACAAAACACATCTTGAGTTATTAAGAAACAATTTGCGTATCAAATTTCATATAGCAAAAAAGAAAGGAGGTAACGCAGATGGATGCTCTGGTAGATGGACTGTTAGAGGAACTCAATTGTGACGTGGTATTCAAGATACCGATATTCGGAGGCATACCCATATACGAGTCGGTAGTAGTCACATGGATAATCATGGCAGCGGTATTTTTACTGTGCATTTTTTCTCGGCAGAAATCTTTCAGTTGAAAATCCCGGACGCAGACAGGTAGCCGTAGAGGCAGGAGTCAAATTCCTTAATGATTTCTTCAGTGAGACACTCGGAGAAAAAGGAAAGGATTACATACCATATCTGGCAACAGTAATCATCTATATAGGAATAGCAAACCTGATAGGCTTACTTGGCTTCAAACCGCCGACAAAGGATATGAACGTCACCGCAGCACTCGCTGTAATGAGCATAGTTCTTATCGAGGTGGCAGGAATCAGGGCAAAGGGCACCAAAAGGTGGCTTAAAAGCTTTGCAGAGCCAATGCCGGTAATACTACCTATCAATATCCTTGAGATCTTTATCAAACCATTATCGCTGTGTATGCGATTATTTGGAAACGTCCTTGGTTCATTCGTAATCATGGAGCTTTTAAAGATGGTCGTACCGGCAATCGTCCCGGCAGTATTCAGTTGTTATTTTGATATCTTTGATGGACTTATACAGGCATATGTATTTGTATTCCTGACAGGACTTTTCATCAAGGAGGCAACCGAGTAAGAAGACCTGATGAGGCATGAAACACCACATCATTTAATTTCACATCGTAAGCATGGAAAATGTAACCTCGCTTACAAAAGAAACAAAATAATTGCTAACCAAAAGAAAGCATATAAGCAAGAAAAGGAGAACACATTATGTCATCAACATTATTAGTAGCAATCGGAGCTGGAATCGCAGTATTAACAGGAATCGGAGCCGGACTTGGAATCGGTAAGGCAACAAGCAGCGCAGTAGACGCAATCGCAAGACAGCCGGAGGCTGAGAGCAAAATCTCTAAATCACTTCTTTTAGGATGTGCCCTTGCAGAGGCAACAGCTATTTACGGTTTCGTTATCGCATTACTTATCATCCTCTTCCTTAAATAATCAGGCAGCGTAACTGACAGTTACAACCAGATGAAACAGAAAGGAAGGTAGAGCAATGTTAAAAATTGATCCATGGAACATAATATGGACAGTAGTCAATCTGCTTTTCCTGTACTGGATATTTAAGAAATTCCTCTTTGACCGCGTGATGGGCGTGATCAATCAGAGAGACGAAATGATTCAGAAGCAGTTCTCGGAAGCAAAGAAGAGTCAGGACGATGCAGAAAGCTTAAAGAGCGACTATAAAAAGGAAGCTCGAGAGTGCAAAGACTCAGGCAGACCAGATAATACTCGATGCCAGGGCAAGAGCTGAGGCTGAGCAGGAGAAGGCTCTTGAGAGAACCAGACAGGAAGCAGACAGTATGCTTGAAAAAGCAAAAGCGGACATTGCTAGCGAGCAGGATAAGGCAACAAAGGCCGCTGAGGCTGAAATTGCAAAACTTGCCATCTTAGCAGCGAGAAAGATTGTAAAGACAGGTGAAGCTAATGACACAGGCAGCAGTAAATAATGCAATAGTTTTGTACAGGCTGGCTGTAGAGCGTCGTGATGTGGAGGAAGCACAGAGAGTATACTTTGTGACAGAAAAGCTTGCACAGACGCTCGCAAATCCACTTATACCGCTGACCAAAAAGTATGACATCATAGAAAAGGTATACGGATTTGAGAGTGAGCCAAAGCTTATCACAAGCTTCATAAAGGAAATGGTAAAGCTTGGATATGCCGCTGAAATGAATGAAATCTTTGAGGCATATTACAGATACTGGGATGAGAAAAACCATATCATAAGAGCTGAGCTTATCAGTGCAGAGGCCGCAACCGACGAGGAAGCAAATGATGCCAAGGCGCTGCTACAAAGCAAATATCCGGAATATGAAATATCCCTTACACAGAAAGTGGACGAAACACTTTTAGGTGGATATGTGATTAAGACTCTTAATACAGAGTATGACAGAAGCTACGAAGGAAAACTTCGTGAGCTTGAAAGAAAATTGACCAGGAGGTGACCCCTGTGGGCGCAATCAGTGCAACAGACATAATCTCCATTATCCAGAGCGAGATAGAGAATTTCGACTTCGATACCGAGAGCCGTGAGACCGGCGAGGTAATCTACGTCGGCGACGGAATCGCTACAATATACGGCATCGACCATGCCATGTACGGTGAGATCGTAGTATTCGATAATGGAGTAAAAGGAATGGTTCAGGATATCCGTCAGAATGAAATCGGAGTAATCCTTTTCGGAAGAGACCACGGAATCCATGAAGGAACCAAAGTAGTAAGAACAAAGAAAAAAGCCGGAATCCCTGTAGGCGAAGGTTTTATCGGCCGAATCATCAATGCTTTAGGTGAGCCTATTGATGGAAAGGGCGATATCAAAGAGGAAGATTACAGACCAATCGAGAATGAGGCACCGGGTATCGTGGACAGAAAGTCAGTAGATACTCCACTTGAGACAGGAATCCTCTCAATCGATTCAATGTTCCCAATCGGACGTGGACAGCGAGAGCTTATCATCGGTGACCGTCAGACAGGAAAGACATCAATTGCCACAGATACCATCATCAACCAGAAGGGAAAGGGTGTTATCTGTATATATGTAGCAATTGGCCAGAAAGCATCAACAGTAGCAAAAATTGTGTCAACTCTGACAAAACACGGCGCAATGGATTACTCAATCGTGCTTTCATCAACAGCCAGCGACCCTGCATCACTGCAGTATATCGCACCATACGCAGGAACAGCCATGGCAGAGCATTTCATGCATCAGGGCAAGGATGTACTTATCGTATATGATGACCTTTCAAAGCATGCGGTAGCATACAGAGCACTTTCACTGCTGCTCGAGAGATCACCGGGACGTGAGGCATATCCAGGAGACGTATTCTATCTCCATTCAAGACTGCTCGAGAGATCAAGCCGTCTGAGCGATGAGCTTGGCGGAGGCTCAATCACAGCACGTCCCCAAGTCATCGAGACACAGGCAGGAGACGTATCAGCATATATCCTACCAACGTAATATCTATCACAGACGGACAGATATTCCTAGAGAGCAACCTCTTCAACGCAGGTATGAGACCGGCCGTAAACGTAGGTCTTTCAGTATCCCGAGTTGGTGGAGCAGCCCAGACAAAGGCCATGAAGAAGGCATCAGGAAGCATCCGTATCGACCTGGCACAGTACAGGGAGATGGAGGTATTCACACAGTTTGCATCAGACCTTGACGATGCCACGAAAAGCACAGCTTGCACATGGAAAAAGCACTTATGGAGCTTTTAAAACAGCCACTTTGCCATCCACTGTCACTGCATGAGCAGGTAATGACACTTATCATGGCAAACAATGGTGTGTTTGACACAATTGAGACAAAAGAGGTCAAGAAATATCAGGGCGATATCCTCTCATACATGGATCTTTCTTATCCGGAAATCGGACAGAAAATCGAAGAGAACAGAGCCATTGATGAAGAGCTCGTAAATAAAATCATGGATGCAGTAAAAGAGTATAAAGGGTAACAGGTAGTATTATGGCAAACACGAAGGAAATACAGGATCGAATAAAAAGTATCAATGATACGCTTAAAATCACAAATGCCATGTATATGATTTCTTCTTCGAAGCTGAAAAAGTCCAAAAAGATGCTGGCAGATACAGAGCCGTATTTCTTCACACTGCAATCAGAGATGAGCCGAATACTCAGGCATCTGCCTGATATGGAGGACATCTATTTCAAGACCAACGAGGATAAGCTGCCTGAGGACAGAAAGGTCGGATATATCGTAATCACAGCCGATAAAGGACTTGCGGGCTCATACAACCACAATATCCTGAAAATGGCTGAGGAGCACTTAAAGAATCATCCGAACCATTCACTTTTCGTACTCGGAGAGCTGGGACGTCATTATTTTGAACAGCGTGGAATTGAGATTGAAAAACAGTTCCACTACACAGTTCAGAATCCGACACTCAACCGTGCCAGAAATATTGCAGAAGAAATTTTGGAGCTATATCTACATAACGAGCTGGACGAAGTTTATATTATCTATACCAGCATGATAAATGCGATTCAGGAGGAAACACAGATGTCACAGCTTCTGCCACTGAAAAAGGCAGACTTCACTGTGCAGATTCCTATAGACATACCGAGGGAGGAACTGGCACTCAAGCCATCGCCTGAGGCAGTCATGGATCGTATCGTACCAAACTACGTTGTTGGATTTGTCTACGGTGCTCTTGTAGAGTCATTTTCATGTGAGCAGAACGCCAGAATGATGGCGATGCAGTCCGCATCAAACAGTGCGAGGGACATGCTTGCAGAGCTTGACATTCTTTACAACCGTGCCAGACAGGCAGCGATTACACAGGAGATTACAGAGGTAATAGCCGGTGCTAAATCGCAGAAGAAAAAGAGAAAGTAGGCTTTTTGATGAAAACAGGAAAATTATCCAGGTTATGGGTCCTGTTGTCGATGTAGAGTTCGAGGATGAGAACCTGCCGGCAATCAGAGACGCACTAGAAGTTTTAAATGGTGACAAAAAATGTGTGAATGGAAGTCGCACAGCATATTGGAAATAATACAGTACGCTGTATCATGCTTGCTTCCAGTGAGGGACTTCACAGAGATATGGAAGTAACAGCCACAGGCGCCGGCATCAAGACACCTGTCGGAGAGCAGACTCTCGGCAGACTGTTCAACGTGCTCGGTGAAGCTATTGACGGCGGAGCACAGCCTGATACAGAAGAAAAGTGGGAAATCCACAGAGAACCACCAACATTTGAGGAGCAGAACCCTGCAGAGGAAATCCTCGAGACAGGTATCAAGGTCATCGACCTCCTTGCCCCATATGCAAAGGGTGGAAAAATCGGACTCTTCGGAGGAGCCGGAGTAGGAAAAACAGTCCTCATCCAGGAGCTCATCAGCAATATCGCAACAGAGCACGGCGGCTACTCAATTTTTTACAGGAGTCGGAGAGCGTTCCAGAGAGGGAAATGACCTCTGGACAGAAATGAAGGAATCAGGAGTTCTGGAAAAAAGCAGCCTTAGTGTTCGGACAGATGAACGAGCCACCAGGAGCACGTATGCGTGTAGCTGAGACAGGACTTACAATGGCAGAGTATTTCAGGGATGAGAAGCACCAGAACGTGCTGCTTTTCATCGATAATATATTCCGTTTCACACAGGCAGGTTCAGAGGTTTCAGCACTTTTAGGACGTATGCCTTCAGCCGTAGGTTATCAGCCTACACTGGCTACAGAGATGGGTGAGCTGCAGGAGCGAATCGCATCTACAAAGAACGGTTCGGTAACATCGGTACAGGCCGTATACGTACCAGCCGATGACCTCACAGACCCGGCTCCGGCTACAACCTTCGCACATCTGGATGCCACAACAGTTCTTTCAAGAAAGATTGTTGAACAGGGTATTTACCCGGCAGTAGATCCACTTGAGTCTACATCACGTATCCTCGAGCCTGATATCGTAGGCGAGGAGCATTATCAGGTAGCACGAAAGGTACAGGAGATTCTCCAGAAGTACAAGGAGCTGCAGGATATCATCGCGATCCTTGGTATGGAGGAGCTGGCAGATGAGGACAAGGTGCTTGTATACAGAGCAAGAAAAATCCAGAAGTTCCTCTCACAGCCATTCCACGTAGCCGAGAACTTCACAGGTATCCAGGGTGTCTATGTGCCTGTAGAGGATACTATCAAGGGCTTCAAGGCCATCATAGATGGTGAGATGGACGAGTATCCTGAGAACGCATTTTTCAATGTCGGAACAATCGAGGACGTCAAGGAAAAAGCAAAGACTATGCAGCAGTAAAAGCATAAGGAAGGACAAATCGTATGGCAACAAATACATTTTATCTAAAGGTAATAGCTGCTAACAGAGTGTTTTACTCAGGAAGATGTCGTTCCATAATAGTCCCTGAGTTCGATGGCCAGAAGGAAATCCTCGCCCACCATGAGGATATGGTCATAGCCGTCGATGAGGGCGAGATGAGATTTCAGCCGGAGGGCAGTGACAACTGGGAGTACGCGGTAGTGGGAATGGGCTTCGTAGAGATAGTCAACAACCGTGTGACACTGCTTGTCGAGACAGCCGAGCATCCGGAGGAAATCGATATAGCAAGGGCAAGAGAGGCAAAGGAGAGAGCTGAGGAGCAGCTTCGCCAGAAGCAGAGTATTCAGGAGTATTATCACTCAAGAGCTTCGCTGGCCCGTGCCATGACACGACTGAAAGCAACTTCAGGAAAATAATAAATGTTAATAGATTACGAAAAAAGAGGTTGTGACAACCTCATTTTTTGTTTACATTACACATGAAATGAGTTACAATGGCTATATATAGGTTAGTAATATGGTCATAGAAGACAGGTGGGAATATGAGGATAGTATATGGACTGGGAGTATTGCTGGAAGCAATACTGATTGCACATTGCGCAATCGGTTCCTTGAAAAAAACATGACAGACTCGGTAAAAGTGTGTGTATATATGAGACGTTGACATTTGCCTGCGCTATAGTCATTTTTTGGTTTTTTACATTTGTGCCGGGGCACACTGTTACAGTACTTGCGAAAGGGCTTACTATGGCTCTGTTTGACTGGATGCTCATCGCTCTTATGTTTTATACACAGTATTATACAGGTGCTGTAAAGACCTTCAAGGGAGTGCAGGCTGCTTCCATGATATTTGCGGTGCTGGACACATATATGCTTATAGAGAACACCTGGACTAATAAGATTTTTGATATAGAATCCATAAAAGCTGAGAATATTAAGGTGGTATTCAATAATGACAGCCTATGGTACAGGCTGCATTTTATATTCACATATGCGTTTGTGATTCTGATTATTTTTACATATCTGTATATGATTATCAAATCATCGCGCATGTACAGGGAGGCATATGGGGCTATAGCGGTAGTTATCTTTATCGGCTTTTCGTTTGACATTGCTACTATAGGTTCGGACTCCATATATGACCTCACCATGATTATATATGGTGCTATAGCTATTATCATATATTACCTGACATACAGATATGTGCCGAATGAGCTTATAGAAAATATGCTCTCTCTTGTGGTCCGCGATATGAACAATGGTATCATCTGCTATGACAGAAAGGGCAGGTGCATATATTACAATGACCTGATGGAGGCTATTTACAGACATGGCGGCAATATGTCTGTTTATGAAAGTAAATATAGTCAGTGGATTGAAAAGCTGGGAGATGACAGAAGGGATAGTATGACCTTCCAGACAACAGATATTGAAATAAACGGTGAAAAGCACTACTTTGAGATTGCCTACAAGCGCATATATGATGAGAGCAATCGCGTTATATGTGATTATTTTGTATACAATGACCGTACACAGATGTATGAGTCGTGGGAGCAGGAAAAGTACAAGGCATCGCATGACAGTCTGACCGGACATTTTGAACCGTGACCAGTTCTATGAGGATGTGCACGATATGGTGAACAAGTATCATGACACAACCTTCTACCTGATTTGCAGCAATATAAAGGATTTCAAATTCATCAATGAGATATTTGGAATGGAGAAGGGCAATCAGGTGCTCATAAAGCAGGCGAAGCTCATGGCATCGAATCCATCTGAGAGGACCATTTGTGCAAGGCTTATGAATGACCGCTTTGCGCTGTGTCTGCCAAGAGAAGAGTTTGATGAAAAAAGAGTGGCAGATTCAATAAAAGAGCTGCAGCGTGAGTTTTCGGGCAATTCTTTCCATCTGCATACATACATGGGTGTGTATGAGATAAGAGACAGGGATGAGGCTGTCAGCATTATGGTAGACAAGGCTAATATAGCGGCAGACACCATAAAGAATAATTACGACTGCTGTGTGGCATACTATGATGAGCATCTGCTTGAGATATCAATAGAGCAGAGACGTCTGCTCGGTGAATTTGAGCCGGCATTGCAAAATGATGAGTTTGTCATGTACTTACAGCCACAGGTGAAACGTGATGGTGCTGCAAAGGGCGCAGAAGCGCTGGTGCGCTGGGTTCATCCATCAAGAGGCATCCTGACACCGTATGCTTTTATTGATATTTTAGAGAACGCAGGTCTCATTTACAAGCTTGACCTCTATATATGGGAGAAGGCAGCGCAAAAGCTTGCAGAGTGGAAGGAAAAAGGCTATGGAAGCTATCATATATCTGTAAATATATCTACAAAGGACTTTTACATCATAGATATATATGAGACCTTTACAGGGCTGATTAATAAATATGGCATAGCAGCGTCCAATCTGCATCTGGAGATTACAGAGACAACGCTGATGACCGATTTTGAGAAGAATATGAATATCATCCACAAGCTTCAGGATGTAGGCTTCAGGGTGGAGATTGATGATTTCGGAAGCGGTTACTCATCACTCAACATGCTAAAGGATATCAGTGCCGATGTGCTGAAAATCGATATGGGCTTCCTTCGCAAATCTGAGAACGAGGTCAAGGGACAGGATATATTAGAGAGTATCATCACGCTTGCAGGCAAGATAGGCATGGACGTCATCACAGAGGGTGTGGAGACGAAAAAGGCAGCTTGATATGCTTACAATGATGGGATGTCATGAGTTCCAGGGATATTATTTCTCAAAACCGGTACCGGTATCTGAGTTTGAAGAAAAGTATCTGGTATAGCTATCATGTATATCTATTATGTATATCCAATATATATTTTAGGTATTGTGCAAAATTTAATACACTGTATATTTGGGGCGGGTATTGAAATATCCGCCCTTTTTTTCTATAATAATAAACCGTGTGGATTGCTGTAAATATGTAATTGCTGTGGGTCACACGAGGGTGTGGCAGATAACAGCGAATATGAGAAAAAGAGGCGAAAAAATGACTGAAAAAGAAAAAATAAGGATTCAGACATCAGAGACCTTTTTGCTGAGTGCGATTCTGGCACTTTCCGGAGGCTTTCAGGATGCCTACACCTACAACGTGAGAAACGAGGTGTTCTCGAATGCGCAGACAGGAAACGTGGTGCTGATGAGCCAGCATCTGATGATGGGTGAATGGATGAAGGGACTATCGTATCTTTTCCCAATCCTTTCATTTGCACTCGGTGTGCTTGTGGCAGAGAGAATCGGGCATAGATATAAGAAGGCAAAGCGCATCCACTGGCGTCAGATAGTGGTGGCGATAGAGATAATCATACTGTTTGTGGTCGGCTTCATACCACACAGGTACGACATGATAGCGACCATGCTTGTATCATTCAGCTGTTCTATGCAGGTGCAGTCCTTCAGAAAGGTAAACGGCTACGGCTATGCCAGCACCATGTGCATCGGCAACTTAAGAAGCGGCACAGAGAGTCTGTCAATATATCTGCGTGACAGAAATATCGGGGACACTGAAAAAACGACCGCGCACTATTATGGAATTATTCTGATATTTGCAATAGGAGCAGGTATAGGCGGAGTGTGCTCACTGCACATAGGAATACGCGCTATATGGGCTTCAAGCGTGCTGCTTGCCATTGTATGTGCAATGATGGTCAGGGAACACTGATAAACAGTTACAAATAGTCACGAAATATATATAACGGAGATACAATATAAAATGAAATTATTAAAGCAATTTCTCATCATACTTGCGATTTCGTTTGTAGGTGAGATACTCAAATATTTACTGCCATTGCCTGTTCCGGCGAGCATATATGGCATGGTTATACTTTTCATAGGTCTGCTGACAGGCCTGATACCGCTTAACTCTGTAAGGAGTGCAGGCAAATTCATGATAGAGATAATGCCTGTCATGTTTATCCCTGCGGGAGTGGGACTTATGTCATCCTGGGGCAATCTTAAGCCGGTGCTTGTACCGGTGATTGTAATCACGGTTGTGGCACTTCTTACTGTAATGATTGCTACAGGACATGTTTCACAGCTCGTAATCCGTATGCAGAAGCGCAAGAGGGCTGATGCTGGACAAAATAAATAAGATAGAGGATAATCATAATGGATAATTTGTTTCAGACATCGCTTTTTGCCGGTGTCACAGTAAGTCTGGTTGCATATCTGCTAGGTATGCTTTTAAAGAAAAAGTTTAAGCTTGCAATACTCAATCCGCTTCTCATTTCAATAGTACTGACCATCATAGTGCTTGTTGTGGCAGATGTGGATTATGACACATACAATAAGGGGGCATCGTACCTTAGCTGGTTTCTGACACCGGCCACGGTATGCCTTGCGATACCGCTCTATGAGCAGTGGACACTGCTCAAGGAAAAATATAGCAGCAGTCGCGCTCGGACTCACGGCAGGCGTCATAACAAGCCTTGTGACAGTGCTTGTGCTGTCAGTGCTTATGGGGCTTTCACACGAGGACTATGTCACACTGCTTCCAAAGTCCATCACGACAGCTATCGGTATGGGCGTATCAGAGGAGCTCGGCGGATATGTGACTATCACTGTCGCAGTTATCGTCGTGACAGGTGTGCTTGGAAATATACTCGGAGAGTTTGTTTGCAAAATATTCAGAATCACTGAGCCTATATCGAAGGGACTGGCGCTTGGTGCGTCATCACATGCCATCGGAACAGCGAAGGCTATCGAGATTGGCGAGATAGAGGGCGCCATGAGCTCTCTTGCTATCGCAGTGGCAGGAATACTTACGGTGGTGTTTGCATCGGTGTTTGCAAACTTTTATTGATTTGTCTGAGCGCTTCCTGCGCGTTGGCTTTTTTTACAGAAAGGAGCTATATTTATATGATAATTACAATTGCAAGAAAGTGCGGTTGCGATGCAGATAGTATCGGTAGAGCAGTCGCTGAGAAATATCATTTACATTTCATGGACAGAGAGGCTATTGCGGCCGGAGCCAAAGAGGCAGGCTGCTACGATGAGTATGAGGAGTTTTACAGTGAGAGACCGGTTAATTCCCTGCTTTACTCTATTGTGATGGAGACGGAGGAGGATAATGTGCTGCATGATACTCCGGCGAGGGCTCTTACATTTATAGACAGGCTGCCGCTTGAGGACGGCTGTGAGGGATATGTGATTCAGGGAAGATGTGCAAACTTTGCCTTTCAGGGAAGAGATGATGTTGTCTCAGTTTTCCTGACAGCGAATGATGCCTTCTGCGTTGATACTGTGGCTGATACACATGGAGTCTCAGTGAGAAAGGCAAAGACTGTTGTGCGTGAGACAAATGACAACAGAAAGACCTATCACAAATATTATACCGGACAGGAGTGGGGGTCAGGCAGAAATCTATGACCTGTGCCTGAATGTGGACAAAGCTCGGTGTAGATGGTGTGATTGCTATGATTGACAGCTTCATACAAAATTAGAAAATAGAAGTGTATATACAAAA
>ENA-OQCV01000420-OQCV01000420.1-human-gut-metagenome-genome-assembly--contig:-NODE-420-length-11617-cov-6.078155_pt1 | contig 11617 bp, 12 predicted proteins | sample MGYA00242766_ERZ504592 | MGnify/ENA primary metagenome ERZ504592 (study PRJEB26092, sample SAMD00036315) | human gut metagenome | host: Homo sapiens | study: EMG produced TPA metagenomics assembly of...
TCCAGAAAAAAAGCAAAAGAAAAGAATAAATTACTATATTTCATGACAACGACGAAAATCGCTGTGCCCCAGTAAACACAAGGGATACAGCGACTTTTTTATCTCAGCAACTGTCAAAGATGGGATTGTATCATATTGCTATTTATATTTCAAGAAAATTCCCCTGTTCTTTCTATGGCTTATTCCCCTGAAATGTGCTATGATGTAGCTGCTGACTCGGTCCTTCACACTGTGATGGGCCGGATTACCTGCAGTATTTTATTGAATTTCTATAAGGTACCCTATTTACGGGAATTTTTGTAGATATGTCAGAAGGAGTGTTATGAAAAATAATGTTTTATATTACAGTGTAGGTCCATTACTCTATTGTCCTGCCAACAGAATATCCATCACTGATTCTCTGATAAATGAAAGATTCGGGAACAGATTTTCTCTTGCTCTCTGTCTTGAAGATACCATAAACGACGATCATGTTGAAGAAGCCGAGCAGATACTGATTTCTTCTCTCAGCCAGATATTCATACAGCATGAACAAAAGCCATTCTATCTGCCCAAAATATTTATCCGGGTTCGGAATCCACAGCAGATTCAGAGATTAACAAAAGCTCTTGGGCAATCCATTAAGATTGTTACCGGTTTCATCGTCCCTAAATTCAGCCCGGATAACGCACAAAGTTATATTGAGCAGATGATCCTCGTCAATGAACTTGTCGCAAAAAAGCTTTACATGATGCCTATTTACGAAAGTCCTTCCATTATAGATTTGCGAAACAGAATTGATATTCTCTACTTGTTAAGGGATTCTTTAGCCAGAATTGAAGATCTTATATTGAATATACGTGTTGGCGGAAATGATCTGTGCCATATGTTTGGGTTTCGCAGACATGCCAATGAATCTATTCACAGCATCAGACCTGTTTCAGATATTTTCTCAGATATTATCACTGTATATGGTATGGATTATGTGATTTCCGGTCCTGTATGGGAATATTATGCCGGTGACAGCTGGAAAGAAGGAATGATTCAGGAAATCCGGGAGGACAGACTTTGCGGTTTCATCGGAAAAACCGTTATCCACCCTTCACAGATTCCTGTAGTAAACAGAGCTTATCAGGTTTCACGAAATGACTACCTTGACGCACGGGCGATTTTAAACTGGAATGCTGATTCTGCTTCCCTTGTTGCAGGAAGCAAAACCAGAGAAAGAATGAATGAATATAAAACCCATCTGAACTGGGCTAAGAAAACAGTTTATCTTTCAGAAGTTTTCGGAATAACAGAATAAGTATTACCCTTCTCACGCATCCGCAAGCTTCTTAATGATTCCACAGCATTTATAATGTGTAAGTGGATAGTATTCTACAGGTGTATGTTTCTCTTCGGCAAGTCTGACAATATGCTCCAACTGAGGATTTCCCTTATATCGCTCATCGATCAGCACCTTCCAGGGAATTCTCCTCAGTAATACTCTTGTTGTCTCTCCGATCCCCGGTTTGATCAGATTAATATCGTCAATACCGAAATTCTTTCCTATATTTATTACCTCATCAATACCCTGACTTTCCACTCTTTTTTTCCAGATCAGGTGTATTCTCCATATTAAATTCCTTTTCAATGGTTTCAATAAAGTCATATGACAGATCAGAATCTGTCAGTTCTCCGTAATAGACTGCCCCATGGAAATCATCTCTGCCTATTATGTCATCTCTCAGAAAAGTACGGCTGATAAGGCCGGATACTGTACTGTTCAGGCAGGAACTTGGGATCAGGATATCTTCATGTGTTCCGCAAAGCTCCGTAACATTTGCCGGATCTGCCACTACCGCTATGTCAGCAGAAACCCCTTCATATGCAGAGATATCTTTCTTCAATTCATTCAGGATCGCACCCTTGCCAATCCATCCGTCCACAAATAAAATCTGCTGCGGTCTGTACTTTTCAAGCAGATACTTCATGGCATTATCGTCAATCCCTCTTCCTCTGATAATTGAAATGGAATAATGCGGCACATTTATACCATATTTGAATTTGATGTATCGCTTCACAAGGATACCAATTGGGATTCCCGCTCTGGCAAGGGATACCAGGACAATTTTCTTTCCCTTATTCTCTATGATCTTATCTGCCAGCATTCCTACTGCATTGGCAACCGGCTTCGCATAATGTTTCAGCGCATTATGATATACCTGCATATACTGATCTGTAGGAACATATTCAACAGGCAGCATCTCGCTGTAATGTTTTCCGGACTGAATCAGTTTCTCCCGCACTTTGGCAGGCTGAGGTTCTACCAGCCCGGTAATATCCTTCAATAATAAAATCACATCTTCTTCTGAATAGGAACTTCTCAAATCAGCACCACCTTACAACTGTAATATCCTTGTTCTGCATCCGGACAGCATTTATCAGCGTTTCCTGACTCTCCTTTATTTCCGGGGAATCTGTGACAATCAATACCTTGTCATATTTTCCTATATCGTAAATAAACGTTCTCCTGTCCGGATCATATAAACTTTTCAGTTCATATCTGCTGTGAAGGGGATACTCTTTTTCCAGACTCACAGCAATGGGACTTCTTGTAGTCGAATGGCACCTTACTTCGGCTCCCTCTTTTTCCATCTTTCTTCCGATATAAAGTGCAGGGAACATAAACTCCTCAGTGCCGATCACCAGTATTCTTTTGCCAGATATATTATCAGCCATGTTTCCGGTTTTCTCCCGGATTTCTCTCCACAGATTCTCACATGCTTCTTCATATTTCCCGGAATCAATCAGTCTGCGGGCATCCATCCGGTTTTTAACATAAATCGTTGTATACTCTGCGGCCTTATCCGGACATTTATAATAAAATCCGTCTCCCTTAAATGTTTCTGCTCTGTCTCCGTAAGTACTGTGATCCGTTTTTACCAGATAATACAGAGAAATCCCCTGTCTCTTATAACGTTCCAGATTCTCCTCGCTCATTCCGTTTAACAGAGATGCTACTGAATATTTAAATTTTACGTCATACTCCCTGTCAAGAATACTGATGATATTCCGAATTGATTTTTCCGGTAGTTACTTCATCCTCGATAAATATGATCCGATCCGTCTCCGCCGCTGCTCTGTCAATATCATCTTTTACCAGCTTCTGCTCTGTGGCATGGCTGTGTTCCTCGGAAAAAAAACAGATAATTCACGCCGGGAATAACTTCTCTGGTGGTCTGAATATAATCTGCCCCCACAGTAATCGCTGCCTGAGCACCTATGGCAGTTGCTGTCTCCGCAAAGCCCACCAGCAAAAGTTTTTCATCTTTGTATTTCTCCCTGAAAGTATCTGCCAGAGCAGCAAATAAATCCAGTGCCTTTGATGGCACTACCGGAATATGCTTTCCCTGAAGCGGATCCACTACCAGATAGTTTCTCTTTGTATTATTTTCCCTTTTTGCGATCTTTACTAAATCCTTCTCAGTATATTCCATCTTTACTCCTTCTACTGATATGATCTAAAAAATTGCCTGCAACTTGGTCAGAGCTTTCGTCAATGCCTCTGTCTCCTCCACATTTAGGCCTTTAAGTACAGCCAGTACCATCTTCTCATGGAAATCTTTATGATGGTAATAAGCTTTCTTCCCCTGTTCTGTCAGGGAGATCAGCACAACCCTTCGGTCCTCCTGACTTCTCATACGCTGGATATATCCCTTCTTTACAAGATTATTCACAGCGATCGTCAATGTACCCACAGTCACATTCAGTTCTCTGGCTACTGTTGACATATTCTTCTGTTCCCGGATACCTACTGCATTAATAATGTGCATATCATTGACGGAAATATTCTTATATTCTCCCGTAATCAATGCCCGTTCTTCCAGGTCCAGAATCTCATTAAATAAATTGACCAGTACATCATTAATTGCCTCATAATGGTTCATCCGGTTACCTCCCTCTTTTTGCTTAAGCAATTCCATATAGCATTGCTGTAGCATGTTTATACATTATGGTTATATTGCTACCTATTATACACTAAAATACTTTGTCTCACAAAGCATTTCTGGCAGGTTTTCAAAGAATTTCTCTCTTAATTCTTTCTTTGAACCATGAAATTTGTTATAATGGACAGATAGATTACAGTTCACACGCTCCTGTCTCATTTCCGTATGCAGTCTGCAATGAATTTGGGATACGGTACTGAGGACAGCAATACAGGCTGCAGATTGCTGTAACTGTTCAGCATTCTCACTGTTAAGAACTATTTTAGTTAAAGGGAATTTTCTATGCAAAAAAAATAATATGCCACTTAATTTACGGGAGAGAATCAACTCCCGGATCAGTCTTCTGTGTTCTGTTATTGTTCTGGTTCTGCTCGTTCTGGTGATGCATCAGATGGATTACACCCTGATCCGTAAACCGCAGAAAGAAGCAGCAGAAGCAGCGGCTCTCAAGGAACAGCAGGATAAGATCAAAGCTGAAACACCTGTCACCTCCACTGCAAGTGTAATTGCTGTTGGAGATAATCTTTATCACAGCAAGCTGTATGAATCCGGCGAAAATGACTCCGGTATATGGAATTATGACCATATCTACACTCATGTTCTGGACCAGATCCAGGCTGCAGATGTAGCCATGATCGACCAGGAAACGGTTTTTGCTCCAAGCCACGATGCTGTCAGCACTTATCCTTCCTTTGCCACTCCCCAGGAAGTTGGAGATGCCATTATCAAAGCAGGGTTTGATGTAGTGGAATCTGCCACAAATCACGCCGATGATTATGGATATGACTATCTGAAAAGTACTCTGGATTTCTGGAGCACCAATTATCCGGATATTCCTGTACTTGGCATCCACGCCACCCAGGAAGATGCAGACACTGTCAAAGTAAAAGAAGTGAATGGTATTAAGATTGCTTTTCTTGACTATACATACGGCACCAATAATTCCGGTGCAGGCGAAGGATATGAGTACATGATCGATATCTTTGATAAGGATAAGATCACCACAATGATCCAGAAAGCCAAAGAAATCAGCGACTGCATCATCTTTGTGGCTCACTGGGGAACAGAAGATGAAACCATGCCAAATGAATACGAGAAACAATGGGCCGCTTTTCTGATGCAGCAGGGTGTTGATGTGATCATTGGCGGTCATCCGCATGTGCTTCAGCCTTACGGACAGCTTTCTGATGACCAGGGACACAATACCACCATATTCTACTCCCTCGGAAACTTCGTTTCCACCCAGCAGGAACTCCCGGAACTTCTGGAAGGAATGGCAAGTTTTACCATACAGAAATCAACTCTGAATGGCAAATCAACCATCCAGATTCTCTCTCCGGAAGTGAAGCCTATGGTCATGCATTATGATTACGATAACGGAGAATACGGACCATATATGCTGGATGATTATACAGAAGAACTTGCCTCTTCCCACAGTGTAAAAAATTGTGATCGGTGATGAGTTTACTCTTGATAACCTGAAAGCTAAATTTAAGGAAATCATGTCCATGAATGTGAAGCCTTCCACAAATACAAACCTGCTGAATGTCAAGTTTGACTGGGAGGGCAACATGATTGACAAAACTACCGGAAATGTAGTGGAAGATACAGAATCCATCCACTCCTGGGAATATCAGGCAGACACATCAGACGGAACTGAAGACTCTTCCGACAGTTCTGACAGCTCTTCGGATGAAAGTTCGGATGAAAGTTCGGACGAAAATTCAGATGAAAGTTCGGACGAAAGTTCAGATGAAAGTTCAGATGAAAGTTCGGACGAAAGTTCAGATGAAAGTTCGGATGAAAATTCAGATGATTCTTCAAACGAATATGACAGTGGTTATTGATGAATTCCCAGCAGTTTCTCTGCATTCTGTCTGGTTACATCAATGACCTCTTCTGCTGTAATTCCCTTCAGTTCTGCAATTGCCTGTGCTACATAAGGCAGATTTAATGACGAATTTCTCTTACCTCTGTTTGGCTCTGGAGACATATAGGGACAGTCTGTTTCCAGAACAAGCTGAGACAGGGGTGCATACTGAACCGTCTCTTTCAGTTTCTTTGCGTTCTTAAAAGTGACAACTCCGCCGATTCCCAGATACAGTCCCATTTTCAGATATTCTGCCGCAATCTCCCTGCTGTATGAAAAACAATGAATGATACCGCCATACATACCACCCTGCATATATTCTCTGACGATATTCAGAGTATCCTCGGCAGCTTCTCTGCTGTGGATCATAAACGGAAGCTTCTCTTCTCTGGCAATGTCAAGCTGGGCGCGAAACATTTTCTTCTGGATCTGATGTTCCTCTTCTTCCTTATGCCAGTAATAGTCCAGCCCGATCTCACCGATTGCCACCATCTTGTCCATATGGGATAATCTGCGAATCTCATCCAGAGTCTCCTGTGTCATCTTATCTGCATCATCCGGATGGATTCCCACTGCTCCATATACAAAAGGATATTTCTCCATCAGCTTCACAGTATCCTGAAAACCGCCTACAGAGGCACAGACATTCACAATCTTCTCAATCCCTCCATCGTACATAGACGTAAGAAGCGCTTCCCTGTCTGTATCAAAGGCCTCATCATCATAGTGTGCATGTGTATCAATAATCATTTTTTCCAATCTCCTCATGTAATCTTATAGCAATTCCATAAAATAATGCAATCAAGACAGTTCAGCAGAGTGCGAAAGACAAGGAAGATATCTGCAGGCGTGCTGACGCACGGCAAAGATATCTGACGCAGGACTTTGCGCTCTGATAAACCGGATCAATATACATTATTTATGAGAATTGCTATAGTCCGGTTAAAAATCTGTTATAAAATTATCAGCTCATCCCCCGGGTGGATCACACCTCCGTGGAGAACCTTCGTAAAAACTCCCTGTTTCGGCATAATGCACTCTCCCATTTTCTTAAAGATCGCACATCCGCTGTGGCATTCTTTTCCAATCTGTGTCAGCTCCAGGACTACATCATTGCACTGGAATTTCGTACCGATCGGAAGTGTGGCAAAGTCGATTCCCTGAACCACCAGGTTCTCTCCGAATGCCCCGTCTTCTACCTCTGCACCTCTGGCGCGAAAATCTTCAATCTTGTCAAAAGAGAGCAGACTTACCTGACGGTGCCATTTGCCGGCATGGGCATCACCCTCGATTCCCCAGTCCTCAATTACTTTAATCTCCGGAACACTTGTCTTCTGTATTCCCTTTCTTTCACTTGTACAAACCGCAATTACTTTTCCCATAAGATTATCCCTTTTACCTTCCTGTTTTCGTTTCAGATACTGTTTTCGTACCTGCTCTTCCGTTTATTGCCGTCAGCTTATATTCTCTGCTTTCTTATCCCTGTTATCGCCATCAGTTATCTTGCGCAGTTCCCTGCTTCCCCTGTCATGATCTCAATGCCATGTCCAAGCGCATCAATAATATACTCCAGGCTCTCTTTTACAGCTTTCGGACTTCCCGGAAGATTGATGATCAGTGTTTTTTTTTCGGATACCTGCCGTAGAACGGCTGAGCATGGCGCGTTTCGTGATAGTCATACTGTACGCACGCATTGCCTCCGGAATCCCCGGTACACGTCTGTCAATAATATCCTCCGTTGCCTCCGGTGTAATATCTCTGGGTGAAAAATCCGGTTCCGCCTGTTGTCAGGATCAGTTCCGCTGTGCCGCTGTCTGCAATTTCCGCCATTCTCTCTGACAACATCTTTCTGTCATCCGGCAGAACATCTTCAGACACAACCTCATATCCATTCTTCTCAACAATCTCTCGGATCGCAGGTCCGCTTAAATCCTCACGTTCTCCGCGATATCCCGTATCACTGGATGTAATGATCGCTACTCTTTTCATTTTATAAAAACCTCCCTGTCGGGCAGATAATTTTTTTTCGTTATCTGCCATTCTGTATTTCCATTATACACATTTCTTTCATTTTACCCAACAAATATTTTGCAAATCGCAAAGTAATTTGTGGACATCAAAAATGAAAATCTCCACTCTTACCGCCCGTCTTTTCAACCAGATGAATATTGGACATTACCATATGCTTGTCAATTGCCTTACACATATCATAAATCGTCAGAAGCGTCACCTGAACCCCTGTCAGTGCCTCCATTTCCACACCGGTCTTGCCTTCTGTTTTCACTGTACAGAAAGCGCGGATAATTCCGTTTGTCTCATCCAGTTCATAGTCTACGGAACATTTCTGGATCGGAAGCGGATGGCACATGGGAATCAACTCAGAAGTCCTTTTCACTCCCATAATCCCCGCTACACGTGCTACTCCAAGCACATCTCCCTTTTTCACAGAACCCTCTTTCACAGCCTCCATGATTGCTTCTCCTACATGAATCTCACCTGTGGCAACTGCTGTTCTGTAAGTGATATTTTTCCCGGAAACGTCTACCATAACTGCGTTTCCGTTCTCATCAAAATGATTAAAACCCTGTGACATGATCAAAATCCCCCTGTTTAAGTTTTTACAAAAAGCGAGGCTCTTATTGTACGGGAACATACAATAAAAGCCTCGCCTGTTCATCACGATACGGTTGGAGTCTTTACCCACCGAAATTGACGACACCATGAATACTCATGAGTCAGTCACTCCCCTTTATCTAAATATTAATATAGCTTTTGAGAGTGTATTTGTCAAGATAATATTCGTAAGTTTTCACACATTTTCGCTACCATTCGCTTTGTTCGCAGTAATACAAAGATCAGCAGATTTCTGCACCTGCAGGCATTTCCTTTTCCGGTACCATCAGGGAAAGGTTTCCGTCTGCATCTTCTGCGCAGAGAATCATTCCTTCACTGAGTACACCGGCAAGTTTGGCTGGTTTCAGGTTTGTGACTACCATAACCCTCTTACCTACCATTTCTTCTGCACTGTAGTGTGCTTTGATTCCGGATACGATCTGGCGCACCTGGCTGCCGATCTGTACCTGTGAGCAGAGCAGTTTCTTTGATTTCTTTACTTCTTCACACTTGATGATCTTACCAACCTGGAACTGAAGCTTGCCGAAATCTTCAAATGTGATCTCCGGTTTTGCTTCGATATCAATTACGTCTTCTTTTTCTTCTTTTGCAGGTTCTTTTGCTTTCGGCAGATGAAGCTCTGCCACCTTTGCAAGTACCTCTTTCAGGTCAAGGCGGGCGAAAAGGATCTCCGGTTTTTCAGTTACTTTATTTCCTGACGGATAGAGGCCAAAGGTCTTAAGGTCTTCCAGTTCTCTGTCCTGTGCATTTAACTGGGCAAGGATTCTCTCTGTTGTTTCCGGCATAAAGGATTTCAGCAGAACCGCACCAATGCAGATTCCCTCAACCAGATTGTAGAGAACTGTTGCAAGACGGTCTTTTTTCTCTTCATCCTTAGCAAGAGCCCATGGCATTGTTTCGTCGATGTATTTGTTGCAGCGTTTGAAGATTGTGAATACTTCTGTCATTGCATCTGCCACGCGGAGTTTATCCATTTTTTCGTTTACTTTGGCAGGTACGGAGAGAATGAAGTTCTTCAGATCATCATCTACAGGTTCTGTAACGCCTTTGTTTTCTACCACACCGCCGAAATATTTGTTTGACATGGAAATGGTACGGTTTACAAGGTTTCCAAGGGTGTTAGCGAGTTCAGAATTGAGACGCTCTACCATCAGTTCCCATGTGATCACACCATCATTCTCGAATGGCATTTCATGAAGTACGAAGTAGCGGACTGCATCTACACCGAAGAAGTCTACCAGTTCATCTGCATAGATTACATTTCCTTTGGATTTACTCATCTTACCATCACCCTGAAGAAGCCATGGATGTCCGAATACCTGTTTCGGAAGCGGTAGATCCAGTGACATCAGGAAAATCGGCCAGTAAATTGTATGGAAACGGATGATGTCTTTACCGATCAGATGCAGGTCTGCAGGCCAGAGTTTGTTAAACTGTTCTGTGCTTTCGCCATCGCAGTCGTAGCCGATTCCTGTAATATAGTTTGTAAGGGCATCAAGCCATACATATACTACGTGTTTCGGATCAAAGTCTACCGGAATTCCCCATTTGAAGGAAGTTCTGGATACACAGAGATCCTGAAGTCCCGGGAGAAGGAAGTTGTTCATCATCTCGTTTTTACGGGATTCCGGCTGGATGAAATCCGGATGTGTATTGATGTAGTCGATAAGTTTGTCAGCATATTTGCTCATTTTGAAGAAGTATGCTTCTTCTTTTGCAGGTACACATGGGCGGCCGCAGTCCGGACATTTGCCGTCTACAAGCTGGGATTCTGTAAAGAAAGATTCACATGGTGTACAATACATTCCTTCGTAGTGTCCTTTGTAGATGTCGCCTTTTGCGTACATTTTTTTGGAAGATTTTTTTCGACCTGTTTTTCGTGGTCTTCATCTGTGGTACGGATGAATTTGTCGTAGGATGTGTTCATCAGATCCCAGATTCTTTTGATCTCACCGGATACGTTGTCTACGAATTCTTTTGGGGTGATTCCGGCTTCTTCGGCTTTTAATTCGATTTTCTGACCATGTTCATCGGTTCCTGTCTGAAAGAATACGTCATAGCCCTGCTGACGTTTGTAGCGGGCGATGGCATCGGCAAGGACGACTTCGTAGGTGTTGCCGATATGGGGTTTGCCGGATGTGTAGGCGATGGCGGTGGTGATGTAGTATTTCTGTTTTTCCATGGGTTGTTGTCTCCTTTTTTAATGTGGACGCCCGGGAAATTATTTCTCTTTCTATGCGGTTTCGGGATCTAGTAACTCTAAGTGTCTGAAAATCTGCTAAAAGCATTCTCAAAAATCTCAAACTCGCTTCGCTCAGACAGTGAGATTTTTGTTCATAACGCAGATTTCCAGGCACTAAGATTTACACGATCCCTGCAAATGCATAGAAAGAGAAATAATTTCCCAGGCTGATTTTTGAAATGGTAACAACTGCTCCTTATTTGTGGAAGAAAAACATAAATTCTTCATGGTAGGAAGGAACTGGTGTTGGGGAAATAATTCCTCTCTGTCGCAGTGTGATCCTGCCCGGAGGGCTTTTTTATGTATAGGAACATTACAGAGTAATTTCCTATAATATAAAAAACGTCTCCTCAGACATATCTGAGAAGACGAGTATTACCCGTGTTACCACTTCTGTTCGTTTCCGGGCTCGCGCGGGGAAACCTTGGGAGGTACATTATGATACCTCTACGCTGTAACAGGCGTGCCTGTCGCTGCCTAAAGCTGTTGGCTCTCAGCAGTGCCTCTCGGAAGCCATCTTCGACCTGCTCCTTGCATATCCCTCTCAGCCTTTGAATCTGTGATATGTGATCCATGGGGATTTCTCTGTAATACGGTCTGCGGATCTACTCTCTTCTTCAATGAGTTTGTGTTATTTCGTGACAGCACTCCGCTCTGTGATCGTGGAACGCTGTTAGCTATAGGAAATAGTTATTTCCTGTTATAGGGAAAATATAGCACATTTTGGTGGGTTTGTAAACCCGGGAGTTTGACAGTTGGATATCAGAAAAAAGGTACCTGCAGGTCGCATAAAACCTGCTTTTTTTGTGTCAAATTTTTGGTTTTTATCTATTGTATTTTATTGCAATGTGTTGTAAAATATAATAAAGGAGGGATTCTGCATGCGAGTTACTACATCGA
>ENA-OQCV01000421-OQCV01000421.1-human-gut-metagenome-genome-assembly--contig:-NODE-421-length-11616-cov-4.391331_pt1 | contig 11616 bp, 17 predicted proteins | sample MGYA00242766_ERZ504592 | MGnify/ENA primary metagenome ERZ504592 (study PRJEB26092, sample SAMD00036315) | human gut metagenome | host: Homo sapiens | study: EMG produced TPA metagenomics assembly of...
GAACATAACACCGCTTTCCGTTTTTTCGCTGTTTGAATGTTCACCTCTTTTATAACAACAATATGGTGACCCGTAATCAAGTTCAGAAGTTTTTACATCAATATGATACATATTTCTACAGTAAATCCTGACGATAGCCGGGACTTTATTTACTAACGACCGCTCTTCTTGGAGCCTGCTCTGCTTGCAAGACTGATTTCTTTCAGATACTTAATACCATTGTTTATAGCGGTTGCGCTTAATTTTAATTCCGTTGACATATCACAAATTTATCTTCGCCCTATAGCGATGATACTAGTTATTTCAAGCATTACTTCCAAAATTTCGAATTGGACTGAGTTTCATTAACAAACTCCACTTTGCTTTCTGGAATTTCCTGAGAAAATCTTGATTGCATTAATTCTTGAAAATCTTCATCATCTTCCTCAACCAACTCATATGGACTTTTGATTTCCAAGTCCAGGTCGTTTCACGCTATTGCATGTGATTCCATGAGCTTAGTGATGTCATCCTGATTATAAGGATTTAAGCTTTTCTTTTTTGAGGAATCGCATAACGAATAAATTCATGGTTTTTCTCGATACATCCTTTTTGCCATGAAGCCATTGGATCACAGTAATAAAGACTTGTTCTGTAAATCAGAAAGCCATCCTCATCAGTTGTAAGCTCCAGCTCATCAACTTTCTTGAATTCGCTGCCATTGTCAGTCAATATAACTGGAAATAATCTTCTAAATACTTCTATTCCAAGCCCTGACTCAAGATAGTCAAACACTCTTTTTACAGATTCTGCTTTCCCATCTGGCATAAGAAAAAGTAGCATTACATTGTTCTTCCTAAATATCATTGTAAGAAGCCTTTTCCCTTGTTCTCTCACACCTTTTACAGTATCCATTTCTACCACTTCATCTTCTGTATACTTTACTTTCATCGCATACTCAAAATCAGTGTAAGTTCTGCCTTGGCGGAATTCTATATTTGCAAATCCAAGAGGTGGCTGATACCCTTTTCCTCGTTTCTTATACCCGGTTTTTCTACGCAGGTCTATGTTTTTGACTGTCAACTCACCATCATCTATGTAATTATAGAGAGTCCGCAAACATACTGGTATTTCATTTTCATGCTCAGCATATATGTGGGTAAGAGGCTGTCCCTTTTTAACAAGTTTGGTAATCAGTTCATCCATTTCAGATTTCTTTTCATCAGAAATGCGAACTCCCTGTCTACTTTCGCTTCGTCTTCGTGTGACAGTTGCATCAGCATGCTTTGCACTGTAAATATATTTGTCTTTTGAACAAAGCTTTTTTACTCTGAACAGTTATTACACACATATGGAGGCTTTTCGAATTTATGGCATGCCCGGGATACATATTTACCGCAGTATTTCTGGCAGTCCACACTTCGGCATCTACAACAGTTTTCTTCGCAGGACTCATCTCCACAAACGTGATGCTGTACATACTGTCTTACAAATCTGCAGTCCTTTCTTAGAAAATAGTTACCCGGAATGAATGTACGATTTTCTTTAATCTCAGTGCAATTGTTGACGGATGACGATGGAGTAGTTTTCCTATTTTTTTGAAGGAATCTTTACTGCTAATTCCGGTTTCTATCGCAATCCTGTCAGACAGATCCATCTGTCCTTCTTTTTTGTAATAAGTCATATCTGCCCCTTTCTAGCAGATAGCAATCGATATCTTAACTATATCATGTCTGCCAGAAGAAGCCATTGCAAAAGTAAATTAGACTTTTTTAGCCATTTTCAGTTGTCAAAGTACAGGTTTAATTTTTCAATCTAGGGATACATATTTGAATATTGTTCATGCATTGGAGTCATCGCCTATGGTTCTGATGAGCCAGCAGCACCCAGAAAAACACATTGAGAGATTTTGCATTTATGATGAATCGGTGTGACGAAAGAGAAATAGAATTTGCATTACATATGATTGAACAAATATTAAGAGGACAGGAAGATTATCTGAGTGAATAGACGGGTAGTTATCCTGTCCTTTGTCTATGACTCTTTTGCAAATTTTTCAGCGAGATGGTATATGATTTCTTCAATGGTGGGAGTATCATTTTCACATGGAAAGTCTGTCCAGAAGCGTTGCATTTGTGGATCAGGGCTTTTTAAAGCAATGGAAACTGCCCGTCCAATTTCCTGTTGGACTTCTTCTTTTGTGATTCCTTCTTTTTCGGCAATGATTTCTAAATATTTATCAACAGAGTATGTGCTTTTATCATTCATAGTGTTGTTGTGAATCCTTTCTGAGAAGGGTATCTACGGGCAAATTGTCAGGTGCTTGAATTGTCCCGGTTGAATACCATAAAAGTAAAACAGATAATCCGTTCTATATTACATAATAACCTTGAGGGCTGTTTTCTATGCAGATTATGGCTATTTTCTATTCTATCATACACATACAGTATGGTGCATACACGCACCATATCATTATAGGACACTCTTGCGTAGAATACAAGGAGGAGGTCTTTGTAATGATAGTATATGACAGGTTATGGATCACACTCAAGAAGAAAAATATTAGCCAGTATGCACTAATTAAAGATTATGGAATAGATAAAGCACAGTTACAGCGATTGCGAAAGAATATGGTCGTAAAAACGGTAATCCTTAACAGATTATGTTCCATACTTGATTGTAAGATAGAGGACATCATGGAGTTTGTGCCGGATGAGGATATTAAGTAAAGAGATATTTCCAAAATGTAATGAGAGTTTGGAAATATCTCTTTTTTTAATCCGCAAATATTTATATTCTTGGTATTAAGGTGTACAATATTCCACCTGAAATAGCTGGTTTAGTCACTCTTACAAAAGATTCGCTTACGGTACAATAAATATAGCTTAAGCAAATATATAAGGTGCCGGAAAAGAGTGGAAGGTGTACTACGATATTGTTAATAGTGGAGAAAGAATAAAAGAGTTGCGTGCGGCAAGAAGAATGACAAGACAGCAGCTTGCCGAGCAGATTGGATTGTCAGTGGATGCTCTGCGGAAAATTGAAGCTGGTGTAAATGGAGCAAAAATAGATACGTTGATTAGTATTGCTGAATTGTTTCATATAACGTTGGATTATCTTGTGTGTGGGTGTGAAAGAAAGGCAGAAGTCGATGATCTGCTGGTTGGTCTGAAGGAGAAGGAAGTACAGTTTATCCGGAATATGGTATTAAATGCCGTTGACAATATGAAACTTCTGACAGAATAAAAAAGTCGGATTGCATTTTGATGATGCAGTCCGGCTTTTTTTATAAGAATTTGGAACAGGTGGGAGTGTTACTCTTAGTTCAAAAGAGTGTCGGTTACTGTAGAAGATGCGTGGTGTCAGTTATACTCTGTTCAGGTTCTGAGAAAAGAACCGTTGAATATTGAAAACAGAATAGGACACGCATATCCCACGAGCTTATATCGCCTTGTCTATGACAGGGTGGCAGAATCCCATTTCGTGCGATGACTATCCTCAGAGCTGTAGCCGATTATGAGAAACGTAACAGCAGGAGCCTTTAAGGATAAGAGCAGAGGGTTGTGCCTACCGGGTTAGCAGCCGGAGGTAATGAGATAATAAGTGCACCTGAATTTCAGCAAAACGCATTTTCAGAGAGTGGCTACTTTCGTAAGTCCAGATGGGCAGGAAACTACGAAGTGATTGTGGCTGGCAAAGGATATGTTACCCGATACGGGGATGGTTAAGAAACCGGGAAGATAGTATTTTATCTTCCCACACAAACTGATTTATGGTCACCGACAGAAAAGAAATGTTTAGGTGTGATGGTGTGGAGAGTACAGATAAGTCAGCTTATGTGAGGAGATAAAGTGCGCACAGTATCAAATCAATATTATTTATAAGGAGATTTTAAGATGGAAAGAGCAATTATATATTATGCAAAAACAGGATTAGAGGCTACAGATCATTTTGTGCCGAAGTTGCTTGAAAAGTATTGTCAGGATAATGGCTATGAAATTGTAGCTATGCTTTCAGAGCCTGCTTCTACAGAAGGAGTTTCATTTCCGATGAAATATGCCATTATTGGTTTAAATATGGAAGAAGATGTTAATACAATCATAACACTTTCAAAGGATATGATTGGTGCAACAGATGAGACCGTTATTGATACACTTGGAAAACTCAGCGAATATGATATCTATGTGGAGGATATTAATGGAGAACTTGAAGAGTGTTATGAGATGATGTACAAAGAGCCTGTTCAGGAAAGTGATATAAGAGGGCTGGTGCTTGATACGGTATCAAAGTTCTATCATAACATCAGGGACGGCAGATAGGAGGCAATATGCAGGATTCCAAAGAAAAGCAGTGTCTGATATTTGTAAGGAATAATGCAAATGATACAGCTGACCGTATCGAGGCATATGCAAAAAAGTCCGGCATGGAAGTTGTTGAGACAGTTTTCAATACAGATAAAAAAGCGGTTGAACGATTAAGATATTATATTGAAAGAGATGCCATTATCTGTGTGCTAGTAAGAGATGTGGTAGACATTTCAATGGAACTTAATGAGATTAAAGCTGTAATGACACTTGCAGCGGAACATGGAATCAGTATTAATGCAGAGAGCAGGGGCTATGAACCTGCTCTCATTTCTTTTGAATGATATGACAGAAGAAAATAGAAAATTAAAACTGATTATATTTCCGGGCGAAACAGTAGTGATTGATGAATATGGGAAACGGATTGTTGCCTGTCCGACAGAGGATGAGGCAGAAGAATATATCAGGGAACAGGAGGAATGACATAGATGAAACTGAACAGGGGCGATATTGTTATTGCAAATCTGGAGTCAGTAAGTAAAGGGAGCATTCAGAAGTATACAAGACCTTATATTATTATCTCAAATAACAAGGCAAATCAGTATTCACCGGTTGTCACAGCAGTAGCCATGTCCACAAAAACATGGAAAAAGAAATATCTGCCAACCCACTGTCCAATACCGGCTGCAAAGGTAAAGGTTACTGACACAGATTTTGAGGTATTTGACAGTATGGCATTATGTGAGCAGATTGTATCCATTGATGTAAATGTCCAGATTGAGAGGGTAGTTGCTTCAATTTCAGATACGGAACTACTTGATAAGATTACTGAATGTGTAAAAATCCAGATTGGGGCATATGAAAAGTACAATTAAATATTACCGGGGCATTTGCTCCGGGTTACATAGCCACCTGTATTTTATGGGTGGCATTTTTACTGAAAGGGGGATAGATTTTATGACAGCAGAAGAATACAGAGCATTGCTTGATACTGATTTTAGTGATGTCAAGATTAATGAAATGCCCGATATGGCATCTTATCATGCTGATCTGAATGATACGATTGAAAAGAGACAGCAGAAGTTTATAAGAAAAGTTGGAAATCCCTATATGATGAGAGTGGGGAAGATGAAAGTTAAAGTAAGCTTTGCCAATAATGGAGTTTCCATAGAAGAAGCTTTCAAGAATATGCTGCTTACAGTTTAGAATCTTTTTTCAGAATCATATGGAAAATGAAAGGGAGTTGTGCTATGATATGTTCAAGGACTAAATGAATATGGCATAACTTCCTTTGATATTTTAGTTGGGTACATCTGACGTAGAATATTTAAAGGAGTGTTGCGATATGAGTAAACAAATCTCAAAAATCTATCATGCAGCCATCTACGTTAGATTATCTAAGGAGGATGGCGATGTTTCTACCAGCGCAAAAGCTGAGAGTAATAGTATTTCAAATCAAAAGGATTTCATCCGAAATTTCCTTGCAGACAAAAAAGACATTAGAATAGTTAAAGAATATGTGGATGATGGTTATTCCGGCTCTAATTTTGACCGTCCGTCTTTTCAGACGATGATGGAAGATATTAAGCGAGGAGTAATTGATTGTGTGGTGGTAAAGGATCTTTCACGTTTTGGACGTGAGTATATTGATTCAGGTCGATACATCGAAAGATTATTTCCGGCTCTTGGTGTAAGGTTTATTGCAATCAATGATAACTATGACAGTGTGACTGGAAAGTCACAGGGTGATGAGATTATTATTCCGTTTAAAAACCTGATCAATGATGCATATTGCAGGGATATCAGTATAAAGATACGAAGCCATTTGGATGTAAAGAGAAAAAATGGTGAGTATATCGGTGCATTTGTTCCCTATGGGTATGAAAAATCGGATGATGATAAACATAAGCTGGTTATTGATATTTATGCAGCCGGTATTGTGAAGGAAATTTTTCGGCTAAAGCTTCACGGAATGAGTCAGGATGCAATAGCAACACAGTTGAATAATGAGGGTGTGCTTGCACCTATGGAATATAAGCAGAGCACAGGGAGCGGTTATCAGACCGGATTTTTACAGAATGAAAAATCGGTATGGAGTTCAGTCACGGTCCGCAGGATTCTTGAAAATGAGATTTACATTGGAAATCTTGTTCAAGGCAAAAGAACGACACCAAATCATAAAGTGAAGCAGGAGGTTGTTAAGCCGGAATCTGACTGGATAAGAATCGCAAAAAAATCATGAGCCGATTATTAGTGACAGGGATTTTGAGATTGTTCAAAGGTTGTTGGGAATGGATACGAGAATATCTCCGGATTCAGATATGGTCTATAATCTTTCAGGTATTGCAGTATGTGCAGACTGTGGTTCACCAATGACAAGAAAAATTACAACAGCAGGTGATAAGAAATACGCTTACTATATCTGCTCTAATCATAAATTGACAAAGCAGTGTTCACAGCACTCAATATCAGTATCGTTATTAGAGGATACGGTGCTTGAAATGTTAAAGCTTCATATCAAAAACGTAATGAATCTGGAAGAAATACTTGATTATATTGGAACAATTCCTTTCCAGCAGCTTGATGTAAAAAGTCTTGAAGCAAGAAAACAGAAAAAACTTGAGGAAGTTGAGAAGTGTAAAAGACTGAAAACTTCACTGTATGAAGATATGAAGGACGGAATTCTTACTAAAGAAGAATATCTTGAACTTCATGAGGCATATCTGAAAAAAGCAAAAGAGGGAGAAGAAATAATTCGCCAGATTGAGAGAGACATTGCTTTAATTTTTGAGGAGAAGGATGATAAGCATCTCTGGATGAATTATTTTACCGAATACAAGGATATTAAGGAACTGACCAGGGACGTGGTTGTAAAACTGATTTCTGAGGTAAGGGTTTCAGAGAATAAAGAGATTGAAATCGTATTTGACTTTGATGATTGTTATAAGAAGTTATTAGAATCAGTCGAAAAACTTGGTTATCAAGTAGATAAAGAAACCGGGTGGACAATTAAATATCAGCAGAAGGGAGGCTGTGTAATATGGCAAGAAAAAGCAGAAAAATATGATGCTACAGGAAAAACACAGCCTTACCGGATAAAGAGAAGAAGGTACTTTTTTAAGGCTGGATTATATGCAAGACTGTCCCATGAAAAGGAAGAGAACATTGAGAGAGGGACAATCGAAACACAGATGGAACTTATGAAGAATTATGTCAAAGATCACGAAGATATTGTAATTGAAGAGGAATATTATGATGCTTCCTTTACCGGTACTAATTTTGAAAGACCGGATTTTAAGCGAATGCTTGAGGATGCAAAAACAGGAAGAATTAACTGTATTATTGTTAAGGATTTATCGAGACTTGGAAGAAATTATGTGGAGATGGGGAACTACATTGAAAGAGTGTTTCCTTTTCTCAATGTAAGATTCATTGCTGTTACGGATGATTTTGACTCGTTCAGACCGGGCACAGACCTTATGATGCCTTTGAAAAATATCGTAAATGAGTTTTATACAAAGGATATTTCCAAGAAAGTTTCAACTGCACATCGTAGAAAATGGACTACTGATGAATATATGTGCGGTTTTGCTCCATATGGATATCTGAAATCCAAGACGGAGAAGAACAGAATTGTTGTGGATGAAGCAACTGCTGGAAATGTCAGGCTTATTTATAAATTGTTTTTAGATGGCAAAGGTTACACACCAATTGCAAAATATCTGAATGAGCAGGGAATAATGTCACCATTGATGTATTTAAAATCTCTTGGTTATCAGCAGAATGTAAGAACCAATGGTGTATGGACCAAAACAACAGTCAAGTCAATACTGACAAATCAGGCTTATATTGGTTCGGCGGTGCATGGGAAAGTAGTAATTGAGAAATACAATAATATTCCACTCCATGCAACAGATCCAAGTGAATGGGTCGTTGTTGAAAATACGCATGAGCCGCTTATCGACAAAAAGACATTTGAAAAGGCACAGGAAAGAGTAAAGGAAATCTCGGATGCTTATTTTGCAAAAGAGTTTACAAAACACCCACCTAATGAAAAGAATTTACTAAAGGGAAAAATTGTATGCGGAGACTGTGGCAAGGGAATGAGACTTTCTCCAAGAACAACAAAATCGTATGTATATTTTTGTGGAACTTTTTCAGATGGTATTAATCCGGCATGTTCAAGACACAAAATTGATCAGGAGGAAGTCAACAAAGCTGTCTTTGCTCAGATTTCAAATCATATGCGTTGCTGTATTGACGCATTAAAAGTGATACGGGAATTAAATGCAAGAAGCAGCGGACTGAAAAAATTACGATGTGTATGAAAAAGCCATTACCAGACAGCGCAGGGAACTGGAGAAAGTAAACCGCAAGTTCTCTGAGTTATATGGAGATTACTCAGAACATTTGATTAATGAGAGCGAATATCTGACATTAAAACAGCAGTATCTTCTAAAAAGCGAAGCTTTGAAGAAGGAGATTGATAATCTTTTAGTATCTCAGAACCTGTATTCAAAGAATTATAAGATTGATGAAGACTGGGAAAACCTTATCAATAAATATCTGAAATGCAGAAAGCTTAACAAAGAGCTGGCAGATGCATTTGTTGACAAGGTACAGGTGTTTGAAGATGGCAGAATTTCCGTAAATCTGGTTTATGATGATTGTCTGGAAGAACTATTACAGGTAAAGAATAAGAGAGAAGGTGATTTGTATGAGTAGGATAACTGCTATGTATATTCGCCTTTCTATGGAAGATGAGGATGTATCATTAAATCAGAAGGAGGAGAGTAACAGTGTATCCAGTCAGAGGGAATTGTTAGAAGCATTTATTGGCAATCATTCGGAGCTTAAGGATACGAAGGTACAGGAATACTGTGATGATGGATTTACCGGAACAAAATTTGAAAGACCGGATTATATGAAGCTTATGGAGGATGTCCGGGCTGATAAAATATCCTGCATTGTTGTAAAGGATTTATCCCGACTCGGAAGGGATTATATTGAAGTCGGTAGTCTTCTGGAGCAGATATTTCCACTTTATCAGGTACGGGTTATTGCAGTTAATGACAATTATGACAGCGATAATTATGATGGTTCCACGGGCGGTATGAATGTTGCGTTTAAGAATTTAATCTATATGCTTTATAGCAGGGACTTGTCCAATAAAGTCAGCTCTGCAATGCATACGAGGATACTGAAAGGTGAGAACATCAGTGGTCAGTTAAGGTATGGGTATGTCAAAGACCCAAATGATAAGCATAAGATTATTGTCGATCCGGAAGCAGCAGAAGTGGTTAAGCTGATATTTGAACTGACCGCACAGGGCAAAAGCAAAACGGAAGTGGCAAATTATCTGAATGCTCAGGGTATTGATACACCATCCGCATACAAAAAGAGAAAAGGAAGCAGAAACTTTTTCCATGCAGTTGAAGTAAAAAGTCTGTGGAGTACTTCTTCTATCCGGGATATATTAAACGATGAAGTTTATCTTGGAAAACTGATATGGAATAAAACTAAGAAGAGGATAGGTAGCAATAACACTTCAAGCTATGTTCCTAAAGACGAATGGATGGTGATAGAAAATTGCCATGAACCCATTATTACTCAGGAATTATTTGATATGGCACACGCTAATTCAAAAAAAATGTGTTCGTTCAAAGCGTGGTAAGAGAAACTATAATCCATTTTATTATTGTGGTGTGTGTGGCAGAGCTTTAGCACCCAGCAAAAGGGTAAAAGGTGACATTCTTCTTTGTTACTCGTCCAGAATTGAGGAAAATTCTCCATGCAAAAGCAACAGGGTGGAAATTGCCAAGGTTGAAGATGCAATCATGAAAACTGTAAATATGTATGCAACAGTTTATCTGGATGAGAAAGGAATAAAGAGAGCCGGTAAATCGAAAGAAGTATCTCCGGAAGAAAAGATTGCAACACTTGAAAAGAAGGTGAAGAGCCTCAGCAGTAAAAAGATGATGTTGTATTCTGATTATAAGGATGACAAGCTCACAAGAGAAGAGTATGTCAAGCGTTCAAAGGCGATGGTGGAGCAGATTGATGAATTGCATCAGGAAATCGAACAGCTTAAAACAGAAATACCGCCAGAAGATAATTCTTCTAGTAAGTTTGAGACACAGTTAGAAAGTATCATCAATATGGAATCTTTTGACAGAGAGAAAATCCAGAAGGTAATCAAAAAAGTGATTATCAATGGAGAGGACAATATAGAGATTGTATGGAATACAGATGATCCATTTTTCAAGTAAGATGGATGGTTACAGAGTTTGGAGTGCCGAGAAAATGTGGCACTCCTTTCTTCTGCAAGTATAAATATTGCTTTCAATATACTGCAATAGCAGGTATAATGGGAAGTGATATTTGAGGGTACAAAAAATCAAATTTTTTTTGGTCTGGAGTTGACACGAGCAGGTGAGAGCCTTCCGACGGTCGACAATCTGTATGCCTTGAGCAGGTTGTTGCACACATCGGTAGATGACATACTGATAGGCGAGAAAGAGAGGGACGATGAGCCCTCTCTTTCTTTTTCCTTTTATATTTTCTTTGGTTTTCTTGTCCTTCTGAATGTCCATTTTATATCCTCAATTTCCTCGCCTGTGGCAGAAATCGGAGTGTCATTAACCATTACGGAAAGACAGTAAATGGCTGAGTTTTTTTAGACATTGACGGAGTGCTCAATTCAAGTAAAATAATAGATAGGAATTTTGATTATCCGGAGCTTGTAATGTCAAAGTAAATGCTATAGAATATTTTTATATCAAATTAAACACAAATGAGGAGATTTAAAGTTATGAAACAGAAATTGAGAAACCTTTCGGCACCGGCAAATATAATATTTGCCATTCTTGCAGTCTTTCTTTTCATTGCACCCTTGCAGTGGAGCGGAAAAGTTTTGGGCCTGATTCCCGGCATGGAAAAGGCGGATGACTATCTGCTGCAAGCTATTGTGGAGACCGTTGTTTTAGTTATTTTTCTGGGCATCACATATTTATTTGGGCTGTGGGATATCTTTAAGGAAAATGCAGCAGGATGGACAAGAAGCTTATACACAGGCGGTTTTTTTCATAGTGTACTGTTTGTATGCTGTTGTTTCAGGCATTTATTTGTGCTTTTTGGGTGAGCATGGTGATGTGAAGGCATTTTACAACATCATCTTTTTCTTTATTGCGGTCTGCCTTGTAGGGCTCGTTGAGGAGCTGGTGTTCAGAGGCGTGGTGTTTAATCTGCTGCTGAGAGCTTTTCCAAAGACGAAAGGTGGAATCACAGGAGCCGTTGAGTTTGGGAGGCGTACTGTTGGATTGATGTCATTTTT
>ENA-OQCV01000422-OQCV01000422.1-human-gut-metagenome-genome-assembly--contig:-NODE-422-length-11596-cov-2.738513_pt1 | contig 11596 bp, 15 predicted proteins | sample MGYA00242766_ERZ504592 | MGnify/ENA primary metagenome ERZ504592 (study PRJEB26092, sample SAMD00036315) | human gut metagenome | host: Homo sapiens | study: EMG produced TPA metagenomics assembly of...
GGATTTTATTGTTCTATTGGTAATTTGAGGTGACGATTGTGTCGTTGCCGTGATATTTTGAGTGTATGAAGAAGCATTATTTATTTTTCGTTTCGGTAGCCTATTCCTATCCTATACTTCGCCCGCTTCAGGACGAAATCAAGCGTAGAGGAGACGATGTTGCATGGTTTATCGAGCCAGACTGCCCGGTTCTGTTGGATCAAGATGAGAGGTGGCTTCAATCTGTTCAGGAAGTGATGGATTATCAGCCTATTGCCGTGTTTGCGCCGGGCAACTATATTTATGATTTCTTCCCGGGAGTGAAAGTTTCCCTTTTTCATGGCTACCCCATCAATAAGCGTGGCGATGAAAAGGACGACCATTTTTCTGTCCGCGGATGGTTCGATGTCTATTGCACGCAAGGAGAAACGAGCACTCTTCCTTTCAAGGAACTTGAGAGGAAATACGGCTTCTTCAAGGTATACGAAACGGGCTGGTGCAAGGCGGATACTTTCGTGAAAGAACGTGCGCACACTCCTCATAATGCACGTCCGGTAGTCTTGTACTCTTCTACATTTACAAAGAATATAACTTCCGACCCCTCATCTGTTTGATACCATCAAGAGACTGGTGCACGAGAAGGATTGGGATTGGATTATTTCGTTCCATCCGAAATTCTCGGATATGGAAGTCCTCAAGAAATACAAGGAACTGGCTGCATCCTGTCCCAACATTACTTTCCACGAGAGCGGACTTGTCGATGCCAAGCTGCTGAACAGTGCGGATGTGCTGTTGTCCGATGCTTCGTCTGTGATTGTTGAGGCAATGATGTTGGACAAACCGGTGGTGACCTATTGCAACACCATGCCGGGAGCTCATTTGCTGAATGTCACTGACACGGATGCTGTAGAGGGAGCGATAGAAAAGGCCATTTCCCGTCCGGCGGAACTGATGGAACGGATGCGTGCTTATGTGCACAAGCATGAAGCCCATCTGGACGGTGAGTCCTCTTCACGGGTACTGGATGCCGTAAACAACTACATCTGGTATTTTCAAGGTAAGACCAGAACCAAGCCCTGGAATCTGGTACGTAAGTTTAAATTGCGATGGCGGGTGGGTTATCCGTTGATGGCCACTTTGCGGTTATGGTAATTGTCATAGCTTATGGAGAACACTGAGACACTACCTCTGATAAGTATTATTGTACCGGTCTATAATGTAAAGAATTACTTGGAGAAATGCCTGCAATCCATTTGCGGGCAGACTTATAAGAATCTGGAAATAATATTGATTGACGACGGCTCTTCCGATGGTTCGGGAGAGCTTTGTGATTTATTTGCCCAAAGGGATGGACGGATAAGAGTTTTTCATCAGGCAAATGCAGGTCAGAGCGCAGCCAGGAATAGAGGTTTGGCGGTAGCTCAAGGTGAATTCCTTGGTTTCGTGGATAGCGACGACTGGATTGAGTCGGATATGTACGAATTCTTGTATCGCCTGTTGAAAGAGAATGGAACGGATATATCCATTTGTTCGCATTATAGGGACAAAGGTGGGAAGAGTGTGGCGAAGTATGCTTCGGGAGAGCAGTTTGTGTTTACTCGTGATGAGGGTATTCGCGCTCTGGCAGTAGACAAACATGTCAGAAACTATATGGTGGATAAATTGTTCAAACGCAGCCTGTTTGCAGGTATTGTCTTTCCGGTTAATCGTGTTTTTGAGGATTTGGCCATTTGCTATCGGGTATTTTATGGAGCAGAGAAGGTTGTGATGCAGGATACTCCTAAATACCATTATATGATACGGGAGGGGAGCACGATGCAGAGCAGGTATAATCCCCAGAAAGAATATAACCTTTTTCAGAGCGTCTACGAGCAAGTGAAGTTCATACTTGAAAAAGGTATATGGGATAAAGCTGGAGTTTATGTCATGCGTCGTGGAATACGCTTACTGGATCATACAATGATGGTAGAAGCCTCTATTTCCACTGATGAAGTCATTCGTGATGTGATTACCAAAATGCATGAATTTGACTATGTCGGTTATGGGCAATTGGGCTTTTCTCTTTCTTTGAAACGTTATCTTATTTATAATCATAAGGACTTCTATCGGAAAGCTTATCGGTTGATAAGGTCAATCTTCAAATCGAAACGTCATAAGTATTAAAACTGATTGAGTATGGCTGAAATAAAGATGTCTATTATAGTTCCGGCATATAATGCAGAGAAATATCTGGAGCGTTGCCTTGATTCATTGGTAAATCAAGATTTGTCGACCAAGGAATATGAGGTTATCGTAATTAATGATGGTTCAACAGATAGAACTGGAGCTATTTTACATGAATATTCCAATCGTTATTCTTATTTTCATTGCATAACAGTAGAAAATAGCGGTGTCAGTGAGGCACGAAATTATGGTTGTCGGAAAGCTAAAGGAAAATAATTTTTTATTTGTTGATGCGGATGACTGGATTCAAAGTAATGTCTTACAATATGTTTATGACTCTCTTGAAAAGGATGAATTAGACATTTTGATAATGGATTTTCAGTATTGGGATGAAAAAGGAAAACTTCCCAAAGAGTTTAATCGAGTGTCTGATGAAAAAGTCTTGTCGGCTCAAGTTTGGTCTGGAACGGATTTTATGCAACAGTTTTTGCCACAAGTGGTCTGGTGCAATGCTTATAGAGCCTCTTTCTGGCAAGAACATAAATTGAAGTTCTTACCTATTCGTCATGAAGATGAAGAAATTATTCCCAGAATCTTCTTTTATGCAAGGCGTGTAAAATATTCATCTATAATTTTCTATCATTATTATAAGAATTCAGATTCGTTTATGATGAATTATGATGAACACGCTTCTCTTTATATGCTTCAGGCTATGGAGAGCTTGGAAGCATTTGCAAAAGAATGTGAAAACGGAAAAAATGAATAGCTTTTTTTAAAAATTTGATTGCAAGAAGGCTATTGACTACTTTTCGTATAGGAATAAGAAAAGGGATACCGGCAAGATTCCAGCATGAGATGATTGTGCAAATGAAAGCAAAGGGACTATCACCGTTACCTAAAGGAAAGGGAATTATGCATATCCTTTTTATATAAGTATGCCCCTTCTTTATTTATTGCATATTATCGTAGTAAAGAGAAACGCAAAAAGAAAATAACTTTTTGGACTAAATGATAGCGTTTTTTATGATGTAGGGAAAGTGATTTGTATTAGAGTCTGAGTTTGAAACTAATTATGAAGCGAATTTTATTTTTTCATGAAGTGTTTCCTTGTGGAGGAGCAGAAAGGGTTACAATTGATATAGCTAATTATCTATCTGGCTATGGTTATGAAAGCTTTGTGGCTTTATGCCATAAAACGTATGATGTAGCTGGTATAGAAGTCATAGAACTTCCTGATAAGGACATTAATTCGTTGGAGAATGCAAATGCTTTTATTGAAATTATAAATTCACTCTTTATTGATGTTTTTGTATTGCCTATACATCTTTTGAAACATCTGGATTACATCATGGACGGTGTTCATTGCAAGCTGGTATTCGCGCCGCATAGTATTCCTTTATGGGAGGCTGTGGCAAAAGTGGCAGATAAAGGAAAACGCGCCGAAGGTTCGTGGTTGAAAATGTTGAAATGGCGCTTTTATAACTTGTCCAAGGGAAAAATGGTTTCCGAAATATGATAAGCCGTTTATTGAACAACATAAAAAATTGTATGGACGGGCTGATGCATATGTTGTATTATGCGAAGATTATAAATATAAGCTGATAAAGAAACTTGGTGTACCTTTTGAGAACAATAAATTTCACGTGATACCCAACTCTGAAAGGCAAATTCTTTCGGTCAACCATCATAAGAAGAAACAAATATTATTTGTAGGGCGCTTTACTTATGTTGATAAACGTGTGGATAGGTTGATTGATGTTTGGAAGCGGATTTATAAACAAGTGCCGGATTGGGAGCTGCTTCTGATTGGTGATGGTGTTGAAAGGCAGAATCTTCAGCAGAAAGCTACTGCCTACAATTTGCAAAGGATTCGTTTCTTGGGCTATCAGGAAGATGTGTCCGGTTTTTATAGGGAGGCATCGGTGGTGTGTCTGACATCTACTTTTGAGGGGTGGGGGCTTTGCTTGACAGAAGCGCAGGCGAATGGAGTAGTGCCCGTGGCTTATGATTGTGGCGCCGGAGTGCGGGAGATAATTTCACCGTCAGGAGTGAATGGATTTCTTGTATCGCCTTTTAATCAATCTAAATATGCGCGAACACTGTTGAAGCTATTGAAGAACCCCGATATGTTGAAACAAATGCGGCAGAATGTTGTCGTGAAAGCGCAAGAGTACTCTCCGCAGATTGTGGGAAAGAAATGGAAAGAGTTGTTTGAATCTTTGTGATAGACTAAAAGCTTTGATGTATGAATAGTGATGCTTTGCCGTTGGTTTCTGTTATCATACCTGTTTTTAATACAGAGAAATATATTGAGGATTGCAATTTTTAGTGTGATAAATCAGAACTATAGCCGATTGGAAATTATAATAGTGAATGATGGGAGTACTGATGGCAGCCGTTCAATAATCCAGAAATATATGGAAGTTGACAGGCGTATTGTTTGTATAGACAAGAAAAATGAAGGGCTGCCTCTCGCCAGGAAAACCGGGATATTGAAGGCAAACGGAAAATATATCCAGCATCTTGACAGTGATGACACGTTGATTGATGGAGCTATTGAAAAGTTAGTATGTAGGGCAGAAGAAACTGATGCTGATATTGTTGCATCTTCTTTCCCTTTTTTGTTATCCGGACAAGGGGCCTGTTCTTTCAGAGCCTTATACATTCGGTGAGATTTCAGGAATCAGTTATTTTAGGCAGAAATTGAATTTGCAGGCTTATTGGAGTGTGTGGTCTCATTTTCAAAAACGTTCATTGTTTCTTAACAACAAGATTGAAACTGTCGCCGATATATCGATAGGTGAGGATGCCATCATGATGACACAATTGATTCTGGCGACTGATAGGATTGTTTCTTTGAATATTCCTACTGTTAATTATTATAGAAATTCGTCCTCGATGTCTTGTCTGCCGAATGAGGAAAAGTATAAGGATTTCAGGGCTTATCAACGATGGATTGAGAAATATGTGTCTGCCAAAGGTTTGTCGGAACAATTGGGAAAGGAGATTGCCTATATGCATCTTCAGACTGCATATACGAGTCTTTACTGGAAACAATACGGGGATGTTGTAGATGACATGAGACGGTTGGTTGCTGATGTGAAGCGATACCCGGATTTGGTTGAAAATCTGTCCAGGCGGGAACGTAAGCTGTTGAAGGCTTACAAGCTTTTCAACCTTTTGGGGGAAATTTGAGGGTAAAATATTATATCTTTAAAAAACAAACTATAGAATGAATATATTGCACAAGATAAAATGTAAAATATATCGTTTTCTTCTGAAAAATGGAATGTTGGCTCCTAAGGTGGTACTTTTGATGGATGGTGGGGTCTGCTCACAGATGCATCAGTATTTGCTGGGACATCTTTTTGGACAAAAAGGATATAGGGTGGAATATGACTTGACCTTCTTTAAAGAGTGGGGAGCGATATGGATTATCATTTTGTCAGAAACTTTGATTTGCAGAAAGCATTTCCCTATTTATCTGTAAAGAAGGCTTCGAAAGTAGCTGTTGACGTGTATAAGAGGAAATATTATAATTTGGGGAACAATACGTTGAGTCGGGAAAATGACTTTTCATTTCTACAAAAGAAGCCTCCGGTCTATTTAGGTGGTTATTATCATGTTCCGGCTGATATTTGGCTTCCTGCATTCCGGTCGCTTTTAGAGTAATGCCCGAGGTGCTGGATGCACAGAATAAATTGCTGTATTCAGAGATTGGTTCACGTCCTTGTTCCGTAGCTGTTCACGTAAGGCGTGGGGACTTGAAAGTGGAAATTCCGGCTTACGGCAAACCTGCTTCATTGGAGTATTTCAAGTCGGCAGTGGCTTATATGCAGGATAGGGATATGTCTTCTTTCTTCTATTTCTTTTCGGATGAGCCGGACTGGGTGAGGGATGAACTTATTCCGCAACTTTATCTTACGGAAGGTAATTGTAAGGTTGTCGATATAAACGGTTCGGATAAAGGATATATGGACTTGTTTTTGATAGCCTGTTGTCGGCATCAGATTACCAGTAAAGGGACTTTGGGCAAATACGGTGCTCTCTTAGAGGATAATCCGGAAAAGACAGTAGTCCTTTGTGATGATGAAGTGGAATATCCGTGGAAGGAACTGTTTCTGAATCCGGTGTTTTTATAGAGCCACTTCGTTATTGTTCTCAATGAATGAATAATATGGCGTATATTTACAAATTATAGAAATCTACATTTATCGATATGAGACCTAAACTAAGCATTATAACTGTAAACTTTAATAACAACAGTGGTCTAGGCAAAACGTTGGAAAGCGTCAGACACCAGTCTTTTTCCTCTTACGAGCATATCATTATTGATGCCGGTTCCAAGGATGGTAGTCTGGAAACAATCAAGCAGTATGCGGAAGGAAACCCACATGTGACATTCTGGGTGTCAGAACCGGACAAAGGGATATACGACGGAATGAATAAGGGAATAGAACATGCTGGTGGAGAATACTTGCAATTCCTTAATTCCGGTGATTTTCTGGTGGGAGATGTTTTAGGTCAGGTGGATTTTGATGGGACGGAATACATTTATGGCGATGTAAGGGTTGCTGTTTCGGCAGATAAGAAGATAGATATACAATCTCCTTTTCCTCTCGACCTTGTCTTCATTTTACTGAAAGATACCATTTGTCATCAAGTGTGTTTCATTCGTCGCTCCCTTTTCAATAATCAACGATACAGAACGGACTATATCTTGGCATCCGATTGGATTCATATTGTAGAGAATATCATCCTGAAAGGATGCAGCTATAAACGTGTGCCGGTATGCATTGCCGAATACGACGGAAATGGAATCAGTGCGTCCAGCGGGTCTTTAGGGGTAGACGAGCGGATGCGTTGGATAAAGGATAACATACCGGCAGCATTTTATGATAGCTTGTTGGAACTCGATAGAACCCGGATGGAACTTAATGAATATAAGAATTCCGAGTTAGGTAAAATAATCCCCATAGTGAGCCATACAAGGAGGTTCTCCAAACGTGCCCGGAAACTCGTTCTGTTCTTGTATAGAATAAATTCCATCTTCTCGTCTTCGTCAAAGCGGAATAAGAATCAGATAAAAAAGAAGTAGTGGCATGGATGTCGTGATATGTGTTTCTTCCAAAGACTGCTTGATTGTCAAGAAGACTGTTTTTTTATATTCATCGGAATATAGAAAGCGATAATATCTATCTTATAACAGACAAGCATAGTTTCGGTTTCTTCTCAAAAAGGTTTCGGAGCAGATATAATATCAGCCTGATTGATGAGGAAGAGATTGTTGCGGACCGTCGGCAGCTGGAGGCAATAGCCGGGCGGCACTTCACATGTGAGTATAGATTCGGATGGTATTACCAGCAGTTCCTCAAGATGGAATTTGCGCGTAGCCGATACGCCAAAGATTATTATCTGATATGGGATAGTGACACCATACCTCTTAACCCGGTGTCCTTTCTTACTCCCCGAAAAAATGGTGTTTACTCCGAAAACAGAATACCATGAGCCTTACTTCAGAACGATGCAGGCACTTATCGGTTATGGCAAGGGCACGGACTATTCATTTATAGCCGAACACATGCTTGTCTCTGTTCCTATTATGAAAGAACTGATTCGGAAGATAGAATCTTCTGCTATTCCGGGCGGTTCATGGTTTGAGAAGGTTATCAATGCAACTCCTGCGGATGAGCCAAATGGATTTTCTGAATTCGAAACTTATGGAACCTATTGCCATGCTAATTATCCGGATTGTTTCATCTTGAAGGAACTCCGTACATTCAGAGAAGCAGGAAGCATTTATAGTCGTAGCATCTCTAAAAGAAAGCTCCGGAAATTATCCAGGAAATACGATACTATTTCGCTGGAGAGCTGGAGCACTCCCCATAAGTTCGTTAGAAGATTTTGCAACGATATGGAGGAACATGTGTTCTATCCATTGATGAAACTGATTTCAAAATTACGGTAAAACTGAAGGTGTGAAGCTGAATACTTTGGGGGAGGTTAGGCAGAAATAACCTGAAACCCTTTTCCATTCCCTCGTTTTCTTGTATCTTTGCGACCTCATAATTCACTTAACTACAAGCAATGAAGGAATTTCTGCAGCTGATGCGACGCTTTGTGTCGCCTTACAAGAGATATATCGGTTGGGCAATCGTGCTCAATGTACTGTCTGCCATATTCAACGTATTTTCATTCACATTGTTGATTCCTATTCTCAATATCCTCTTCAAAACGGGGGAGAATACCAAAGTGTACGAGTACATGGAGTGGGGGAGCGAAGGCATCAAGGAAGTGGCGGTGAATAATTTCTATTACTACGTCACCCAGATGATTGAGACACACGGGCCACAGATGACATTGCTGTTCATGGGGCTTTTCCTTGCTTTCATGACCATGCTGAAGACTTCCTGCTATTTCGGTTCTTCCGCCATTATGATTCCCCTTCGTACGGGAGTGGTACGCGATATCCGCGTGATGGTCTATTCCAAAGTGATGCACTTGCCGCTCGGCTTTTTCTCTGAAGAAAGGAAAGGGGACATCATTGCACGTATGAGCGGTGACGTAGGCGAAATTGAAAACTCCATTACCAGCTCACTGGATATGCTGCTCAAGAATCCTATCTTGATTCTGCTTTATTTTTCCACTCTGATTGTAACCAGCTGGCAGCTGACTCTGTTTACTGTCCTGGTATTGCCGGGTATGGGCTGGCTGATGGGAAAAGTCGGCAAGAAACTGAAGCGTAAGTCGTTGGAAGCCCAAGGGAAATGGAGTGATACCATGTCGCAACTGGAAGAGACGCTTGGTGGACTGCGTATAATCAAGGCTTTTATAGCAGAAGACAAGATGGTGGACCGTTTTAAGCAATGCAGCGACGAGCTGCGTGATGCAACCAACAAGGTAGCCATCCGTCAGTCGTTGGCACATCCGATGAGTGAATTCCTCGGTACGCTGCTCATTGTATTGGTACTATGGTTCGGTGGTCTGCTTATTCTGGGCGACGGCACTTCCATGGAAGCATCAACGTTCATCTTCTATATGGTGATTCTGTACAGTATCATCAATCCGTTGAAAGACTTTGCAAAGGCAGGATACAACATTCCAAAGGGTCTGGCATCCATGGAACGTGTGGACAAAATACTGAAAGCCGAGAACCCCATTAAGGAACCGGTAAACCCGTTGCCGCTGCACGGGATGAATGACCGGATTGAATTTAAGGACCTCTCCTTCAGTTACGACGGCAAGCGCGAAGTGTTGAAGCACGTCAATCTGATGGTGCCCAAAGGACAGACCATTGCACTTGTCGGCCAGTCCGGCTCCGGCAAATCTACATTGGTGGATTTGCTGCCGCGCTATCACGATGTGCAGTTAGGTGAGATTACAATTGACGGTGTGAATATTAAGAATTTTCGCATCCACGACCTGCGTGCGTTGATAGGAAACGTGAACCAAGAGGCCATTCTGTTCAATGACACCTTCTTCAACAACATTGCCTTCGGTGTGGAAAATGCAACTATGGAGCAGGTGGTCGAAGCGGCAAAGATTGCCAATGCCCACGACTTCATCATGGAGACCGAACTCGGTTATCAGACCAACATTGGCGACCGTGGCGGCAAGCTTTCCGGCGGACAGCGCCAGCGTATCAGTATTGCCCGTGCCATCTTGAAGAATCCGCCTATCCTGATACTCGATGAGGCCACTTCAGCACTCGATACCGAAAGCGAACGACTGGTGCAGGAGGCTCTGGAACGGCTAATGAAGACCCGTACCACGATTGCCATCGCCCACCGCCTTTCCACCATCAAGAATGCGGATGAGATTTGTGTACTCTATGAAGGTGAAATCGTGGAACGTGGTAAGCACGAGGAACTTCTCGAGAAGAACGGCTATTATAAGAGACTGAATGATATGCAGTCTCTCTCATAGAAATAAAATTCTGCGTACTTTGCTTCCACCCGCTTGTGCTAGGCTGTTATGACTAAATAGGAAGTTAATTTCCTGCAAACAGCCTATTAATTCTTCTTTCTCTTCTATATTTCTTACGCAGAATCTATGATGCAAGTGGGTGTTGACGGCTGCCGGCAGAGTGTTTCACGGCTGTTAGGCGATGGTGAATAAAGGGTGTTCTTTTACCTTTTACGCTTTTTTAATATCTGCTTGCTTCCATTCTATCGCTAATTATCCTATCTTTGCAAAGAACACATACATAAACATTGCAAATGCCATGAAAAAATTATATCCAACGTCTACGACGACAGCTACTATGACTATCAGTCCAAGTACTCTTAATCATGTAATTCAATCGACCCCGATAATACTATAACTGTAAATATTTAATATTCGCCTACCATGAAAATAAAAGTTGGTTTGATAGGGTTCGGCAGAATGGGGCAAATGTATTGGGAGGAAATGCAGAAAAGCGGTCGATGGGACATCGCATATATCTGCGATACTGATCCGGCCTCCCGAGAATTGGCAAGAAACCTTTCCCCTTCATCCAGAATCATATCCGATGAACAAGAAATCTTTGATGACCAGAGTGTAGAAGCTGTTGGTCTTTTTGCAATGGCAAATTCCGAAAAGAACAAATAGAGAAAGCTGTCCGGAGCAATAAGCATATCCTGACGGAGAAACCCATTGCCGATACCATTGACAAGGAATGGGAAATTGTGGACCTGATTGAAAAGTATGATCGCATTGCCGCTGTCAACCTTTATCTGCGGAACTCCTGGTATCACCAGGCTATGAAGCAGTTTATCGATGAAGGCGAGATTGGCGAACTGGCTATCTTGCGCATCTGCCACATGACTCCGGGATTGGCGCCGGGCGAGGGACACGAATATGAGGGTCCCGCCTACCACGACTGCGGCATGCACTACATAGACATTGCCCGTTGGTATGCCGACAGTGAATACAAGACCTGGCATGCCCAAGGCATGCGGATGTGGGACTACAAGGACCCTTGGTGGGTACAGTGCCACGGTACGTTCGAGAACGGCATCGCCTTCGATGTCACACAAGGCTTCGTCTACGGACAACTCTCCAGAAACCAGACTCATAATGCATATACGGACATTATCGGTACAAAAGGTATCGTGCGCATGACGCATGATTTCCGGACTGCCGTAGTGGAGCTTCATGGCGTGAACCGTACGCTTCGCCTGGAGAAGCCGTTTGGCGGGAAGAACCTGGATAAGCTATGCAATATTATGGCCGACTCCATCGAGAGCGGGAAACGCGATCCGAGATTGCCGCAGATGCGAGACTCGGCCATTGCTTCCCAATACGGATGGACCTTCCTGGAGGATGCGCGCCGCCACGACCTGCCCGGCATAGGCGACTTGCAGACGCTGGAGGAAATCAGGGAGCGCCGGAGGCATATGAAAGAAGGTTACGGACTGCTCCGTCCGAAGAAGACGGTAGTCTGATGCCTACTGTAATTAAGGATTGTTTT
>ENA-OQCV01000423-OQCV01000423.1-human-gut-metagenome-genome-assembly--contig:-NODE-423-length-11570-cov-2.245303_pt1 | contig 11570 bp, 8 predicted proteins | sample MGYA00242766_ERZ504592 | MGnify/ENA primary metagenome ERZ504592 (study PRJEB26092, sample SAMD00036315) | human gut metagenome | host: Homo sapiens | study: EMG produced TPA metagenomics assembly of...
ACTGCATCGTCCACCAGTTGCATGCTTAATTTTACCTTCTTCCACCAGCTTTGCCATATGCCTGTCATAGCAATGCCCATCATGTCCATTTCTAGGCCGGCGTTGAAAGCCAGACGGGCAGCTTCTTTGCGGTCGGCAGCATGGCCCTGGTCAATAAGTTGCGGTACTGCAGACCAGTCTGAAACAACAAAGCCGTCGTGTTTCCAACGGTTCTTCAGAATTTCTGTCATCGTGTAATGGTTGGCGCTTCCGGGAGTGCCGCTGATGTCATTGAATGAACTCATTAAAGTAGCGGCACCGGCTTTTACGCCAGCTTCATAGGGAGGAATATAGGTGTCCCACAGAGTCTGATTGGAGATTTCCGTATAAACATAGTCACGTCCTGCTTCAGAAGCGCCGTATCCGATATAATGTTTAAGGCAGGCGGCTACTCGCTTGCTGTCGGACATGTCTTCACCTTGGTATCCTTTGATGGATGCGACACCGAATACAGCATTGGTATAAGGGTCTTCGCCATAGCCCTCTGCAACACGTCCCCAGCGTCCGTCTCTTGCCACGTCAATCATAGGGGAAAAAGTCCAGTCTACCCCGGACATGCGTGCTTCCTGGGCGGCAACGGCACATGCTTGTTCTACCAATTGGGGATTCCAAGAACATGCTTGTCCCAAAGAGATGGGATAAATGGTACGGAACCCGTGAATGACGTCGTATCCGAAAAGGATGGGGATACCCAGACGTGATTCTTCCATTGCTTTTCTCTGAGCCTCGTTACGCAGATTGGCATCTTCATCAAAATAAATGAGGGAGCCTAGTGTGGCAGGAACTTTTTTTACTTCCTCACCACGATTGTTCTCGTTGTTATTCCGCCCCAAAGTGTACTGGTTGAGTTGTTGTACCTTTTCTTCCAGCGTCATTCTGCTGACCAGGTCATTCACACGCTCCTCAATGGGAGCTTTGGCATCTTTGTAGATGGGTTGCTTTTTGTCTGCAGCCATTGCTCCGGCCAGGCAACCACTTAAAAGGAGGCAACTGATAAATGTTAGTTTCTTCATGATATATATAATTATGCTATTCTCATTAAATAAGACACGTTTTTCGGAATCTGCTCCTACACAAAGGTCGTTTTTTTGAAGGAATATAAACAAGTACATGCAAGGGCTTATTTGAAAATAGGCTTATCGGTTAGTGTCATGGAAGCTTGTTCGTTATTTTTTGAGTTCAAATACCACTATTTCATTATTACCTGCTATCAGAGCACCGGCAGGTATCTCCAGGGTCTTTTCTGCATTTTCTTCCCAGTAGGCACCCAAGTATTGCCCGTTTATCCAGACTTCTCCCATTCCCCAGCCGGACACGTCAAGAAAGGTCTCTTGTGCCGGGTTGCTTACTGTGACACAACCTTTACGGAAGCAGGGGATGGAGGAGGCGCCTTCTTTGAAAGTTATTCCGGCCACATCGCATTCCTTAATTTCCAATGGGGTCATCTTCCAGCCTTCTAAATCTTTCTTTCCCAATGTTATGCTGCCGTAGATACCTTTTGAATTGTCCAGAATTTCAGGGCCATAGGTAATACGTCCGATATTTTCAGTATAGATACTAAGTTTGTGTATACCTATCGGTAGATTGGTTTTCAGACTTTTACTGCTATCTTTTAAATATCCTTGCAGTTTGCCGTCTGCATAGACCACAGCATAATCCCGTACGTTTTCAATAGTTAGTGTGGGATTCTCTTCTTCCACATCAACGGTTGTCTCATAGAGGGCATAGCCGAAATCCATATCCAGTTCATTCATGGGCAGTAAGGCATCATCTTCTACTGTTTCTCCATAAACTTGTTCCAATGGAGCTGTTTGTGACATTTTTATCTCTTGTGCTGCTGCCAGCCCGACCGGCAGCAACAAAAGAGCCCAAAGCAAGAATAATTTCATCATATTTCCTTTATTTATTTCTTTAAGAATGATTCAATGTAGGACTCGTCAACGGTAATTTGCGGAGCGAATTTGTCACTCTTTACGTAGCGGTCAATGCTTTCCAGCAATTGCTGGGTGGCAGGACGTTCGTTGATGTTTTTCTGGGTATCTACGGCCAGTACCAGTAGACTGCCTTTCTTCACTTTTGCTTCGAAACCAATACCGAGCTTTTCATTATTGTCGTAATGGTCTATTACTTGTATGAAAGGCCGCAGTGCTACCGGAGCATCTTTCATCTCAATAACCTTGGCATTTTCCAGAATGTCCCACCACTGCCAGTCAGTATGGTAGGAAGTTATGAAATGCTCGAATATAGGCTGGTCGTCATGAATCAGACAGCCAATGGTCATAGGAGGCCATTTGAACATTATCGGATTCCAAAAGTGATTGTGGAACACGGATTTACGACCTTTTACTTTGGAAGGTTTGGGGCAGAGTACCACTTTCTTGCCATCGGCAAGGTGTTGTTTTGGCTTTTTCCATCGAATACTGTGGTGTAGAGCACTTCACTAGTGGACTGCATTAAGTTGCTATGACGGGGATATACCCAGATATCCCAGCTGTTTTTTACGTGTGCAACAGAAAGATGGACCGTCAGCTTCTGTGGTTCAGTGATATTGTCCAATGCATAACTGAAACTGCCAAGTGGAAATACCCGTTCTTTCCGACAGTTTGTGTTTTCAGTTTTCCGCTCTTAAGGGTTTTACCGTTGCTGTCGGTGATCCTCCAATTGATTTTTGCGTTTTTCAATAGGGCAGGTCCATAATTGTATATTTCCGCTTTTCCTTCAAATACTTCATCATTGTAAAGTGCGCGTTTGTCGAAACGGAGCAATGCGACAGTCGGTGCACAGAACTCGCGCCACTTTTCCGGTGTGATGAGCCCTTTGGTATTCCAGAAAGGATCGAGAATGCCTACCGGTGCATATCCTTGTCCGGTAAAATCATTCAGAGACAGTAATTGGAAACCGCCTTTCAGATAAGTGCGCAACTGGGCTTCTATGACATCCTTGTACTCTATGGCGGTCAAGGCTCCAGAAGCACGGAAGAAGTCATGTGCCTGGTCGAGCATGTGGTTCTTGTCCAGCAGTTCACGGAATATCTCGAAATTACGCGCTTGTACGGGGCCGGTGAAGTTCTTCATTTCCTCGAAATTGGGATAGATGCACCGCTGTCCGGATTCATGCGAGATGATGGGCAGGCCTACTCCCAGTTCCTTGATTTTTGTCCCAGTTTGTATAAGGGCGTCCTTCGTAGATGGCCATGTGTCCTTTGGTAGTCTGATGGGTAATGTAGAACTGGTCTGATTTGACACGTGTGCGGGCTGTGGAACCGCTGTATAGACGGCGGTTATCCAACTGGCGGGCCGTGGCGGTAAGCTCTTCTATGAAACTGAAATCGCCGGTAATTTCGTTTCCGTTACAGTAGAGAATGAAGGAAGGGTGATTCCCATATTCTTTCAAGATACCCCGCAGCTCGCGACGGAAGAAATTCCAGCGCTTCTCATCGGGTTGGGCATCTTTACCCCACATCGGCATTTCCACCTCCAGATAGACACCCAGCTTGTCTGCCATACGGAACGCAGCGGCAGGAGGACACCAGGAGTGGAAGCGCATATGGTTCATGCCATATTCTTTCAGGATACGGAGTACACGTTCCCAAGAGGCATCGTCCACGGGAGCGTAGCCGGTCTTGGGGAACACTGCGTTTTCAACGGTACCGCGCAGGTGTATGGGTTCGCCATTAAGGATGATATGGTCCTCACCGGCCTCTACTTCGCGCATACCGAAAGTTGTGCTTTTCTCATGCGCATAGGATTGGCCATCTACACTGGAAGTCAGCTTACAGTCCAACGTATAAAGATTGGGATGGAACTCATTCCACAAATGGATATCCTTACCCAAAAACATCTCTTCCTCGATATAAGTAATGGAATCGGTCACTGTTACCGGTACTTCCTTTTGTAGTCTATAGTCCTTTCCTGTCACGTGGAAGGATATTTTGCCGCTGGCGGTATGTTCTGTACAGTTGCGGACAGTCATTTTGACTTTGATGCTTTTGTTCTTGATGTCCGGATAGGCCTGCATGTCATCTACATAGACCGGGTCTACAGCTACCAGTTTAATTTCGCCCAATACTCCGTTCCAGTTTATTTGGGTAAATTCGGAGTGGGCATGGTCCCATTTATGGGTATCGTACTGGTAGCGGTTGTCTATGCAGAAAGTTATCAGTTCATTTTTTGCCTGGATGTAGCCATTGGGTCAGTTCGTGGTTGTGGGGAATACTGATGTAGTCTATTTTACTCACTTCTTCTTTGCCTACATATACCGAACTGAGCCAGTGTGTACGTTCAAAATAGAGGAAAATGCGTTTGCCTTTCCATGCCGCAGGAATCTCTATTTCCCGCTGGTACCATGCGGGGCCCATATATTCGTAGACACGGGTCAGCCTATCCAGGTGGCGGTAAGGAGATTTGTAGCCTATTTTATAGTCATCCGTAATTCCCGGCAGAACGATGCTTTCCTGCAGGCGATGGCAGTAACGTACGTCCAGTGAACCTCTCCGGAAGTCCATGACATCTGTCTGGAATGCCCATTCACCGGACAAGTCCATTTCATTCTTTTCTTGGGCATGCCCGCTCCAGACCATAGAGGTCAGGAGGAGGGCAGCCATGTAGTGTTTTATTTTGTGCTTCATTGTTCTGTTTTCTTTTGGTTATAGTAATCACGCATGATGTACCATGCTTTTTTGCGTTGTCCCTGGTCGGAAACCAGTCCTTTACGGTTCCATTCCCCTCCCTGGTGTGGATGGAAACGGAAGGGAGAACGGAAATCAAAAAGAATCCACGGCGATGTTCCGCGCAGGTTGGGGATATGCTTAAACATTTCCAGATTGTCCTTGTAGAGTTGTGCCTGATAATCCTCACTCCAAGAACTCTTGACTTCCGCGTCGCCATGTTTGCCATAGAGCGCTTCGCCTCCGAACTCGGAAATGAAAAGAGGTTTGCCGGGAGCTACATTCCAGACAGCCTGGTCCGGAGCCAGTGGCCAGTCATGATACCATCCCATATATTTGTTGATGGCTACCATGTCCAGGATGTTGATAATGGAGTCATTCATCTCAAAGTTCCGGCTTTCGCGGTTGAAGCGTACCAAATCGAAGGCGGCCGTAATCAGACGGGTTGAGTCGATGTCCAGGCAACATTGTTTCATGTGTTTCAGAAATTCATTGCGCGGGGTGGAAGTGGCTGTTTCATTGGCAATCCCCCAAAAGGCAACGGAACAACGGTTTTTGTCGCGCATCACCATCTCTTTAATCATTCTGCCTGCTTTCTCACGGGTAGCGGTATTCTTGAAGTCAATCCCTTGCCAGATAGGTATCTCTTCCCATAAAAGGAATCCCATTCTTTCTGCCAGGCGGACAGTATATTCATTTTGTGGATAATGTGCCAGACGAATCATGTTGGCACCCAGCTCTTTGGCTTCGGACAACAGCATTGTTGCGTCCGCTTCTGAGAAGGCACGCCCGCGGCGTTGCGGAATTTCCTCGTGGAAGCTGACACTGCGCAGGAAGATGGGCCGGTCGTTCAGATAGATATCTTCGCCTTTTACATAAAGGTTACGGAAACCAATTTGCTCGTTGAGCCGGTCACTTTCCGAAGTGATGGTCACATCATACAGCTTTGGAGCATCCGGTGACCAACGTTGCAGTTTTTTGGTTTTGATAGTGGCCCGGGCAATTCCGTTGGCATCGGTAGTCATGTTCTGTCTGATGCCCAATTCGGGGATGGCGACTTGCACGTTGATGCCAGGCTTTGCTTCGGATAAGGTTACTTTGGCACGAATCAGGTTGGATTGTACCTTGTCCAACTGGATGAAATGGTCTTTGATGTAGCTTTGTGGAACGCTTACCAACATTACATCGCGCGTGATGCCGCCGTAATTCCACCAGTCAAAGGACATGGCAGGGATGGCATCCGTGGTGCGGGTATTGTTGACTTTCACCACCAGGAAGTTGTCCTTTTGCTTTACCTTATCTGTGATTTCCACCTGGAAGGGAGTGAATCCGCCTTCATGACTGGCTATTTTCTCCCCGTTCAGATATATTTTGCTACGGTAACTTACCGCACCGAAATAGAGAAACAAACGTTTGCCGTCAGTCTTTGGGGTATCGAAAGAGCGTCCGTACCATACTGTTCCTTCATAAAATTTCAATTCGGGCATTTGTGAATTGAAATCGGAAGGTACATTCAGGACCAAACCTCCGTCGAAAGAGTATTCGTAAAATTGCTTGTTGTCCTGAGGTTTTCTGTTTTTGTACACCTGCATCCTTTCCCCTTGGTCATAAAGGTCTACAATGGCTCCCCACTTCCCATTCAGTAGCCGGTAGTCGCGTCCGTAAACATTGGACAATAAGTCTTGTGCTTGTGACTTGCCTCCCAGTACAGACACTGCGAGCAAACAAGTAATCATTAATCTTTTAATTCTCATAAATCGTATGTATCAGTTAACGGTTTAAAAAGCCTATGAATTATTCTTTGTATATTTTCAATGCGCATCCGCCTCCTTGTGCCATTTTGACGGTCAGTTTACGGGATGCAGGAATGTCTGTGACGGTCTTTTGGTAGTCGGAAGCCAGGCGGTTGGCATTCACTCCGTCATGAAACATTTCCGCTTTCCATCTGCCTGCACCGAGGAAAGAAAGGTCCAGTGTCAGAGTACGTGCATCCCAATTGGTCAGGGAGCCGACATACCAGACATCTCCTTTCCTGCGCGCCATTGTGATGTATTTTCCAAATTTGCTCCGTTCATGGCTATTGTTTGTTCCCAGACGGTAGGGATGGCAGCGATGAATTCCGTGCATTCTTCTTCACGGTCGTAATTGGTGGGACTGTCGCACAACATGTTCAATGGTGATTCAAATACTACATATTCAGCTAATTGGCGGCAACGGGTTCCCTGGCTCATTGGGGTATCCATTGAGGAGTGGTAACACCGTTTGTTGGCATTGTGCATGGCGCCTTGTGTATAGTCCACCGGTCCGGCCAGCATACGGATGAATGGCATGGTGACATCGTAGGTTACCTGGTCGGTATGGATGTCACTCCACTTCATCTGTTCCAGCCCGTGAACGGCTTCATAGTTGATGACATTGGGATAAGTGCGGTTCAGCCCGGTAGGTTTGTACGTGCCGTGAAAGTCTACCATCAACTTATATTTAGCGGCAATTTCGGCAGCCCGGTAGTGGAAGTCTACCATTTCCTGGTCATCCCTATCCATAAAGTCAATCTTGAATCCTTTGATGCCCATTTCGGAATAGTGCTTGCATACATGTTCCATGTCGCGGGCAAAGGCATGGTAACCTGCCCAAAGGATGAGTCCTACATTCTTTTGCCTGGCATAGGCCGTGAGCTTTTTTAAATCAATTTCCGGTACAATTTGGAAAAGGTCAGCCTTGAGGTTGACAGCCCAGCCTTCATCCAGAATCACATACTCGATGCCATGCCGGGAGGCGAAGTCGATATAGTGCATGTATGTTTCATTGTTTATTCCAGCTTCGAAATCCACGCCTTTGATTCCCCAATGGTTCCACCATTCCCAGGCCACTTTGCCCGGACGTATCCATGAGATGTCTTTCATGCGTGATGGAGCAGCCAGCTTATAAACCATATCGTTATCTGCCAGCTCCTTGTCATTTCTTGCCACAACAATGATGCGCCAGGGCAGTTTGGCTTTCGGCTGGCAGGAAGCAATGTAGTTTTCACGCTCTGTGACTAATATTTGCAGTTGGTTATGCCCGCCTTGTTTTTTTCGTTTTGGGGACGGCGGCAAAAGCGGAAGTGAGTGCTGTTCCCCGTTCCTGTTGATGAGGAACATGCCCGGATAGCTCTCCACGTCGGATTCGGCAATACAAAGTTTACGGCCGTTTTCCTGCTCTATTACCACGGGGGTAAACATCAGTCCTTTGGGGGGGCAGTCCGGATAGCTCTATATGTGTATAGGTGTTTTCAAAAGAGTTGGAGAACTGGGCCTCTATCGGTTGTTTATCGCCATCTTTTACATAAGGGACAATCGATTTGTAGTCCTTGTTGAAGTTGAAGGCGGCTTCTTCGTTTGTAACTCTGAACGGTCTGTTTCCGGTCGCTGCGAACCGGTATGCCATTCCTTCATTGTACATTCTGAAAATGAGGTTGAAATGTTCCCGGAAACTTAACGTCATTTCATTATAGACATCCTTTACTTCACTGCGTTTGTAGAAAGGAGAGGGAATTCACCTCATTTGCCTGGCGATGACTGACTCTCTTAAGATGGGAGTCCGTTACCCCTAGACTGTCCCATTATCCAGATGTACTGATAAGGGAGAGGGGGCTACCAATGTATGCCCTTCTTCCGTCAGCTCGTAAGTGATCCGGTCACCTATATATAAGGTAACCTCCAACTTGCCGTCCGGTGAGTTCAGACGATATTCCTTTTGTCCGAACATGTTCGGGATGATGAAAAGCAGTGTTGTAATAAAAAAAAGGTATTCTCATGATTCTTATAGTTTTTATTTGTTTTGTTGAAAGAAATCAGCGACCCATTTCCATGCGGCTGCCCATTGTTCTGGGTAGGCATAATGAGCCGTTTCTTCGGATACTAATATTTGTTTGGGTGCTTGAATTACATTGTAGGCAGAATAGGTAGTAGTGGGTGGACAGACCATATCATTATATCCGAATGAGTAGAATCCGGGAACTTTTATTTGGCGTGCAAAATTAACTGCGTCATAATAACGTGCTGTATTTGCCTTTTCTGCAGTCTGATTTTCTTGCTTGTTAAACATGTGTGGCCATCCTCCGGCACGGTTATGTATATAGCCGACCATGTCACAAAGAGCAGGGTAAAAGGCTACCAGTCCTTTGACACGTGAATCAAGTCCAGCTGTCACGATGGACAATCCTCCTCCTTGGCTACTGCCGAATGTTATCAAATTGCTCCCATCGAATTGTGGTAGGGAATAAATAAAGTCAATGGCACGTACACAGCCTAGATATACACGTTTATAATAGTATTTATCCCGATTATCCAGATTGAACGTGTGGTACCCTTTTAATGCTCCCATATAGAGATTGGTATATACCGGTCCTGACATGTTGACCGGAATACCGTGTATTCCTATTTCGAAAACAATCCAGCCATTGGCAGCATGTTCCACATCTCCGGCATAAGAACGTATTCCTGCACCTGGTAGCTTTAAAACTGCGGGATATCGACCTTTTGCTTTAGGCATAGCCAGCATGCCGTATAAGCGTGTATGGGATTCATAATTCTGTATATTCACATGGAATACATTCACTTTCTCTGTACAACGTTCGGGTACAAGGGTCATTTGTACATCCATTGGTGTCTTTTGAGCCTGGAGTTTTGCTGTTTCCCAGAAATTTAGAAAGTCTTCGGGCAATGATGTGATAGGTTTTAATTTTTCTGGATTGATTCCAACGGTTACTATCCCTTGGTATTCACGTCCTCCATATTTAACAAAGGCTTGGCAACGGAGAAAGCCAGGTTTTTCCATTGTTTTGGCTTCCACCGTGGCTGTCCCTTTTTCAGCTTGCAATATGCCTTCTTTGTGAGGCTTCATCATATCTTCTGAAATCTCGTACCGAATTTCTGTGTCAGGAATTGGTACGTTGTTTTTTCAGTACCGTAATGCTGAATTTTATTTTTTCGCCTGGCTTATATAGCCAGTCTGTATGATTGGGAGTGATCTGTATCCGAATCAGCCGTTCGGCAGGTTGTCCGAAGGCTCGGTAAAACAGCATCAAGAAGGCGATTAAGAGTATACTCCTTGTGATTTTCATGTCAGTCTTTATTTTAGCGTTTGTTTTTAATTTCATACTTGTAGACAACATAGTCATTGATTGATGGCAGAGAGATTTCCAGCCTTCCTTTCTTTCCGGTTACTGCTGTCATCGCTTTGCCGTGTCCCATCAATGGGATACATCTTACTGTGACACCTTCTGGCAGCCAGGTATCGACTTCTGTAGTCCCTTCTGGATGATTTTCACGGTACACAATCAAGTATCCTCTATCTTTCTTTAGAGACTGGAAGCCGGTCCAAGAGCGTCCCGATGGTTCATCTCCTATGGGTAGGATAGTGCCGGAATGCATGTCATGCTGAAATTTCTTGTAGGCTTCTGTATGTTCTCGTAATGTAAATGCTTCCTCGGGTAGATTGGTACCTTCCATCCAGGCAAGCGGCTGTCCTGCTAAAGTCGTAGCAAACAGATATTCAAATGAATAGTTTTCTGGAGCGAAGACTTCTCCTTTATATTTATCCGTATTTCTCCATTTGTTCAAGAACTCTATTTGCAGCTTTTCTGCCGGAACATATTTGGAAAGCATCCAGAGGTTACGCAAAGTCCAGTAAGGATAGTAGTTCTGCCAGTCGGTATAACGGTTTTCCAGAAAGATATTTCCATATTCATTGAACATGTGGTAGCCTCCGCGGCGGCTGGCTGTCGCATCAAGGTTGAAAATCACTTCCTCGTCCGTCTCTTCCAGCACTTTGTTGAATAAGCGGTACAGGTTTGTTTCGGCTTCTTTACTGGGAATGGTGAGCCCGTCTATCTTGAATACTTTGATGCCGTATTCGCGATAGAGGCTGATGAGTGCTTGCGCATCTTTCTGCCAATCGGCAAAATCATTTTGTATGCTGGGATTGAACCAAAGACCGATTTCAATACCTAATTCCTTGCCACGCTTTACGATGGGATGCAAACCACGTGGATACTTTTGCGGATCGGGTTTCCAGTAGTCTTTATTGTCCCAAATGTTCTTGAATGAACCGCGGGCTACAGCTGAATTAGGACTTTTACCTATTTGCCAGCCATCATCAATCTGGAAATTGGGTGATTCCCAGACGGGCGGCGCGTTCCAGTTCTTTCAAACAGAGGATTCGTTTACTTTTGAGTCCTGGCTACGGTCTCCCAGGTGTTCATCATAATCATCTCGTCGCGGTCGGCCCGGTAAGTACGTATATTCTTCTGATATGAACGAAGCGCTTGTAGTCGGCTCAGTTCACCTTCTCCGTATATTCCCAATACGCATCCGTATGTTTTTGGTCCAACGGTCGGGAGTCACGTCTTTCTCGGTAATGCCCAGGCCGGTTACTGTAAACTTCCCGAAATCGGTCAGAAAATCCTTTCCTTGATAGGCTAATTGTATCGAAGAGCAGGGAGCCTCTTTTAAAAAGAAGATGCCACAGTTGTCCTCGCCATTAAAGGCAAACAGCAGATTGCCGCGATATCCCAGTTTGCGGTAGGAAATAATCTCTTTCTCGAAAACCAGGTTGTTGTGCCAGTCGGTAACATCGGAAAATTTCCACGCTGCGAGCGTGCCAATGTTGTCCTTGGAAATGGAACTGGTCTAGTACAGCGGTTACTTCTTTAGATTTCATGTCTTCGGCGAATTCAATATTCTTCCGGTCGGCTGCACTAACTTCTCTGCCTCCGAAAATACTGTTTACTGTTCCTCTTAAATAGGTGTCGCAGGCTATGGCTGGACAATCATCATAAATACGATATACCCTGTTTTATATCTAGCTTCTCCAGGCTGAAACG
>ENA-OQCV01000424-OQCV01000424.1-human-gut-metagenome-genome-assembly--contig:-NODE-424-length-11553-cov-2.248818_pt1 | contig 11553 bp, 18 predicted proteins | sample MGYA00242766_ERZ504592 | MGnify/ENA primary metagenome ERZ504592 (study PRJEB26092, sample SAMD00036315) | human gut metagenome | host: Homo sapiens | study: EMG produced TPA metagenomics assembly of...
AGTTGGTAACGGGACCTAACACAGGATTAAGTGATTATCCATTGGGACCTACATCTAGAAAAGTAGAAAGAGGAGATATCTCCATTATGGATATCAGCCCGAGAGTAAATGGTTACTGGGCAGACTGGAACACTTTTCCTTGCTGTCATCATGGTAGGCGCGAACCTCATTACAGATATTGTATACAAAGTGATTGATCCACGTATTAAGCTTGATTAAGGAGAGATAAAGATGAAAGATAATATGAAGAGAGCTCCTTTCTCCACACAGATTGACCTTAGCAAGTTCGATATGAAGGATTTTGCCAAGGCATCAGATGAAGAGAAACGCCAGCAGGAGGTTATGGGTGAGTCAACTACCTTCTTTAAGGATGGTCTTAAGAGACTCCGCAAAAATCCACTGGCTATGGGTTCTATTATAGTTTTGGTTTTACTTATTTTGGTTATTCTTCTGGCACCAAAGATTGTGCCTTACGGCTATGCAGATATCGTTAAGGGTGCACAGAACTTAGGACCTTTCCAGTACAGCGATGCTGAGCAGGCACAGATTGATGCAGGTGAGAAGCTGTTCCCGCACATTTTTGGCACAGATGAGCTCGGAAGAGACTATTTTATCCGTGTTGTTTATGGAGCTCGTGTTTCTCTGGGAGTCGGTGTGTTTGCATCACTGCTTGTGCTTATAATCGGTATCATTTACGGTTCCGTATCAGGCTTCTGCGGTGGCAAGGTAGATATGGTTATGATGAGAATAGTAGATATCATTTATTCATTGCCGGATATGCTGCTCATCATTTTACTCGCAGTTGTATTAAATGAGGTGCTGACACCTGTAATAAAGGGTACAGTGCTTTCAAAGCTCGGTGTCAACATGATTGCACTTTTCATAGTGTTTGGATTGCTTTACTGGGTAGGAATGGCAAGACTTATAAGAGGTCAGATTCTTACCATTAAGCAGAATGAGTACATTCTCGCAGCAAAGTGTATCGGAACATCATCAGCCCGCACTATCAGAAAACACATTTTACCGAACTGTCTGTCAGTAATCATCATTACTACAGCGCTTCAGATACCATCAGCCATCTTTACTGAGAGTTATCTGTCATTTATCGGACTTGGTGTTTCGGCTCCTATGCCTTCACTTGGTTCGTTGGCAAATACAGCGCGTGGCGGACTCCAGAGCTACCCATTGCGTCTTATTTTCCCGGCGCTTACGATTTGTATCATTGTTCTTACATTGAATCTTATCGGTGACGGCTTAAGAGATGCATTTGACCCTAAATTATCGAAATAGTAAGGAGTGAGTAAGATGGAAGATAATAAGTTTGTTCTTGAAGTATCTGATCTGCACACTACCTTCAAGACCGATAACGGAGACGTATCAGCTGTAAACGGTGTCAGCTTTAAGCTTGAGCCGGGAAAGACTCTTGGAATCGTAGGAGAGTCAGGCTCAGGAAAGTCAGTTACAGCATATTCAATCATGCAGATTCTTGCTGAGAATGGTGCCATCACAGGCGGCTCAGTAAAATATAAGGGTGAGGATATCACCAAATGGAACAAAAAGAAAATGGCAGATTTCAGAGGAAAATGCTGTTCAATCATTTTCCAGGATCCTATGACATCGCTTAATCCGGTATTTACGGTAGGCTACCAGCTTGAGGAGGCAGTGCTTCTTCACACAGACCGTACAAAGAAGGAAGCAAAGAGCGTGCTATAGAGATGCTCACACTTGTAGGCGTTAATGAGCCTGAGAAGCGTGTAAATCAGTACCCTCATGAGCTTTCCGGTGGTATGAGACAGCGTGTCATGATAGCTATGGCATTAGCCTGTGAGCCGGATATCCTTATCGCAGATGAGCCGACAACAGCTCTTGATGTGACTATCCAGGCACAGATTCTTGAGCTTATGCAGTCATTGCAGGAAAAGCTCGGCATGGCAATCATCATGGTTACACATGATCTGGGTGTCATTGCTTCAATGTGTGATGAGATCATAGTTATGTACGGCGGCCGTGTGTGTGAGAGAGGAACAGCAGATGCCATATTCTACAGCCCGGCGCATGAGTACACAAAGGGACTGCTTCGTTCAATCCCTACAAAGACCCAATTCAAAAACCAGGCTTGTTCCTATCGGAGGCACACCAATCAATATGCTCAACATGCCAGATGGTTGTGCATTCTGCCCTCGCTGTGATGCCGCTATGAAGATATGTCTCACCGAAAAGCCGGAGGAAATCTGGGTTGGAGAGGATCATCTCGCATCATGCTGGATGAATATTAAGAATATGATGGAGGAGGGAAAATCAAATGAGTAATGAGACAAATAACAACGAGTACCTGCTCAAGGTAGACCATTTGAAGCAGTATTTCCCTGTTCATGACGGAATTTAAAAAGATGGAATTAAAGGCAGTCGATGATGTGTCATTTGCCATAAAGCCGGGTGAGACGCTTGGACTTGTTGGCGAGTCAGGCTGTGGAAAGACAACCGTAGGACGTACTCCTTTTACGTCTGTACCAGCCGACAGCTGGACGCATTGAGTTCGACGGCAATGTTTTGTTTGACAGTGAGAAGAAGATAGATGTGAATATGCATCCTTACCGTAAGCAGATGCAGATGGTATTCCAGGATCCGTATTCATCACTCAACCCTCGTATGACGGTTGAGGATATCATCGGAGAGCCTCTCGATGTGCACAAGCTCTATAATAGCAAGAAAGAGCGCCATGAGATGATTATGGATCTCATGGAGACAGTTGGACTAAACGCAGACCATGCCACACGTTATGCACATGAGGTTTTCGGGTGGACAGAGACAGCGTATCGGAATAGCAAGAGCGCTTGCAGTAGATCCGAAGTTATCGTATGTGATGAGCCGGTATCGGCACTTGATGTTTCAATTCAGGCTCAGGTAGTCAACATGTTTGAGGATCTGCAGAAGGAGAGAGGGTTATCATACCTGTTTATAGCGCACGATCTGCTTGTAGTGCAGCATATCTCTGATAGAATAGCTGTTATGTACTTGGGCCATATGATGGAGCTTGCAGATGCAGATGAGCTGATGGACAATCCAATCCATCCGTACACACAGTCGCTGCTTTCAGCAGTTCCGATTCCGGATCCTGAGACTGCCAGACACAGCAAGCGAATCGTGCTTGAGGGAGATGTTCCTTCACCTCTTCGCATGCCTAGCGGCTGTCCATTCCGTTCGCGCTGTAAATACGCGACAGAACAGTGTGCAGCAGCACGTCCGGAGCTTACAGACAGAGGAAACGGACATATGGTTGCATGCTTCAACCGCTAATATAAGGTTTTTTACCGGCATATAGCTTAAGCCACATGTGCCGGTTCTAACGTAAATTTATTTTTCATATTAATTAATTAGGAGGAAGAAAGATGAAAAAGAGATTAGTAGCACTTACTCTTGTTGCAGCTATGGCACTTGGCATGACTGCTTGTGGAAGCAAGAGCAACAACAAAACAACTACTAACGATAATTCTGATACTGCTGTATCAACAGCCGTAGACTGGACAAGCTATGATGAGTTAGTAGAATCTATCCGTACAGAAGCAGATCTTGCAAAGCGTGCAGAGATGATGCACCAGGCAGAGGATATGCTTATGGATACATGGTGTGTTATTCCACTTTACTACTACAATGACCAGTATATGCTCAAGGATTATGTCACAGACGTATACTCAACAGTAGAGGGTATGAAATACTTCTACAATGCAAAGAACACAAAGAATGCCGGAAAGTTAAACATCTTCATGGCATCAGAGCCTGATCATATCGATCCTGCATTAAACAGTACTGTTGACGGCGGATGTCTTGCAGTAAACAGCTTTGAGGGTCTTATGCGTTACAACGCTGAGGGCAAGCTTGAGCCTGCATGTGCAGAGAGCTATGAGGTTTCTGAGGATGGCCTCACATACACATTCACAATGCGTGACGGTCTTAAGTGGTCAAACGGTGATGAGCTTACTGCAAAGGATTTCGAGTGGTCTTGGAGGAGAGCTGCAGATCCTAAGACAGCTGCAGATTACAGCTACCTTTGCGCAGTATTCGCAGGATATGATGATACAAAGGGTCTTGCTGCTGATGATGTAGTAGCTTCTGATGATGGAAAGACTCTTACTGTCAAGCTTAAAGCAGTTACACCATACTTCCTTGACTTATGTGCATTCCCATTCTTCTTCCCTGTAAACCAGAAGTCAGTAGAGGGAAATGATGACTGGGCAAACGATGCAAGCGACAAGTTCGTTACAAACGGTGCATTCACACTCAAGGAGTGGAAGCATGATTCAAGCATGACATATGTTAAGAATCCTAACTATTGGGATGCTGACAATGTAACAGTTGATGAGATGAACGTAATGCTTACATCTGATGATGTTTCAGCTTACACAGCTTACCAGAACGGTGACCTTGATTTCATCGATACAGTTCCTACAGCCGAGATTGAGGCAGCTAAGAAGACAAGCGAGTTCTACACAGTTGACAACCTTGGAACATACTACGTAGGCTTCAACATTAACTCTAAGCTCTACTCAGAACTTGGATTAGATGCTGACCAGGCTAAGGTATTCAGAAAAGCAATCTGTCTTCTTATCGATCGTCAGTACATTATCGATACAATCGCCCAGGGCGGACAGAAGATTGCCACAACATTTATCCCAGAGGGCGTTACAGATGGTAACGGTGGCGAGTTCAAGAACAAAGATTACTACGGCACAGATTACGATAAGAACTTTGAGGAGGCTAAAGAGCTTCTTGCTTCTATCGGATTATTAGATGAGAGCACAGGTCAGGTAAACCAGACTGTCGAGTTCTCATACCTTGTAAACAACTCAGAGTCAAATGTAAAGATTGGTGAGGCTATCCAGGCAGATCTTTCAAAGGTAGGTATCAACTTAAAGGTTGAGCAGCAGGAGTGGAACGTATTCCTTAACAGCCGTAAGGACGGACAGTTTGATTTCGCCCGTGAGGGATGGCTTATGGATTACAACGATCCAATCAACATGCTTGAGATGTTCACAACAAAATCAGGTAACAACGATATGCAGTTCGGTCGTTAATTTGATTTTGCTATCATAACAAAGCCGCTCGTGCCATTCGCACGACGATGCGAATAACATGCAGAGTATACAGGAAGTCATACAGCTATTGTATGGCTTCCTTTTTTTTGCGTTTAAAGTGGGCTTTTCAGAGCGAAAAAAGGCTCTTTAAAAAAATATGATAATGGTGTAGAATTGTTATTATATAGTTTTAGAATGATGTTTGAGGGTGTGTGATGATTTTAGGACTAAGTGATACGGAAAAGAAATTTAAGACAGCAATGGATACGGCAGGTGCCGACATGACAGTGGTCAACAGCTGGCTTAAGCTGTATGTCAAAACCAAAAAGAATTCCTCCGGTGTTGCAAAGCGATATTATGGCGTGAAGACAGGCTTAAGCAGCCTGCTTTCAGATTTAAAGGAGCTTGAGCAACAAGTTATCGGGTATTGTGAGCTCACAGGAACCGACCGGAAGCACTTTGGAGAGCTGATAAAGGCTTGCAAAGCGAAAAGCGGCATGTTTGACGATGAATTTTTAATCAGCAAGGTGGACACGGATTTTCACACGACTCTGGACTCTGTTGTAAAGCAGGGGGAGAGATATCTGTCATCCTTTGACAACGGTATCATTTTGCAGAGTGAGATAGAGAATCTGATACACCTGACAAATGAGGGGCTTGAAAGGAAAAATGCCTGATTTGTTTGCTCTGTCATATTTCTATCTGGGGCACAGCAACAAAGAGCTTGCAGAGCTAAATTTCACACAAAAGACTAAGAGAGTGCATGAGATATATTACGAGGAGTTCTGGAAGGATATATTAAAGCAGCTTGAGGCATGTGTGAAGCAGGCTGAGGCCATAAACGATAAGTATGAGGGCACTACAGACCGGCGCACGGCAAGGATACTGTCGGAGCTTAATCCGCTGCTTGTGGGTGTTACAAAGCAATGGGAGCCGGAACAGACAGCAGAATACATACTGCGCGATATGTGCAGGATATTCAGGGATTGACATAGAAAATGCAGATTGATAAAGGAGCAGAATATGGATGTTATAATTTGGGCAATTATCTTAGGAGCTGTTTTTTTACATTAACAAAAAATCAAAGAGCGCAGGCAGCAAAAAACACGCAGCCAAACAAACCGAGACCGCAGCAGAAGCAGATACAGCAGATATGGAACAGCATGCAGAATACAGTTCAGTCGGGTATGAATGCATTGAACCAGACATATCAGCAGAAACAACAGCCACAGATGCAGCAGAGAGCACAGCAGGCTCAGAGACCACAGATGCAGCAGAGAGTACAGCCACAGCAGAGCAATCCGGATATAGTGCAGAGAGCCGTGAAAAATAACGCACGCTTTGCGGATGATACGACACAAAAAGAGCTTGAGACTATGCACGGACATAGCGAGGCACAGCAGAAAATGGCTCAGGAGCACTCAAGAAACTGCCAGACACTGCATAATAAAGCAGCTGATGGTGCAAAGATTATAGAGGCTGAGACACAGAGCATGTTTGGCAGTGTTGAGGATCTGATTGCCATGGGATACAGCGGCAATCTGGAGTTTGAGAGAGATTTCCTTGGGGAAGGCTTAGACATGATTAACAACTTTTAAATAATAGGAAAAGAGGCAGAAATGATGGACAGAACACCAAAGCCCGGAGAGCTTTACAGGCACTTTAAGAATAAGCTGTATCAGATAGTTACAGTGGCGACACATTCAGAGACATGGGGAAAAGCTTTGTGATTTATCAGGCTTTATATGATGATTTTGGGATATACGCCAGACCACTCGACATGTTTGTAAGCGAGGTGGACCATGAGAAATATCCTGATGTGAAGCAGAAATACAGATTTGAGAAGATCACACTTAAGGATAAGCCGGAGGATATGTCGGGAAAGAGTATCTCTTTGAGCACTAATGAGATTGCAGCTAATGCACCTGAAGCTGTGAGTGTTCAGACACAGGCATGTTATGAGCCGGCACCGGATCCGCGTTTGCTGGAGTTTCTTGATGCGGATACCTTTGAAGAGAAGTACAATATACTTATTTCAATGAGGGATATCATAACCGACCGCCTTATAGATGACATAGCGGTGGTTATGGATGTTGTAGTTCCTGAGGGCCCATTGCAAAAGCGGTATGATGATTTAAAGAATACGATAAAGACCAGGCAGTACTATGAATTTTCCAATCGGCTCAGATAGCTGTTGTGATATTTGCCGGATTCAGTGACATCCTCGCCAAACCAGTCAGGCGCTGTGAATTCATTTGCTGCGTCGACAGAGTCGAATTCAACCTCCACAAGTGTAAGAGGAGCCAGATCACCATCAAATACATCAAGCTCTGCGGTCAGGCCACCGTCAAGAGGTATGAGATAGCGTGTCTTTTCGATGAGACGACCGTCAATCCTTTTGGACAAGATGGTCGTAGGCTTCTTTTGTGAGAGGAAGATTGTACTCCTCGCGCACCATAAGACCGGCTCCCTTGTAGGTCATATAATAGCTGTCATTTGAGCGTCTGACTCTGACAACAGGCGAGGTGCACAGATAGCCCTGGGCGATTTTTTTCGCTCGCGTAGCTGTCTAAATTGGAAGGAAGCTGTTTAAGTAAGTATTTTCTTTCGATTTCCATGGTATATCCTTTCAGGTTACTGGTAGATTTATAGTTACGGTTTATATTTTTGGTTTTACCCTCATATCATTTATATATGATTATAATGACCGGTATTTAAAAATTCAAGGACGAACCGCAGATTTTTATAGTATGATTAAGGGTCAAAAGGTATCATAGTATTATCAAAGGAAAAATAAGGAGCAAAAAATATGATTAAAGTAGGAAATTTTTATGGCAGACGGCTGTGAGGAGATTGAAGGACTTACAGTAGTCGATATAGTTAGAAGAGCAAAGCTGGAGATTGAAACCATATCAATCACGGAAAAAGCCGAGGTGACAAGCTCTCATCAGGTGACATTTAAGACAGATACCACAAAGGCACAGGCTGATTTTGACAGCTACGATGCAATCGTACTGCCGGGAGGCATGCCGGGTACATTAAACCTTGGCGCGGATGAGACCGTAGTAAAGACAATTAAGAGATTTGCCGCTGAGGGAAAGCTTGTTGCAGCGATATGTGCAGCGCCTAGCGTGCTCGGTGAGAAATCATATACTTGAGGGCAAAAAAGCTACCTGTCATCCGGGCTTTGAGGAAAAGCTGCTCGGTGCACAGTGGCTTGAGCAGCCTGTAGTTGTGGATGGCAATGTGATTACAAGTCGTGGAATGGGAACAGCTATTGCGTTTGCACTCGAGCTTGTCAGATACTTCACAGACGATGCCACAGTAGAGCATATTCGACAGGGACTGGTATACTAATACAACGTTCAGCAAATAATCATATTATTAGTATTATAACAAAAGAGGTCACACACCAAACCCCATGGTGCGCGGCCTCTTTTTGATGCTTGCATTTGAAGCGTACATTTGAAGCCTGCTATTGCAGAGCTTATTTCATCTGCTGCTCCTGCTTCATGATCATCTGCTTGACCATCTCGCCACCGATTGAACCGGCCTGCTTAGAAGTAAGGTCACCGTTGTAGCCCTCTTTTAAAGGAACTCCAAGCTCTGAAGCAACCTCTTCCTTGAAACGGCTCATAGCCTCTTTTGCCTCCGGTACAGAAGCCTTTTTACTACTTGATGCTGCCATAATGCAATACCTCCTTTTAAAACGTTATACACAAGCTGTATGTGTATGGAAATATTATGCCGTAAAATGACAAAAATATGTTTTGGTATTGCTGACAATTTATGGAATTATACACAAAAGCAAATTTAATGTAAAAAAGCACTGGAAATAGTGGATTTGTTGTGTTATAATCATCCAATGACTGGGCTTAGCAGTTTAAAAACGCATGCCCACATTACATTTGATGTACATACCATTCATATATATTTTTAAGGAGGATAACGATTGACATGAGTGTACAGGTTGAGAATTTAGAGCATAATATGGCGAAGCTTACTATTGAGGTAGCAGCTGAGGAATTAGAGAAAGCATTGGATTCTGCATATCAGAAGCAGAAGAAACAGATTAGTGTACCTGGATTCCGTAAAGGAAAAGTGCCAAGAGCTATGATTGAGAAAATGTATGGAGCAGGTGTGTTCTACGAGGATGCAGCAAACATTCTTATGCAGCAGACATACGCAGGTGCAGTTGACGAGAGCGGTGTTGACATTGTTTCACGCCCAACAGTTGAGGTTACTCAGATTGAGAAGGGACAGCCTTTTCATCTACACAGCAGAGGTTGCTGTAAGACCTGAGGTTACTCTTGGTAAGTACATGGGCGTTACAGTTACAAAGATCGACACATCAGTTTCTGATGAAGAGGTTGACGCTGAGCTTGAGAACCAGAGAAACAAAAAATGCAAGAACAGTTACAGTTACAGATCGTCCTGTAGCAGAGGGAGATACAGCAGTTATCGACTTTGAGGGATTTGTTGACGGAGTAGCTTTCGAGGGTGGAAAGGGTGAGAATCATCCATTAGAGATCGGTTCACACACATTCATCGATACATTCGAGGATCAGTTAGTAGGAAAGAACACAGGCGATGAGGTTGAGGTCAATGTAACATTCCCTGAGCAGTATCAGGCAGCAGACCTTGCAGGAAAGCCGGCTACATTCAAGGTTAAGATCAACGAGATCAAGGCTAAGGAGCTTCCAGAGCTTGATGATGAGTTTGCACAGGATGCAGCAGGTGTTGATACATTAGCTGAGTACAAAGAGGAAATCAAAAAGAACCTCACAGAGAAGAAAGAGACAGAAGCTAAGAAGACTAAAGAGGATGAGGCTATCCAGAAGATTATCGATAAGTCAAAGATGGATCTTCCTGAGGCAATGATTGAGACACAGTGTGAGACAATGGTTGAGGAGTTCGCTCAGAGAATCGCACAGAGCGGTCTTACAATGGAGCAGTACTTACAGTTCTCAGGCATGACAGTTGACCAGCTTAAGGATCAGGTTCGTCCTGAGGCTACAACACGTATCCAGAGCAGCCTTGTACTTGAGCAGATTGCCAAGGAGGAAAATATCGAGGTTACTGATGCAGATATCGATGCTGAGGTAGAGAAGATGGCTAAGGCATACGGCATGGAGGCTGATAAGCTTAAAGAGTACATGGGAGATGCTGAGAAGGAGTCTATGAAGAAAGACCTTGCTATCACAAAGGCTGTAGATCTTATCATGGACAACGTTAAAGAGCGTGCAAAGGCAAAGAAAAAGGCTGATGCAGAAGAGTCTACAGAAGAATAAGATTTTTCGAATCAAGATTTGATGGACTGGCTCAGAAGCCTATTTTCTGAGCTGGTCTTTTGAGCTTTTATAAAGGAGGTATTTTATATGAGTTTAGTACCATATGTCATTGAACAGACCAGCAGAGGAGAGCGCAACTACGACATTTACTCCAGATTATTAAAAGATCGTATCATTTTCCTTGGAGAGGAAGTAAATGAGACAACAGCCAGCCTTGTTGTTGCCCAGCTTTTATTCCTTGAGTCTGAGGATCCGAATAAGGATATCCACCTTTACATCAATTCACCGGGTGGAATGGTTACAGCAGGACTTGCTATTTACGATACTATGCAGTACATCAAGTGTGATGTTTCAACAATCTGTATCGGTCTTGCAGCAAGCATGGGAGCTTTCCTTCTTGCAGGCGGTGCAAAGGGCAAGAGATATGCTCTTCCAAATGCAGAGATTATGATTCATCAGCCATCGGGCGGTGCAAAGGGTCAGGCTACTGAGATTCAGATTGCTGCAGAAAATATTTTAAAGACAAAGAAGAGATTAAACGAAATTTTAGCAGCCAATACAGGCAAGCCATACGAGACAATTGCAGCTGATACAGAGCGAGACAACTATATGTCAGCACAGGAAGCCGCAGAGTATGGTCTCATAGACAGTGTAATAACAAACAGATAATCAGAAGTTAGATGCAATTTTAAGAGGGTACCCCATATGGGATGCCCTCATGCAATAAAAGGAGTTAATAATGGCAGGCAAAAAACGACGGAAAGATTCGCTGCTCATTTTGCGGTAAGACACAGGACCAGGTAAATCGTTTGATTTCCGGACCTAATGGAGCTTTTATCTGCGATGAGTGTATAGATATATGTGCCGAGATTCTTGAGGAAGAAGGCGTAGAGGGGCATGAGGACAAAAGCAGCGCTAAGGATGATATAAATCTTGTTACTCCGGAGGAGCTTAAGGCGTTTCTGGACGATTATGTAATAGGACAGGACCAGGCAAAGAAGGTGCTTTCGGTTGCTGTTTACAATCACTATAAGAGAGTACTGGCAGGTGATACATCAGATGTAGAGCTTCAGAAGAGTAATATTCTGATGCTTGGACCTACAGGTTCAGGAAAGACACTTCTTGCGCAGACACTTGCCAGAGTGATAAATGTTCCATTTGCTATCGCTGATGCTACAACACTTACAGAG
>ENA-OQCV01000425-OQCV01000425.1-human-gut-metagenome-genome-assembly--contig:-NODE-425-length-11549-cov-2.318683_pt1 | contig 11549 bp, 15 predicted proteins | sample MGYA00242766_ERZ504592 | MGnify/ENA primary metagenome ERZ504592 (study PRJEB26092, sample SAMD00036315) | human gut metagenome | host: Homo sapiens | study: EMG produced TPA metagenomics assembly of...
TAACTTGAACAGAATGTAAACTATGTTGTAGAGATAGCTCTGGTTCTATGGATACTTTTTTGATACAGCTGACTAAAAGAATGTAATAATCCTCCATATGTATACCCATCTAATGTATCGGTTATCATTGTCATCGCTTTATTTAAGTACCGATGTGCATTTTCCGAATCATATAAGTATACGTATCTGTCACCTATTCGCCTATAGTTGTCCGATACCATGTTCTTATCGGGTATTTCTGTATGGTTCATTATAGAATCTATCTTAATTTTTCAGGAAATCTATTGATTTTCGAAAATCTCGCCTAGTGTCATAGATGTTTATGATATTGTCTATATCACTTAGTTTGTCTTGAAAAAAGTAGTATGGATTTCCACCGTCATTGGTTTGGATAGCTTCTTCTCTCAATTTTAAAGATAAGTCCTCATATTTCCGGGATTGTATAGAATCATTGATTCTTTGATAGCAGTTAGATAGTAAATCTAACATTTGGGCATATGCAGAGATAGATGGCTCAACTGTTTTATCTGCCATAATATCTTTTATGCTAAGATAATCGGCTATTGCTTTATCATATTCTTGATTTAAATATTCAGTAAAGGCTTTGCTCTTTATGTATGATAAACATTGTTTGCTCTGTTTCTCTGGACAACAATTTATAAGCTGCTGATAAATAGAAATAGCTTTGTCGTATTTTCCAATGTTGTATGCTTTATAAGCCTCTGCCATACTCTCCATTAACAGATGATTCTCACAAAAGCTGAAGCTGTTTGTTTGAGTGATTTTTTTTGGCAGTTTGCAGGAAGTATTCTTCGTCATTTAAGATACTGAATAAAGGATAAGAGCTGGCAAATATCTCTATCAGTTGCTTGGTTTGATATTTATTTGTGGAGAGTGAATCAATGAGTCTGGAGTTGAAGGCTTTATGTAACCAGTGTTTGGCTTTGTCAAAACTACGCTCTTCTTCCATTCTCATATAATAGTTTCCGAGTTTTAAATAAATCGTCGCTGTTTCCACAGAGTATTCCCCATAGTTCTCTAAAGCGATGTCTAATGCTCTTTGATATAGCGCTAACCCTTTTTTTCCTGACTTCATAAGGTTGCGGAATAAGTATATTACCCGCATATAATGTTGCCAAAGAAGTTGCTATGATATATTCGTTTGCATTTCCCTTACGGTTAAGTCCCGAAATTTTCTTCAACGCTTCTTCACCGAATTCTATAGCACCGTTAATGTCGTTGGTATTGGTAAGCAAATTTATGCCTGCCTGAATAATGAGCCCGTAAATACTGTCATTTGCGCTACTAAAAGGAGCATTCATTGAGGGTTCGGCAAATAATGCTGCGGCATCGTTAATTTCAATGATGTCTTTGATATCATCGAAATTTATTTTGTTTCTTACAGCTAAGACGAAGGGTATGATGTTGTTGGCAATTTTCTTCCCCCATTCAGGATTTTTTAAATAGATGGGGACGATTTCTTTAATGCAGGTAGTGGCTTCTTTAATATTTTCCGTTATGCAAAATAACGGTAATAAATTAGTTAAGGTATTGCCATAGAATGGATGGTTTTCTCCTATGCATTCTTTTTCACTTTTTCCACACTCTTTTATTGCAGAAATTCCTGCTTCTAAATTGCCTTCTGACAAGAACTTCTCTCCGATGGCTGAAAGGGAATCCGATAGAACGGTCAAGCGTCTGTCTACAGGAATAATAGTGTAATATTGGTAATGTTTTTGGGCTGTTTGTATTTCTCCCAGCTTATAGTAACAACTCCCCAGCCACATTGCCGAATACTCCCTGCGGTTACTCGTCGAATCAAGTTCTGCTTTGTCTATTTTATCGCTTTCAGTAAATAGGGGAATGGCAGCTTTATAATCCTTTTGGTTATAAAGCTCCACCCCTTTTGGCAAAGAGAGAATCTGATTTGAGCAGTGCCTGTTTATTTTGTGAATGACTATATATGCATATAAATAAACTTAGGGTAAAGAAAATTTCGTCTCATACGCCGATTGATTATTGTATTTTGTCTTGATGGCATTTTCGCATGACGAGATAACGAAAGTTTTAGTATCTCGTTTTCTGCTTCAAACCCCAAACTTATCTATTACATCCTGGGTAATGATGTCTGCCGGTGCTTTCAGTGTTGTAATAACCCATTGCTTGGTCAGCTCATTCCATTGTTGGCTGGATACTACCTGCCAGCTGCGCGTCAATATGTCTTCCGAAGGTTCCATTGCTTTTCTTTGTTTCCGGTCTCTTTTCCAGTTCTTGCGATATTGTTCTGTTATGTCACAAGTCTCTTTCAATTCTATGGATAGCTTGTATTCTCCGGTACCGAAGCTGATGCGGTATTCATCGTTTTCATCGCGGAAGCCCATATAAGAACGAGGGACAATGAAGCTTTCGCCTCTGATTTTGTATTTGGGAGTTTCGTTCTCTTCCCGTACATAACGAAAGAATCCATTCTTGTCAAGTTGGCTCGAATCGACAGGTATTTCCAATGAAAATCTCCCCTAATTCCTGGTCCTTTTGTAATTGTACAATCTCGTTCATCCAAGATGAGGTAAGCTTCATGGTCATAGAGAGACAGAAGGTTTTTCCTTTCTTCAAAGAAAAAGGAATGTCTAAGACGGAGTTAGGCAAATTGGAACGGGTTGGACAGATAATCAGTGTGTCGAGTGCCAGCTCAAATTTGGAGTGGTTTATGATACGGCTGATTTTACTTCGGTCAATGTGGCATGAGATATTAAAAAACAGTATCATTACCCTCTTTCCGCAAACATCCTATTCCGTCGAATCTCATGCCTTTGGGGTCTAACGCTCCATCGAACGAAGTTTCTTTATAGAAGTCGTTCATTTCCGATACAGTGCTGATTTGGGTGGTATATACATTTTCACTGCGGACGGTTTCCTCCCATTCCTCTTTTAGGCGCGAGTTTCGTGTCAACAAGGAGCCTATGGCATTTACTCCCAAATCAATGAAGGACGTCACGTAACCAGATGCAATACCTTTAGCCGATTCTTTGCTGGCATTGAATAAATCTCCCACATAACTGCGGGTAGAGTTTCTTTCTTCACATAAACTTTGAATTTCATCTGCTAAGTCGTCACTGCTGTAAATGAATGTTTCATACTTTACTGATTGTGCCAATGCTGTTATGGAACTTAGCAAGAATATTAAAAGAAATGATGGCTTTTTCATCTATTAAAGAGTTATGTTATTATTATTTGCGTATGCACTATCACTGTCATGTATTTTACAAATTTATAGGAATGTGACGGACTTTGCAAAAGTGTTTAGAATGTAAATGTACTATTGGCGATGTATCTGTGGTTATGCGGTTTTAAAATGGGATTAAGTGTGACAAATATTCTTCTTTAATATAGAAATATGCCTTTTTATTTTCACTTTACTTTTATCATTACCTTTGAAGGCTGATTTTAATTCGTTAAAGCAGGCTTGTCTTTACGTTGTATCATGGTTGCCGTTTCGTTAAACAATAGTCTAACGAAGAGACGACTCTGGTGCAACGAAGAAAAAATTACTGAAAGGATAACTTATTAAAGTTGATTCAAAGATTATAATTGTCTAATCAATACATTAATGTCTTATGAGCGCTTATTATGATTTATACCAGAGTCCTCCGGACGAAAATGGTGAAGCCTCTTTGCTTCATGCACGTATCCTTCCCAAAGGGACCATCCCTGCCGACAAATTCCGTGAACTGGTTCACAAAGCTACAGGTTTCAGTCCAGCCATCCTTGACGGCACTTTACAGGCTATAACGGACGAACTGTACAGCTGGCTGGCAGATGGATGGATTGTGGAGGTGGGCGAACTGGGATTCTTCTCCTTGTCCTTGAAGTGTGACAAGACTGTGACAGATAAAAAGGATATCCGCTCTCCGTCCGTGCATTTCCGGAATGTGAATTTGCGTATCGGTAGTAAATTCCGCAAACGCTTTCAGACGATGGGGTTGGAACGGAAAGCGTCTCCTTACGTCTCCCACTCTAAATTGACTCAGGAGGAACGAAAGCAAAAACTACTGCAACATTTGGATAAGTATGGTTGTATCACCCGTGCGGATTATGAACAACAGACAGGAAGGGCGAAGCATCAGGCTGTGGCGGATTTGAATCTATTTCTTGAAGAAGGGATCATCCGTAAATATGGTAGTGGAAAGACAGTGGTATATCTCAAGCCTTGATTAATCTTAGTATATACTGCCGGAGCACTGATGATAATGAAAAGAAACTTTTTAAATTGCCGATTTGTTCTTAACTTTGTCAAACAAAAAAGCAATTAAAAAGAGAAAAGATGAATGTAAGAGGAACATCTATGTGCTTGCTATGTGCCGGAGCACTGTTTGTGGCTTGTGGTAGCAAGAGTGGAAAGACTGCGGAAGTTGCTGGACAAGCCGATACGGTACATGTCGTTGGTGGTGATAAGGATAAGCATGGTTGCATTGCATCTGCCGGATATACCTGGAGTGAGGTTCAGAAAGACTGTATCCGTCTGTGGGAAAAAGGAGTCCGTATGAACGCTGTGGATGATGCGGAGAAGATGTTGTTTCTGGTGCTCAGTCCCGATTCTACCCAAGTGGAACTGTTCTTTTCGGAAGAAGAAATGCCGAATGAGATTCTGGAGCGCCGTGGCCTTCCTGCGGGGGGATATGTTTGGAATGTGGAAGATGATGATACAAAGAATGTGCGTTTTGGGAAGATGGAAGATGGACGGTCAGCCAGCGCGGTCGGCTTATTTACCGGCAGGCAGAAGAGGCTGCGGGGAACTAATATGTAGAGAAATGGAGGATTTGAAGATATTGACAGAGTCTGTCTGCTGCATAGCCCGTGAAGCCGGATATTTCTTGAAAGAAGAGCGGAAAAACTTCAGCCGGGAAGCGGTACAGAAGAAACAAGCCCATGATTATGTCTCTTATGTAGACAAGGAGTCGGAGAAGCGGGTGGTGGCTGCGCTTCGGGAACTTCTTCCCGAGGCTGGATTTATAGCCGAGGAAGGTTCTGCTGTCTATCACGATGAACCCTACTGTTGGGTAGTGGACCCGTTGGATGGGACAACGAATTATATTCATGATAATGCTCCCTATTGTGTCAGCATCGCTTTGCGCGACAAGGATTCTTTGTTGCTGGGAGTTGTTTATGACCCTTGCCGGGATGAATGTTTTTATGCCTGGCAGGGAGGTGGCGCTTATGTGAATGGAGAACGGATGGAGGTCTCGTCTGTCCAGCAGGTGGAGGATGCCTTTGTAGTGACGGAACTCCCTTATAATTCCGACCGGTATGCACGTACCGGTGAGCATTTGATTCATGAACTTTACGGGCGTGTGGCAGGCATCCGCATGACCGGTTCCGCTGCGCTTGCCATCTGCTATGTGGCTGCCGGACGTTTTGATGCCTGGCTTGAGGCGTTTATCGGCAAATGGGACTTTTCTGCGGCGGCGCTGATGGTGCTGGAGGCTGGTGGAAGAATCACTGACTTTTGCGGTAGTGACGCCCTTTTTTGGACGGACATCATATCATTGCCACTAACGGACTGCTGCATCCGTTGTTCTTGAAGCTGGCAGGTGAGGTCTTGCCATTATAGCAAACAAGGCGATGGAGTGTATTGCTCTGTTGCCGTTTTTTTGAATACTATACGATGAAAAATCATAGTTAAAACCCTGGTTCTTTTCTTTTGTCCATCTCTTTTTTACCGCGTCAGTGTGCCGTGTGTGGTGCTATCTTGCAAGAGGGTGAAGAGGGCATCTGCATGAAGTGCAATATGGATATGCCCCGGACAAACTATCATCTTCGTAAGGACAATCCGGTGGAACGTATGTTTTGGGGGAAGATACCTCTGGAACATGCCACATCTTGTTTCTTTTACCATAAAGGGAGTGATTTCCGCCGCATTCTCCATCAGTTGAAATATGGAGGGAGGAAAGACCTTGGCGAAGTGATGGGGCGGTTTATGGCGGCGGAGTTGTCGGCTACCGGTTTCTTCAGTGATGTGGATGTCATAGTCCCCGTTCCTCTGCATCCGCGTAAGCAGAAAATGCGTGGGTACAATCAGAGCGAATGTATAGCCCGCGGTGTTTCCGCTGTCACCGGTATTCCCGTAGATACTGCTTCCGTTGCCCGTATGAGGCATACGGAAACGCAGACCCGTAAATCCTCTTATGAACGGTGGGAGAATGTGGACGGTATCTTCTGTCTGCGTCGTGCTGACGCTTTTGCAAGGAAGCATGTACTGATTATAGATGACGTATTGACTACCGGTGCCACCACTACGGCTTGTGCCGATGCGCTCAAGGAAGTGGAGGGTGTGCGCATCAGTGTATTGACACTGGCGGTAGCGGCCTCATAAGTCAGAAACGATAACGGCCGCCTGCTACGATTGTTCCGGTATATCCTACTCCGAATTCTGTGAAGAAGGCAAACCGGCTTCCGTATTCGATGCCTAGAAAACTGAATTGATAAGCGAATTTTGTCTTGTGAAAGACTTCTCCTCCAAAACTGTTCCGGAGGAAATAGGCACCGAGCCCTGCTGAGGTATACAGAGAGAATTTGGGGCGGGTAAACCAGTGCCACCGGAAGGTGGGAAGAATATACAGATACCTTCGGTTGTCTTTGGTGTTTTCATCCAAAGCTTCGTAAAGGCTGCTGGCTGTCCCTTTGTTGCCGGTTATTCCTCCGGTTACTCCCAGGCTGATTTTGCGGTTGAATCTATAAATGTAGCTGATGCTCAGGGCACCGTAGTAGTTTGTCTTTTCGCGTGTATAAACTCCGAAACTCAGTACCGGAGCGAAGCACTCCTCGGCCATGCTGTTGGCATCGGTAATGGGCAGGAAACCATAGCTGACGGAAAATTCATGGTGCCGGAACTTTTCTTGGGGCAGAACGGGTATGTCTTGTGCTTTGCAAAATGTACATACAGTCAATCCGATGATTAAAAAGAGTAGGGCTGTTCTCATTATAGTCGTATTTTTGAATTAAATTTCATGGCTCTGCAAATAAAGACAGAAGGTCGGGATAAATTCCCTATAAATATTCCACAAATATATGTTAATTTCATGAAAGATGAAAGATTTCCGTTTGTTCGTTAAGTGCGGCTGATGGAGAAAACAAAAAAGGTTCGCCTAATTGACGAACCTTTTCGCTCTTCCTCTTGGACTTGAACCAAGGACCCTCTGATTAACAGTCAGATGCTCTAACCGACTGAGCTAAGGAAGAATATGCATTCAAGATTTTTTCGCTCTTCCTCTTGGACTTGAACCAAGGACCCTCTGATTAACAGTCAGATGCTCTAACCGACTGAGCTAAGGAAGAATGTTGATTTTTTCTCAAATGCGCTGCAAAAGTAATAGGATATTTTGAAATATGCAATATCTTTGCCAAAAAAATATCGAAGATGGATAAAATAATTGGGTTGGGCAATGCTTTGGTCGATGCGCTGGCAATCATTGAAGATGATAATATTTTGACGGAGATGCAGCTTCCGAAAGGAAGCATGACGCTGATTGATGAAGATAAGTTCTTGAAAATTAGTGAGTATTTCAGCCGGATGAAGACGCACCTGGCTAACGGAGGTTCTGCCGGAAACGCAATTCGGGCAATGGCATGCCTTGGTGCGGGTACGGGATTCATCGGAAAAGTAAGCAATGACTTTTACGGTAACTTTTTCCGGGATAGCCTGCTGGAACGTGGGACAGAGGCGAATTTATTGCTTTCCACTACCCTTCCGTCCGGTGTAGCCTCTACTTTCATTTCTCCTGATGGGGAGCGTACTTTCGGCACTTATTTGGGGGCGGCTTCTACATTGAAGGCGGAAGATCTTTCGCTGGATATGTTCAAAGGATATGCTTACCTATTTATAGAGGGGTATCTGGTGCAAGACCATGATATGATTCTCCGTGCCATTGAGCTGGCTAAAGAGGCCGGCTTACAAGTATGTTTGGACATGGCGAGCTACAATATAGTAGAAGGAGACCTTGAATTTTTCTCTCTGTGGTCAACAAATATGTGGATATTGTTTTTGCCAATGAGGAAGAGGCAAAGGCCTTTACGGGTAAGGAACCGGAGGAAGCATTGGACATCATTGCCAAAATGTGTAGCATAGCCATTGTAAAGGTGGGTGCCCGTGGTTCTCTGATTCGCAAAGGTACAGAGATGGTGCAGGTACAAGCGGCTCCGGTAGAGAAAGTGGTGGACACTACAGGAGCTGGCGACTATTTTGCGGCAGGTTTCTTGTATGGACTGACGTGTGGCTACTCGCTGGAGAAATGTGGCAAGATAGGCTCCCTTCTCTCCAAAGATGTGATACAAGTGGTGGGTACAGAGCTTCAGGCTGCACAATGGGAAAAAATCAAGGAAGAAATTTTATTAATTAATTAATGTGCTGATGTGCCAATGTGCTAATTGGCTGCGCAATATTTGTTTCGCTATTACGCTGCAGGTTATTAGCACATTGGCACATTGGCATATTAGCACATTATCATAATTATGAGAAGAATTTTAAAGATACGCTGGATGGGTTACCTTGCTGATTGTAGCGGGAGCCGTTTGTTTTTGGGGGTTTAAGAGTGGTGATAGCCGCAGTTTCCAAATAGCAAAGAATCTGGATATATTCAATTCCATTGTGAAAGAGTTGGATATGTTTTACGTGGATACGATTGATCCGAACAAGACTATCCGTGATGGCATTGATGCCATGCTCTACTCGCTGGATCCCTACACGGAGTATTATCCGGAAGATGACCAAAGCGAATTGGAGCAGATGCTGAAGAATTCCTATGGTGGTATAGGTTCTGTGATTACTTGGAATCCGAAACTGAAACGTTCCATGATATCTGAGCCATACGAGAATATGCCTGCTGCCGATGTAGGCCTGAAAGCCGGAGATATTTTGATGGAAATTGACGGAAAAGACCTTGCCGGAAAGAACAACCAGGAAGTCAGCGAGATGCTTCGCGGACAAGTGGGTACCAGCTTCAAGCTGAAAGTGCAGCGTCCCGGTACAGAGAAACCGTTGGATTTCGACATTGTGCGCCGTTCCATCCAATTGCCGTTCATACCTTATTATACGGTGCTGGATAATAATATAGGTTATATCAATCTCAGCACCTTCTCGGGGAATCCTTCCAAGGAGTTCAAGCAGGCTTTTCTGGACTTGAAGAAGCGGGGGATGACTTCGTTGGTGATTGACCTGCGGAACAATAGGGGGGGCTTGCTGGATGAGTCTATAGAGATAGCCAACTTCTTTCTGCCTCGCGGAAAAACACTTGTGACGACAAAGGGTAAGATTAAGCAAGCCAGCAATACCTACAAGACATTGCGTGAACCGTTGGATCTGGAAATTCCTTTGGCTGTTCTGGTCAATGGCGGAACGGCTTCTTCGTCAGAAATCCTTGCGGGCTCTTTGCAGGACCTTGACCGTGCGGTCATTATCGGTAACCGTACTTTCGGTAAGGGATTGGTGCAGACCACCCGTCCGTTGCCATACGGTGGTACCATGAAGCTGACGACTTCCAAATATTATATTCCCAGCGGCCGTTGTGTGCAGGCTATCGACTACAAGCACCGGAATGAGGACGGCAGTGTGGGACGTATTCCGGACAGCCTTACTACCGTGTTCCATACGGCTGCCGGACGTGAAGTGCGGGATGGTGGAGGCGTGACTCCGGACATTGCGGTGAAGCAGGAGAAGCTGCCCAACATTCTGTTCTATCTTGTCAATGACAATCTTATTTTCCAATTATGCCACGGACTATTGCCTGAAACATCCTACCATCCCTTCAGCAGAGAAGTTTGAAATTACAGATGCCGATTATGCGGACTTCAAGGCGATGGTGAAAAAGGCGGACTTCAAATACGACCAGCAGACAGAGAAGATGCTGAAGAACCTGAAGGAGATGGCCGAATTTGAGGGCTATCTGACTGATGCTTCGAAAGAGTTTGAAGCGCTGGAGAAAAAATTGTCGCATAATCTGGACCGTGACCTTGACCATTTCTCCAAGGACATCAAGAGCATGATTGCGGTAGAAATCATCAAACGTTATTATTTCCAGCGTGGAAGCATTATCCAGCAGTTGAAAGATGATGATGATTTGAAAGAGGCTGTAAAGATACTCACTGCTCCGGAAAAATATAAGGAAATGTTGAGTGCTCCGGCAGTGACGTCAATGTCTCTGCAACAAAGAAAGGAGACAGCCCCGGTTTTTCTGAGTACCGCTACGAGAGCAAATGAACATGTTTATGATGAAATAGTATAAGGACACTCTTAAGAGGATTCTTTTTCATTTGCTCCTTAATTTATACCGGATAGTCTCTGTATAAGCCTTTTATACACGACTATCCGGTTAAGTTGTTTGTAGGGTATTAACTTGTTTTATATTTTGCAGGTGATAATTGAAATATTGACAAGGTTATGAAACAATTGAATTCTCTGAGAGTATGGCTGTTTGTGGTATTGTTGCTTTGCTTCTCTCTTTCCGGACAAGCCCAGTTCCTGCGCACTTCCTACTTTATGGAAGGAAGTAACCAGCGTATGCAGCTCAATCCGGCCTTGATGCCGGGACGCGGTTATCTGAATATTCCCGTGATAGGTTCGTTGAATGCTACCGTCAACTCCAGTTCCCCTGGGGGTATAGGGGAATATTATGGACATTATTGAGAACAGTGATGATAGCGACTATTTCATGAGCAATGACTTTATGAACCGACTGGATGCTACCAATAACTTGAATGTGAATTTGAGTACCGACATTCTGTCTGCCGGGTGGTATAAAGGAAAGAACTTCTGGTCAGTCAATGTGGGGTTGCGTAATGATATCGGTGCCGCCATACCGAAAACCATGTTCCAGTTTATGAATAACATGAGCAGCCGGGAGTTTGGTGACAATATTTCTGACTATTTGGGTATTAACGAAACCATTAATGGACAGAAGCTTGAGATAAATTCCTATGCGGAAGTCGGCCTTGGCTTTGCAAGGAATATCACAGACCGACTGGCTGTAGGTGGTAAGGTGAAGATGCTGTTGGGTATTGGTAACTTAAAGCTGAACATCAACCAGATTCATGTGGAAACTCCTTCTGTCGGTTCTTCAGGAATGACGAGTAAAGCTTCCATTCAAGTGGATGCAACTTTGGAGAACTCGTCAAAGCTGTTGGAGCTTCCCGAGAATGAGAGTGGCGATTATATCGATGAAATCGATTTTGGCAGTTTCGGTTTTGCCGGATATGGTGGGGCTATTGATTTGGGAGTATCTTACAAGTTACTGGATAAATTGACACTTCTGCTTCAGTTCTTGATTTGGTTTTATCAAATGGTCTAAATCGAATACCAGTATAGCGCGAGCCAATGCAGAGCAGACTTATGATCTTCTTGACCCGGCCTCGCAGCAGGAGTTCATGAATATTGTGAACAGCGGCGAGATTCTTAACTATGACATGTTGCAGCTCAAGACGGAGGAGGCTTCTGAGAAGAGCCGTACCCGTGGATTGACTTCTACAATGGTTCTTGGCGCTGAATATGCCTTACTGAATGA
>ENA-OQCV01000426-OQCV01000426.1-human-gut-metagenome-genome-assembly--contig:-NODE-426-length-11547-cov-2.708581_pt1 | contig 11547 bp, 18 predicted proteins | sample MGYA00242766_ERZ504592 | MGnify/ENA primary metagenome ERZ504592 (study PRJEB26092, sample SAMD00036315) | human gut metagenome | host: Homo sapiens | study: EMG produced TPA metagenomics assembly of...
AATATGGAGTTCAATGCCAGGTATGTGCACGGAGAGGATATGCCGGGGCGAAGCGGCTGTGGATATAAGTAATGTGAAACGGCTTGGGATAATTACCGAAGCTTAATGATATCAGGGAGACGCAGATCCCCACGCTGCCCACAGCGGCCAGCGCTTCCACGCCCACAAAGCGGCCCACGATGATGGTATCGGCCAGATTGTAGAACTGCTGGAACAGGCTGCCCAGCATCAGCGGCACCGCAAACGCAAGGATCAGCTTGAGCGGACTGCCTTGGGTCATATCCTTTGTCATAGTATAAAATCCTCCTGCCACACTGGGAACCGGCTTGATGTCGTGATTTTTTGCCGTGAAAAACGCCCTGCCGGAAAGGGGCAGGACGTCGTGTACATTCATGAATGATATTATAGTGGAGTGACGCAGGATTTACAAGATTTGCATTGCATCAACATTTCCAAAATTTTTGCCGCAAGAATTGGTGATTTTGCTTATTCCGAGTAATGCGCAAGGAACTGTTTGGTGCGCTCCTCCTGCGGGTGCTCAATGAGCTGCTTGGCGGGGCCTTCCTCCACCACCACGCCGCCATCCATGAACATGATGCGGTCGGCCACGTCACGGGCAAAGTGCATCTCGTGGGTGACGATGATCATGGTGGTCTTGCGGTCGGCAAGGTCGCGCAGGACGCGCAGCACCTCGCCGGTCAGCTCCGGGTCGAGGGCCGAGGTCGGCTCGTCGAAGCAGAGAATGTCCGGGTGCAGAGCCAGTGCGCGGGCAATGGCCACGCGCTGCTGCTGACCGCCGGAAAGCTGGTGCGGGTAGTGGCCTGCCCGGGCAGAAAGGCCCATCTGGGCCAGAAGTTCCTGTGCCTGCTGTTCCAGCTCGGCATGGATGGCCTTTTTGTTCGCCTTGTAGTCCGGGCGCTCCTTCGCCAGCAGTTCACCCGCCAGCATTACGTTCTGCAGGGCGGTGTACTGCGGGAAGAGGTTGAAGTTCTGGAATACCAGACCAAAGTGCAGCCGCTTTTTGCGGATCTCGCTCTCGCGCTGGGTGGCGGGGTCGGCAGCGTCCCACATGGTCTCGCCGTTCACCTTGATGATGCCGGTGTCCGGCCGTTCCAGAAAGTTCAGGCAGCGCAGCAGGGTGGTCTTACCGGAGCCGGACGAGCCGATGATCGCCAGCGCTTCGCCCTGTTCCAGTGTGAGTGAGATATCCTTGAGTACTTTGGTATCGCCAAAGTTTTTGCCGATGCCGGAGGCTTCAAGCAGTGCCATGATCTAATTTCCTCCCTTTCATCAGCGGAAATAATCCAGTTTCTTTTCGGCCCAGCCAAACAGCAGGGTGAGTGCGCCCACGAACACCAGGAAGAAGATGGCAGTGGAGAACAGCGGCCAGATCAAGCCCTTTGCGCTGTACTCCTTGGCCATCATGATGATCTCCTTGTTGGCAATGGTGTTTGCCAGCGAGGTATCCTTGACGAGGGTGATCACCTCATTGCCCATGGGGCCAGAATGCGCTTGACCACCTGCAGCAGCGTCACCTTGAAGAAGATCTGGGTCTTGGTCATGCCCAGCACCTGACCGGCCTCGGTCTGGCCCTTGGGAACGGCTTCGATGCCGCCGCGGTAGATCTCGGAGAAGTAGCAGGCGTAATTGATGGCAAAAGCCACCACCGCCGCCACCATGCGTCCGCCGGAGCCGGAGGGCCAAGGGTTATTCATGCCCAGCAGGCCGGGGCCCAAGGTAGATCACGATGATCTGCAGCATCAGCGGCGTGCCGCGGATGACCCACACAAAGGTCTTTACCGCGCCGGAAAGCGGCTTACACCGGCTCATGGAGCCGAAAGCCACCACCAGACCCAGCGGCAGCGCAAACAGCAGGGTCAGAGCGAACAGCTCACAGTTGAGCAGAAACGCGCCGGAAAGGCGACTCAGAATCACAGACACAAGAACACACCCATCAATCCGTTTTTTGAACTCCTTCCGTCACCTTCGGTGACAGCTCCCTCAATGAGGGAGCCTCACGCATATCGGCAACAAAAAGCCTCCCTCACCGAGGGAGGTGGCATCGCGCAGCGATGCCGGAAGGAGTAATTACATTCTTATAGAACTCAGTCGGCCAGAGCCAGATCGTACTTGTCGGCCAGAGCCTGCATGGTGCCGTCGGCCTTCAGCTCGTCAAAGGCGGCATCCACAGCTGCGGCGGTATCGCTGCCCTTGCGGAAGGCCACGCCGTACTCTTCAGCGTTCAGCTCGTCCACGATCTTCAGGCTTGCATAGTCGGTGCCCTCACCGATCATGGCGTTGGCCAGAGTCAGATCCAGCACAGCGGCATCAGCAGTGCCTGCGGCAACTTCCATCAGGCAGTCGGTCTGCACACTCTTGGAGACGTAATCGGCCTGTGCAAGGTTCTCGTCGCCCTCAATGGCGGCTTCACCGGCAGAACCAGCCTCGGCAACCACGGTCTTGCCCACCAGATCCGCAGTGGAGCTGTAGTCGGTGCCGTCCTTCACGACCACGACCTGTGCGTTCTTGGCGTAGGCCTTGGCTGGTGGCGGCGTTGGCCATGATGTCATCGGTCAGGGTCATACCGTTCCAGATGCAGTCGATGCTCTTGGCATCCAGCTCCACCACCTTGGTATCCCAGTTGATCTCCACGAACTCCGGCTCGACTCCCAGCTTTTCGCACACGGCAGTTGCCAGCTCGGTATCAAAACCGGTAAAGTTGCCGTCGGCATCGGTGTAGTTCATCGGCTCATAGACGGTGTAGCCAATGACCATCTTGCCCTTTTCCTTGATGTAGTCCAGATCGCTGGCTGCGGTCTCGGAGGCGGCTGCGCTCCCGGATGCAGAGGCAGAAGATGCCACGGTGGAAGTGGATGCGGCACCGCCGCAGGCGGCAAGGCTCAGTGCCATGGCACCAGCCAGAAAAGCAGAGACAAGACGTTTCATAAAAGGCTCCTCCCTTTTTTGTTTCCCAAATGTGTTCCCTCTCGGTTTAGCATTTTATCATGCTAAAGTGTTAAACTGTGACTATAGAATAGCGCGTTTGCAGCCATTTGGCAAGAGGAAATGCAAAAGTTAGTGCAGTTCGTCTTTTTCAAGGCTTTTCTGCGCCAATTCTTTGGTCTTGTTGCACAAAGAAAAGAGGAAAAGCTTTGCGCCTTTCCTCTTTTCTCCGCTTTACTCTTCCGCAAACGCCGCCAGCGCAGCCTTCTGCAGCTCCGTCACCGAGATGGTGCACAGTGCCGCAAGGTCGGCATCCGAACCATCGTCCGGGATGCCTGCGATCTCAGTACGGGTCTTGCCCTTCAGGTAATCGCACCAGCCCTCGCTGTGCTCGTACCATTCCTTGTCCAGACTGGATGCCCCGCGCATCCCGTAGCTGTCGCCCAGTTCCACCTTGGTTTTGACCATCTCCGGTGCCGACACCGTACCATCCGCGCCCACGGTAAGGGCAGGCTCTGCCACATCCGCCACTGCACCGGTCACACGGCCGTCAGCATCCAGCGTCAGGGCTGCCACTGTGATGTCCACCTGCGCGGTCACATCGTGGTCATCGTCGGCGGTCAGTTCCTTGGTGTCATTGCGCACTGACACGCCCAGCACAGCGCGGTCGCCGCGGGCCGAGCCGACTGCCTTTGCATTCTCGCAGGCGCGCACCACAGCATCCCGATAGCCGTCCACCGCAATGGTGCAGGTGGAGAGCAGGTCAGCATCCTTCGGCTTGCCGTCATCGTCGGTGGCAAGCTTCTTCACCTCATCCGGGGTTTTGCCGGTAAGATAATTGCCAAAGGCATCCGCCCGCTCTGCCCAGCCCTTTTTTCAGCGAGGACACCGCCGCCAGCGGGTAATCATCGCCCTTCTGGCGCTTGGTGCGATTGTCGGTGGGCATCGTCACCTTGCCGGTGCTGTCCCCCGTGACCGAGATCTCCACCTCGTCCAGCATCACATCTGCCACCCTGCCCTCGGCATCCAGCAGAACGGCAGCTGCGATGGTATCGATCTTGCCCGCGCGTTCCTGATCAGACGCTTCGGTCAGGATGCCAAGGCCGGTGCGGTATGCAGCGTTCTGGCCCGCCTGCCCCGTCTGCGATGAACTGCCGCCCATGTTCGTGCTCATGCTGCCGGAGGAACCGGAATCGCTTCGACTGCAGGCGGTCAGGGCCAGAGCTGCCGCCAGCGTGCAGCCCAGGATCATGCGAGGTATCTTTTTTCCATTATAATAAAATCGCTCCCTTTCCTGCCCCATCGTAAAGGGGCTTTTGGGCTAGTTTGCCCGGAAAGGGAGTTTTTTTATCACATCAGGGGACTCAGCAGCCGCAGCACACTGTCCAGCACCGTGCCGGGCAGGCTGGTGCGGCATTCCGTCACCTGTATCTCGCGGCACTGCGGCAGCGTGGCCCGTACATCGTCCCGCAGAACCGCCACCTGACTGTTCTTTTGCAGCAGCACACCGCACTCAAAGTGCAGGAACAGGCTGCGGTAGTCCATGTTGATACTGCCCACTACGGCAGTTACATCGTCGCTTACCCAGCACTTGGCATGCAGAAAGCCGGGCGTATATTCGTAAATGCGTACACCTGCCCTCAAAAGCGGCAGATAGTACGACCGGCTCAGCCGGAACACCAGCTTTTTGTCCGGGATGCCCGGCAGCACCAGCCGGATGTCCACCCCGCGCTTGGCCGCGTTTTTCAGTGCGTCCAGCATTTCCTCGCCCACGGCAAGGTAGGGCGTATAGATATAAACATACCGCTGTGCCTGCGCAAGGATGTTCAGGTACACCGTCTCGGCCATCGGTTCCTCGTCCAGCGGGCTGTCCGCGTAGGGCTGCACGATGCCGTCCGATACCGGCGGCACCAGCGGCATGGGACGAAATGCATCATAATCCGTCTCGCTGGGGCGGAAGGCGTTCCAGAAGTTGAGGAACATCACCGTAAAGTTCCACGCGGCATCGCCTTCCACACGCAGGGCTGCATCCTTCCAGTAGCCAAAGCGCTGCTCCGCATTGATATACTCATCTGCCAGATTCACGCCGCCGGTGTAGGCCACCGTACCGTCAATGACTACGATCTTGCGGTGGTCGCGGTGGTTCATCACCAGCGAGAGCAACGGCACCACCGGGTTGAACGGGATGCAGCGGATGTGCGCCCGCTCCATGCGCACGATGAAATCGGCGGGCAGACCCAGCAGACTGCCAAAATCATCGTAGATCAGGCGCACATCCACGCCCTGCGCAGCCTTGCGGCGCAGGATCTTTTCAATGCCGTTCCACATGCAGCCGTGGCTCACGATGAAAAATTCCAGAAAGATGCTCTTTTCAGCCTTTTCCAGATCGGCCAGCAGCTGCGGATACATGGCTTCGCCGCAGGCAAAATACTGCGTGTGAGTGTTCTGCCACGCCGGATAGGGGCCGTACTTTGCCACATATCGGCTCTGCCCCTGCTCACGGGCATCCAGACCTTCCAGCACACCCGGCTCCTGTACAAGGTCCTTTTTTGTGGGCATCCTCCACCGCCTGCATTTTCAGGCGCAGACGCTTGGCCGGGCGTTTGTTGCCAAAGGCCAGATACAGCGCACCGCCCAGCAGCGGCAGAATGCCGATCAGCGCGATCCAGCCCACCTTGTAGGCGCTGTTCTCATCCTTGCGCACAAGGTACAGGACGATGAGCAGGCTCAGTGCGTTGAGCAGGCCGTTCACCCACACGCGGCCCGTGCCGGTGGTGATGGCAAACGCCACCCAGCACAGCCACAGCAGCTGCAATGCCACCAACACCACCGTGATGGTGACGCGGTTCAGAATGCGGCTGAAAAAGCGCACGACCGGTGAACGAAAAAGCATGGGCCTGCCCTCCTTTCCCATTTATAATTATGTGTAAGTATAGCGCGGTTTTACAGCTTTTTCAAGTTTTGCGTTGTTCAAAAAAAAAGGCAGCCAGACCCGCAGGCCCGGCTTGCTTGCAATATCAAAAACTCTTTTACTCTGTTTTTCCGTCCTCATAGCCCACCATCAGGCCGCCCTGCTCAGCGTAGTAGCTGCACAGGCCGCCGCACTCGGTCACATCCACCTGCGCCCCTGCAAACACCGCGTGGATCATCAGCTTCAGGCGCTTGGCAGCTTCCGGGTTATCACAGTGGGCAATGTGCACTTTGCCATCGGTAAAGCCGTGATCCTTCAATTCCAGCACGATGCGCTCCAGTGCACCGTGCTCGCCGCGGGTCTTGCACAGCACCTCCAGTTCGCCGCTCTCACTGGCCTGACCAATGACCCGGATGCCCAGCATCCGTGCCACGGCGGCAACAGCAGGCTTCACACGGCCATTGCGAGCCAGATTGGCCAGCGATTCCAACGAAAACAGCAGATGTGTGTGCTTGTGGTAAGCCAGGATCGCCTCGCAGATCTCGTCAAACTCCATCCCGATCCGGACGAGATCCCGCAGACGCTCTGCCAGCAGACGCAGCTCCGGCCCGGCGGACAGGCTGTCCAGAACAAAAAGCACGGGCCTCCGGGTGCGTTTCCTTGTATTCTTCCGCTGCCAGCAGTGCAGCATTGTAGCTGCCGGACAGTGTGCCCGTGATGGTGGCAACAAAGATCTGCTCCGCACCCTCATAAGCAGCCAGCCAGTCTGCCACATTGGGGCAGGAGGTGCTGGTCTTGCCCTTGTAAGTACGCAGAGATTGGGCCATGCCAACGGCATCCAGAGTGCCGTCATCCAGATATTCCTGTTCATCCGTGACGATCTTCAACGGCACACAGGCAAATCCACGCCGGCAGGGCATACAGGCTGACGAAGAATCCACAACGATCTTGGTTTTCATAAAATGCACGCTCCAAATCTAATTTTGTGATAGCAGGTCACTTTTTTTATTTTCCGTGCCTTACACGCACTTCCGCCTGCATGGTTTTCGGTTCACTGCAGACATCATAGCAGTTTTTCAAAAACCTGTCAAGTGATTTTATACATTCTTTCAAAAGTTTTAAAAATCCGTTGACCAGAGAACCGATTTGCGCTATAATACCGCCAGAAAACCATTTTCTGTATCCCGCGCAGCCCTGCTGCACCAACCTTAGAAAACTGCTTACGATATGAAAACTGAAACCAAATGCCGCGTTGCGGCCTGCGCCGCCGGGTTTGCCCTGCCCCGGTACGCCGATCTCCCGCAGATGGGGCTTTATCTTGACCAGACCGTGCAGTACGTCAACAGCTATTTCCGCACCTTCTGCGGCGTGGAGCTCACCTCTTCCATGGTCAGCAACTACGTTTAAAAAAGGGCATTCTGTCCCACCCGGTGCGCAAGCAAGTACGCCCGCGATCAGATCGCATCCCTGATGTACATTGCAGTCTCCAAAACGGTGCTCTCAATGGAAAACATCGATGCCCTGTTTAAAATGCAGCGGGCGCACTGTTCCGCCGGGGCAGCTTACGACTACTTCTGCGACGAGATGGAAAACTGCCTGCCGTTTGTATTCGGCTGCACCAGGGAGATCCGCGACCTTGCCGTGGATGCCGCAGATGAAAAGCTGCTTCTCCGCAGCACGATCCTTGCAGCGGCAAACAAAATGTACTTGGACTGCTGCTTCAACGCCCTGCGGCAGGAGGAAAATCTCTGGGATACCATTCTGACCTGATCTGGCGTAAGAACACTAAAAAAGGCCGTGCCTCCATAAAAAGGAAGCACGGCCTTTGCACTTTTATACGTTCAAGATCAGGTATCCTGCAGCTCCCCGCGGCTTGCAGCCTTGAGGTATGCGAAGATGAAACCGTCCAGATCGCCGTCCATCACGGCATCCACATTGCCGGTCTCGTAGTTGGTGCGGTGATCCTTGACCATGGTGTAAGGCATGAACACATAGCTGCGGATCTGGTGACCCCATGCGATCTCGTTCTGCACGCCCTTGATGTCGTCGATCTTATCCATGTGCTGCTGCTTTGCGATCTGATACAGCTTTGCCTTCAGCATTTCCATGGCGTAGTCACGGTTCTGGAACTGGCTGCGCTGGGTCTGGCAGCTGACCACGACGCCGGTGGGCTTGTGGATCAGACGCACAGCGGAAGAGGTCTTGTTGATGTGCTGGCCGCCGGCACCGGAGGAACGGTACACCTGCATCTCAATGTCCTCGGGGCGGATATCCACCTGAATGGTGTTATCCAGCTCGGGCATCACTTCCAGCGAAGCAAAGCTGGTCTGGCGGCGGGCGTTGGCGTCAAAGGGCGACACGCGCACCAGACGGTGCACACCGTTCTCGCTCTTGAGCAGGCCGTAGGCGTTGGCACCCTTCACCATCATGGAGGCGCTCTTCATGCCGGCTTCATCACCGTCCTGATAATCCAGAACCTCCACGGTCATGCCGTGGTTGGAAGCCCACTTGTTGTACATGCGGTACAGCATTTCGGCCCAGTCCTGTGCCTCGGTGCCGCCGGTACCGGCATGGAAGGTCAGGATGGCGTTGCTGTGGTCGTACTCACCGTTCAGCATGGTCATCAGCTGCAGCTCATCCACTGCCTTGCCCACAGCGTTCACAGACTCCTCTGCTTCGGGGATCATGGCGGGGTCGTATTCTTCATCCAGCATTTCCAGCATGGTCTCGGCATCATCGTACAGGCCCTGCAGCTTTTCAAAGCGGCTCAGCTTGCCCTTCAGGTCGCCCACTTCGTCAAAGACCTTCTTGCTCAGGTCTGCATCATCATAAAAGCCGGGGCGGCTCATGGTGTGCTCCAGCTCCTGCACGCGCTTGCGGGAGGCATCAATGGCAAGGGCTTCTTCCAAGTCCTTGACCGCCTTGCCGTAATCGGCAAGCTGCACCTTCAGTTCGTCAATCGTGATCATTCTCTAAATCCCTCTCGAAATGATAAATAAGATAAAGTCCTTTGTACTTGCCAAAATGACACAGTTTATACACAGATACTTCATTAGTATACCGAGAATCTATGCTAAAGTAAAGGGGTAAATGGATTATCCTGCTGGAATTTTGAAGATTTTCACCTTTTCTTTTCTCTTTCAGGGGAGTATAATACCAGTATGAACCATACAACAGGAGGAAATCATGCCGAAATATTATGGCTGTCCCTGTGAAGGCTGCGGCAGACCGCTGGCGCTGACCGATGATATCGTGGTCTGCCCGGACTGCGGCGCACCCTATCACCGCGAGTGCTACGAAAAGCTTGGCCGCTGCATCCACACCCCCGCCCATGGCGCGGGCTATGAATGGACGTTCCCGTACAAAGACGATGCTCTGCGCACCTGCCCCAGCTGCGGTGAGCGCACCCTGCGCACTGAAGAGCGCTGCCGCTGCTGCGGTGCCGTTCTTCCGCCGGAGAGCCAGTGCCCGGAGCCGCCCACCCAGAGCCAGCCCGGCACCGACGCAGACGGACGCTTTGATTACAACGACCTTTACCGCCAGTATCAGCAGACGGTGGAGGAGCCCACCCGCCGCAACGTGCAGGCGGCCTTTGGCAAAGAAGAGCTGATCGACGGCATCCCCTACAGCGACTGGAACGATTATATTGGCAAGGCCGCGCCCGTCTACCTGAACGATTACAGCCGGATGCAGCTGCAGCACACCAAAATTTCCATGTGCTTCTCGGCGCTGGTGTTCGGCCCGTTCTATTTCTTCTACCGCAAGGCGTGGAAGCCGGCCTTTGGTTTTCTGGCCGCAGAGCTGGTGGCGGCCCTGCCCACCCTGCTGAGCATGATGCAGGCCACCGGCAGTCCGCTCACTGCGGGCATCAGCAGCACTGCCATCGTCGTGCTTTCCCGCATTATGACGGTGTTCAGCTTTGCGCTGGTGATGCTGCGCACCCTGTACGCCAAGTGGCTGTACCGCAAAAGCGCAGCCGAGCGCATCCGGCGCATCCGTGCCGAGTTCCCGGACGCTGCCCAGCGCCGTGCGGTCCTGTCTGCGCAGGGCGGCGTGAGCATCGCCGGTGTGATCGGTGCCTTTGTACTGCTGATGGTGCTGGGTGCCTGCGCTACCGTGCTGATGGGTCCGAATCTGGACGCTTTGGCCGGGATGCTCTGATCTGCAATGCCGCCTGCAAAGGCTGGCATTGCGGATTTCAAAATAGTAATAGGAGAATATGGATCATGATGAAGAAAGTCACCAAAGCCGTCATCCCTGCCGCCGGTCTTGGCACCCGCGTGCTGCCCGCCACCAAAGCCATGCCCAAGGGCATGCTGCCCATCGTGGACAAGCCCGCCATCCAGTATCTGGTGGAAGAAGCTGTGCGTTCCGGCATCACCGATATCCTCATCATTCTGGGCCGCAACCAGAGCATCATCGAGGATCACTTCGACCGTAGCCCTGAGCTGGAAGAAAAGCTGGCAAAGCCCGGCAAGGAAAAGGCTCTGGAAGAGTGCCTTGGCATCGCCAACATGGCCAAACATCCTCTTTGTGCGCCAGAAGCAAACGCTGGGTCTGGGCCATGCCGTGAACACCGCCAAGGCCTTCACCGGCGATGATCCCTTCGTGGTGATCTATGGCGATGACGTGATCTGGGGCGAGGACCCGGTCTGTGCTCAGCTGATCCGCGCCTACGAGGAGTTCGGCCGCCCGGCGGCAGGCGTTTCCGCAGTGCCATGGGAAGATGTGAGCCGGTACTGCAGCCTGAAGACCACCCCCATCCACGACAACTATTTCTTTGTGGACGACATGATCGAGAAGCCCAAGAAGGGACAGGAGTTCAGCAACTACTCCATTCTGGGACGCGTGCTGCTGACCCCGGAGATCTACGAGATCCTTGCCCACACCAAGCCCGGCGCAGGCGGCGAGATCCAGCTGACCGATGCCATGGCCGAGTATGCCCGCACCCGCGGCGGCATGACGGCCGTAGAGTTCACCGGCAAGCACTACGACATGGGCAACAAGCTCAAGGTGGTGGAAGCTCAGGTGGAGCTGGCCCTGCAGCATCCGGAGATCGGCGAAGAATTCCGCACTTACCTGAAGGAGTTCTGCAAGACACTGTAACTTATCCTGAAAATAAAAGATCCTCCGGCAGACCTGTCGGAGGATCTTTTTATTGTTTACCCATTTACCTGACTGGGGTGCTTCTGCGGCGGCATCTTGGTAAAGAGTGCCTTCAGCACCAGCGGCGTTGCCACACTGGACACCACGATCAGCAGGATCACAGCGGTAAAGTAGACCGAGTCCACCACGCCGACATCCAGGCCCTTCTGGGCCACGATCAGTGCCACCTCGCGCGGTCATCATGCCAACGCCGATCTTGAGGGAGTCGCCCCAGTTGAAGCGGCAGATCTTGGCCGCAAGGCCGCAGCCGATGATCTTGGTGATAAGTGCTACAATGACGAAGCAGACACAGAACAGGAAGATTTCCGGCGTCAGGCCGCTGATGTCGGTCTTCAAGCCGATGGATGCAAAGAAGATGGGTGCGAAAAAATGATATAATTGCTGATATCCACGCGGCGCTCCACGTAGGGGGCATCGTCCATGGTGCACAGAACGATACCGGCGATATAGGCACCGGTGATATCTGCAATGCCGAAGTATTCCTCGGCGATGTAGGCCATGGCAAAGCAGAACGCCATGCTCACGAT
>ENA-OQCV01000428-OQCV01000428.1-human-gut-metagenome-genome-assembly--contig:-NODE-428-length-11531-cov-2.949228_pt1 | contig 11531 bp, 11 predicted proteins | sample MGYA00242766_ERZ504592 | MGnify/ENA primary metagenome ERZ504592 (study PRJEB26092, sample SAMD00036315) | human gut metagenome | host: Homo sapiens | study: EMG produced TPA metagenomics assembly of...
AGATTAACACATTTTTTAAAACCACAAAAAGATTTTCCAAAAAGCAAAACCTATCAATAACTAATAATATCCTTTGATTTACCGACAATTAAACTCAAAAAAGACAGTCAATATTTAAGCATAAAAGGTTATGATACAGACAGTACTCAAGCGCGACGGGCGCGTCGTCGGATTCAACGAAGCAAAAAATAGCAACGGCCATCCGCAAAGCCATGTTGCATACAGACAAGGGGGAAGACCTGCAACTGATACACCAGATTACGGACCGCATCTCTTTCAAGGGAGATTCGCAGATGACGGTGGAAGCCATCCAGGATTTGGTGGAAGTGGAGCTGATGAAGAGCAGCCGCAAGGACGTTGCCCAGAAATACATCGCTTACCGCAACCAGCGAAGCATTGCCCGCAAAGCAAAGACGCGCGACATGTTCCTGGAAATCATTAACATCAAGTCCAACGACATCACACGCGAAAATGCCAACATGAATGCCGATACCCCGGCGGGCATGATGATGAAGTTTGCCAGCGAAACCACCAAGCCTTTTGTGGACGACTATCTGCTGAGTGAAGAAGTGCTGGATGCCGTCACCCAGAACTATCTGCACATCCATGACAAGGATTATTATCCCACCAAGAGCCTGACATGCGTGCAGCATCCGCTGGACCATATTCTGAAATACGGCTTCTCTGCCGGACACGGCGAATCGCGCCCGGCCAAACGCATCGAGACTGCCAGTATCCTGGGATGCATCTCGCTAGAAACAGCCCAGAACGAGATGCACGGCGGACAAGCCATCCCTGCATTCGATTTCTACCTTGCCCCCTACGTGCGCAACAGCTTCATCGAGGAAGTCAAGAACCTGGAAGAACTGAATGGAAAAGACTATTCCCATCTCTATCAGAAGGAACTGGCCGACTATCTGCTACAGCCGTTGGACGGACTGACGGACGAGGACCGCATCGTGCAGCATGCTGTCAACAAGACCGTATCGCGCGTGCACCAGTCCATGGAGGCGTTTATCCATAACATGAACACCATCCACTCACGCGGCGGCAACCAAGTGGTGTTCAGCTCCATCAACTACGGCACAGACACCTCTGCCGAGGGGCGCTGCATCATCCGCGAGCTGCTGAAAAGCACCTATCAAGGGGTAGGCAAACGGAGAAACCGCCATCTTCCCCATCCAGATATGGAAAAAAGAAAACGGGGGTGTGAGCTACCTGCCTGAAGACCGCAACTACGACCTCTACCAACTGGCCTGCAAGGTGACGGCACGGCGTTTCTTCCCGAACTTCCTGAACCTGGACGCCACCTTCAACCAAAGCGAGGACTGGAAAGCCGATGACCCGAAACGCTACCAGCATGAAGTTGCCACCATGGGATGCCGCACCCGTGTATTCGAAAACCGTTTCGGACCGAAGACCTCCATCGGACGCGGCAACATCTCTTTCTCTACCATCAACATCGTCCGTCTGGGCATTGAGTGCATGAACATCGAAGACAAGGAACAGCGCATCGCCCGGTTCTTTGCCAAGCTGGATAGTATGCTCGAAGTGACCGCACGCCAGCTGCACGAGCGCATGGAGTTTCAAAAGACCGCCTTCGCCAAGCAGTTCCCGCTACTGATGTCTGCCTTGTGGATAGGCAGCGAGAAGCTGAAACCGAACGATACGATTGCTTCCGTCATCAACCAGGGAACACTGGGAATCGGTTTCATCGGGTTGGCAGAATGTCTCGTGGCATTGCTCGGAAAACATCACGGCGAATCTGGCGAAGCCCAGGAGCTGGGACTGAAAATCGTGACCTATATGCGCGACCGTGCCAACCAGTTCTCGGAGCAATACCAGCACAACTACAGCGTGCTTGCCACTCCTGCCGAAGGGCTGTCGGGCAAGTTCACCCGCATCGACCGTAAGAAGTTCGGCACGCTGCCGGGCATTACGGACCGTGACTACTACACCAACTCCAACCACGTGCCCGTATACTACAAATGCAGCGCCCGCCACAAAGCGGAAGTGGAGGCTCCTTATCATGAACTGACCCGCGGCGGACACATCTTCTATGTGGAGATAGACGGTGACGCCACCCACAATCCGGAAGTCATTATGCGTGTAGTGGACATGATGGACCGATACAACATCGGCTACGGTTCGGTAAACCACAACCGTAACCGCTGTCTGGAGTGCGGTCACGAAACTCCACCCCAAACCTGGAAGAATGCCCGAAGTGCGGCAGCAAGCATATCGACAAGCTGCAACGCATCACCGGCTACCTGGTGGGGACAACCGACCGCTGGAACAATGCCAAGCTGGCAGAGTTGAACGACAGGGTCGTTCATAATTGGAAAACTTTAAAAATTGAAAGGGCTGCGCAGTGCAAAGCGGAGCTTCAATTTTTAATGGTTGACGTTTAAGTTTTTAATGATTAATGTTCAGCTTCCTACCTGCGATGTTTAACTTTTTAACTTTTTAATTATTAATTCCCTACTCATGCTTTCTATTCTCGATATTTTAGAAGATACCACAGTAGACGGTCCGGGCTTCCGGACCGCCATTTATGCTGCCGGATGCCCCAACGGTTGTCCCGGTTGCCACAATCCGGAGTCGTGGGACATCAACCGCGGGCACTGGATGAGTACGGAAGAGATTCTGGAAAAACGTCCTTGCCGACAACTTTGCAGACGTCACCTTCAGTGGTGGAGACCCGATGTTCCAGCCGGAAGGATTCACCCAACTGGCACATGCCATCAAGGAGCGGAGCCGGAAAAACATCTGGTGCTATACGGGCTATACTTTCGAAAAACTACTGCGCAACCCGCGCCAAGCCCAACTGCTGAAGTACATCGACGTACTGGTGGACGGCAAATTCAAGAAAGAACTGAGGGATGAGGAACTCTATTTCCGGGGAAGCCGCAACCAGCGTCTGATTGACGTACAAACATCCCTGCAAAAAGGCGAAACCGTCATTTACCACTATAATCCGAAAAAGGGCATTTAAAAAGAAGAAAAGTTTTCAAAAATATATGAGCACTTTTATAATGTTATAATATCAGGCGCGAATTACACGGAATAACACGGATTCAATAAACAAAATCCGTGAAATCCGCGTAATCCGCGCCTAAAAGAAAGTGTTAAGAGATTTTTTGACACCCTCCACCTATATCACCATTCTATAAATTTTCCTCTTTCCCTGCGCTTCTGCAGCTCCTCCTGAAGAAAGCGCTGCCTATCCTTGGCGATATACCGGCGGGCAAAGATATTGGGCACCGCCACTCCCAGCGCTATGCAGAGAATAATCAGTGAAGCCGTGATGCCGTTGGAAACAACCGCCGTCACCTCGCCTACCACACCGTGCATATTGATAAGCCCGAAAAGCGCACGATACATCAGCACTCCCGGAATCATCGGGATGACAGAAGGAATCGTCAGCACATGATTGGGAACATGGAACCAATGCACTGCCTTCACGGCTATCAGGCTGACAACCATGCTGCCCATGAACGAACCTATCACCGGTCCGTAACCCAATTCGAAATTGACAAAGTTACGCGTACAAACGGCAATGATACCGCCCACCGCAACAACCCACAACAAGCGCCGCTGTATGTTGAATATCATGGAAAATCCCATGGCAGCTATCGCCGCCGCAATGGCATACACCAGATAACTGTCATGAGGCACCATACTCAATTCGCTGAACTTCTTGTCAATCACGACATCCTCCACCGTCAGCAGGCGCATGGCTATTACAATGCCGAAGGCCATTGCACAGACCATCAGCACCGTATTCACAGCCCGCACAATGCCCACCTGGATATAATTGTCAATCATATCATCCACAAAGTTTATCAGCGGCACCCCCGGAACGATGAACAGTGCACACGCCAACAACGGATGATAGGGAGTTTCCGAGAGCCCGGCAAACGAAGACACATAGGCCAGACAGGTAGAAATCAATGCGGCAATGGCAATACTCATATAGTGATTGATGCCGAACTCCATGCAACGGGCACGGACGCGGAAGCCGGCCAAAAGCGCAGATAGAGGTAAACAGAAACGCCATCCAGTCACCACCGAACAGTTTGCAGAAACCTCCGCAGGCAAAGCCGGCACCGATGGCAACAACGTATGGCACATAGTTCCGCTTCTTGCTTTTTGATTCTTTCCAGTTCCTCCTCATACTGGTCGAGGGAATAGTCATTCTCAATAGCCCGCCAGGACAGTTTGCTGATTTCGGAAATGGCAGTCATGTTGATGCCATGCTTTTCACATTTCTGGAATTTGGAGAACGAATGCAGGCCGTCGCTCACATTCACCACCAGCATGGTATAACTTACGTCGATGTGGAGCTTTTCTTCCGGCAGCCCCAGATAGGCGGCAACACGGTTCAGGTTACGAACAACACGGTTTGTATCAGCCGCACTCTCCACCAGCAGCTGTCCGGTACGAAGCAATAAATCGAGTTTCCTGCGCAGCAGGGCAATCTCTTGTTCAGTCAAAGTCTTATCCAGAATCTTTTTTACCCTATTTTTTTTTCGGAGGCACAAAGATAGACAAAATGTAGAAAACGATTTCATTCTTTCGGCAGAAAACTCTACCTTTGCGGCCGTTTTTTTAATGGACACAAATGGAAATATTCTGGAATACTATCGCACAATACAACGAGGCCACCTGGTGGGCACAGTTCCTCATCACCGCAGCAGGTATCCTGCTCACCACGCAGCTCTACCGGAAACCGACCTTATGGGCAAAGCGCTCCATGAAAATCTACATGGTATTTCTGAACGGGTGGATATCCATCGTGTACTACATGATGTATTGCGGAGCGCGCGGACACCACCATATACTCGCCATCTTCTGGGGAGTGATTGCAGTGTTGTGGCTATGGGATTTGTTTACCGGCTACACTCCGTTCGAGCGCAACCCGAAATACAAGGTACTGGTGGGGGTACTCTATGCAATGCCTTTCCTCTACCCGCTCCTTTCGTGGGCACGCGGAATGGAATTTCCCATGATGACTACCACCGTGATGCCCTGCTCGGTAGCAGTTTTCACCATCGGGCTGCTGCTGGCTTTCTCGCGCAGGGTCAACCTGCTCGTCATTCTGTTCCTTTGCCACTGGGCGCTCATCGCCTTTTCCAAAGTCTACATCTACAAGATTCCCGAAGACCTCCTGCTGGCAAGCGCCACCGTACCTGCCATCTATCTGTTCTTCAAGAACTACTTTGAACAGAACTTACACAAGGAAACCAAGCTGGGCGCACGGCTCATGAACTGGTTCCTTATCCTCATCTGTATAGTGGTCGGGGTACTGCTCAGCATGACGCTGCTCCATGGAATGAGAGGATAAAGAAATAGCGCGCTTCCGCGCGCCAAAATCATTTCTTCTTTCCCTGATTGGCCACAGCCTCCATCAATTTCTTTATCTCCTCGGGATCACCCAAGAAATAGTCTTTCGTCAAGTTCAGCTCATCGTCAAACTCAAAGACGTAGGGCACCGCCGTAGGCAGGTTCAGATGCACAATTTCATCGTTCGAAATATGCTTCAGATGCTTGATAATACCCCGCAGGCTATTGCCATGAGCCACTACCAGCAATTCGTCGGCCGTCTTCAGATTCGGGAAGATGACACATTTCCAGTAAGGCATGATACGCTCAATCGTATCTTTCAACGACTCCGTACGGGGCAGTTCGGCATCGGGCACTTCTTGATAACGGTCCTCAAAACGCGGATTACGCGGGTCATCCTCGGCCAATGCATGCGGAGCCACATCAAAGCTCCGGCGCCATACCAACACCTGCTCGTCACCGTACTTGGCAGCCGTCTCTGCCTTGTTCAGCCCTTGCAACTGGCCGTAGTGTTTCTCATTCAACCTCCACGATTTCTCCACCGGAATCCAGTCCTGGTCGAGGCGGTCCAGCACACAATCCAGTGTCTTCACGGCACGCTTCAGATAGGAAGTATACGCCTTCTTGAAGCGGAATCCCTTTTCTGCCAGCAGCTCACCCGCCCTTACAGCTTCAGCAACGCCTTTCTCTGTCAAATCAACATCCGTCCACCCCGTGAAGCGGTTTTCCTTATTCCATGCACTCTCGCCGTGGCGAAGCAAAACAATCTTTTTCATATAGTCTCCTTTCAGTTTTACCTATAGAACACCCGGCTACCTCCTCTTGTTCATGCAATAGCGGACCACATATACCAAAAGTATCAGAAACGCCACCCACACCATGCTGATGACCGACAGGTAGCGGTTATACAAATATTCCCCTTCCTTCGGGACACGGTTGAAAGTACAGATTATGCAATTACAGCACGCATCGAGTGCATCATGCGAGAATACCGAAAAAACAATGATAGCCACCCCCGCAAGAAGCATCATCAAAGTCCCCCACACCAGCCACTTACCAGCCACGGAAGGATGGAATTGCGAATGAGTGGAATGTACGAATCTAACCATAAACACTTGTCTATTATTACCGGTACAAATGTCCTTCATTTTTAACAATCCGGCAATACCTACTTTTCATCAAAAAGAGAGTCTGCCATCCCAATTAGTAGGTAGCCGCGACCTCTATAAACCACGCCACAAGCTAACCCGAAATGGGGAGCGGCACAACACTAAAAGCCCTACATGTAGGTATTTCACGTTCTCCGGCAAAGCCTTTACTTTGCAGCAAACAATTTAATCACTTTATTTACAATGAAAAACGACTGGTGTTTTTTATGGTTCCAGTACCGGAACCTGCGAAGAGTTGGCTAACCAGATAGCCGAAAAGTTGGGAGTTTCCTCCACCGACGTACATAGTGTTGACAAGATGACCGCCGATAAAATCAAGGAATATGAAGTGCTGGTTCTAGGTACCTCCACTTGGGGAGACGGCGAACTGCAGGACGACTGGTATGACGGCGTAAAAGTACTGAAGAGCGCCGACCTTTCCATGAAGTTCGTAGCCCTATTCGGTTGCGGTGACTCCGAATCCTACTGCGACACATTCTGCGACGGCATCGGAGTACTCTACGAGGACCTGAAGGATAGCGGGTGTACCTTCTTGGGCAACAAAGTCAGCACGGACGGGTATTCCTTCTCCTCTTCCATCGCCGTGGTAGACGGTGCATTCGTAGGACTTCCCCTCGACGAAGTGAACGAAAGTAACAAAACCGCCGAACGCATTGACGCCTGGACAGCCGAAATAAAAAGCAAGCTCATAGAAAAGAAACAGACCATCCGTTTACTTTAAACGGATGGTCTGCCTGCATCATGCAGATGATATCTTTTACTTGAACAGATAATGTGTTCCGCCATATCCGCAGGCACATTATCGTTTTTTATGCTCTTATACGAACCAGCGAACGTAGCAGAAGTCCTGACGGTGAGGCAGGTCTGCATTCTTCGGGAACATACGGTAAGAAACCTTGAAGCTACCCGCATTTTCCATCTTGTGCTTAGCTTGGAAAGTATAAAGGTTACCTTCTTTCTTCACTACATTGAACGGTTCTACGGAGTAAACATGCTGTTTGCCATCCTGAGCCGTATAAGTAGTCACCAGTTCCAGACCGATAGCATCGTTCAAGCCCTTCTCGTCGATAACGTAAGTAATGGTGTATTCCTTACCGCTCTCGATGGAGCCTTTCACCAGGTCTTCGGTCTTTTCGCAAGACACCACTTCAATGCTGTCCCACTTCTCGGCAACTTCTTCCTTCCAAGCAGCTATTTCCTTAGCCTTGGCACAACCGTCGGCAGCCAGCATCTTGAAACGTTTGGCCTCCTTGATGTAGAACTTGTCGTAATAGTCATCCAGCTGACGCTTCATTGTATAGTGGGGAGCAATCTGTGCGATGGAGTTCTTGATAGTCTTCACCCAACCTTCAGAATATCCCTTCTTGTTGCGTGCATAGAACAACGGCAGAATTTCTTGCTCAAGAATGCTGTAGATAGTAGCGGCATCGAGCTGGTCCTGATGTTCCTGGTTCTGGTAAGTACGCTTTTCGGTCAATGCCCAACCGGCACCTTCACGATAGCCTTCCAACCACCAGCCGTCGAGTACGGAGAAGTTTACAACACCGTTCATCAACGCCTTTTCGCCGGAAGTACCGGATGCTTCGAGCGGACGTGTCGGAGTGTTCAGCCAGATATCCACACCTGAAACGAGGCGACGTGCCAACTGCATGTCATAATTTTCCAGGAAGATAATCTTGCCCAGGAACTCCGGACGACGGGAAATCTCGATGATTCTCTTAATCAAGCCCTGGCCGGCACCATCGTGCGGGTGAGCCTTACCGGTAAAGAGGAACTGTACCGGATAGTCGGGGTTGTTCACAATCTTGGCCAGACGGTCGAGGTCGGTGAACAGCAAGTGTGCACGCTTGTAGGTAGCGAAACGGCGTCCGAAACCTATCAGCAGAGCGTTCGGATTGATTTTGTCCAGCAGGGAAACGATGCGTGAAGGATCACCCTGGTTCTTCAACCAAGTTTCACGGTATTGCTTGCGAACATAGTCAATCAGTTTGTTCTTCATCACCATGCGCGTCTTCCAGATTTCTTCGTCGGACACGTTATAGATAGCCTCCCAAATCTTGGGGTTGGACTGGTCGTAGAGGAAGTTCTCATCAAAATGCGCAGCATAGAGATGTTTCCACTCCGTAGCGCTCCAAGTGGGGAAGTGTACACCGTTGGTAACGTAGCCCACATGGCTTTCTTCGGGGAAGTAACCCTTCCAGATGGAAGCGAACATCTCCTGGGAAACCTTTCCGTGCAGCCAGCTCACACCGTTCACCTCCTGAGAAGTGTTGCAAGCGAATACAGACATACAGAAACGTTCACCCTTGTCGCCCGGATTGTTACGTCCGAGGTCCATCAGGTCGTCCCAGCTGATACCCATTCTTGAAGGATAGCCGCCCATGTACTTGCCGAAAAGGCCTTCGTCGAAGTAGTCGTGACCGGCAGGAACCGGAGTATGTACAGTATAGAGAGAAGAAGCACGTACCAGCTCGATAGCCTGGTCGTAAGTCAGACCTTCGGCCACGTAGTCACAGATGCGCTGTACGTTGATTAAAGCAGCATGTCCTTCGTTGCAGTGATAGATATCTTTCTTGATGCCCAGCTTCTTCAGCGTCAGAATACCACCGATACCGAGCAGGATTTCCTGCTTCAAGCGGTTTTCCCAGTCACCGCCATACAGCTGGTGAGTGATGGAACGGTCGAACTCGCTGTTCATTTCATTGTCAGTATCAAGCAGATAGAGAGAGATACGTCCAACGTTCACTCTCCACACATAAGCATGCACGTAGTAGTCCAGATAAGGAACATCCACTACCATCTGCTCGCCCTTCTCATCCAATACACGGTCGATGGGCAACTGGCCAAAGTTCTGTGCCTCGTAATTGGCAATCTGCTGGCCGTCCATAGACAATGTTTGTGTAAAGTAACCGTAGCGGTACAGGAAACCGATTGCACACAAGTCGGCGTTGCTATCGGAAGCTTCTTTCAGGTAGTCACCGGCAAGTACACCCAGACCGCCGGAATATATCTTAAGTACATGGCTCAAACCATACTCCATACTGAAATAAGCCACGGACGGGCGCTTGCTGTCAGGCTTCACATCCATGTATGTGCGGAACTTGGAGTATACGTCATCCATTCTGCGCAGAATAACTTTGTCATTTGCGAGTGCCTCGAGTTTAGCATAACTCATACGTTCCAGCAGAAGTACGGGGTTCTGTCCCACTTCTTTCCAGAGAGCAGGGTCAAGGTCTCTGAACAGTTCGGTGGCTTCATAATTCCATGCCCACCAGATGTTATGTGCCAGTTCAGACAGTTTCTCCAGTTCGGCGGGAATGTGCGATTTCACATTCACATCTTTCCAGTTAGGAGTGTTTACATTACTAACTTTAATCTTCATTGTATGATAACTAATTGATTAATAATTCTTTTATTTTAGTTGACGCTTCATGGCATTGCGCAGTGCAATGTCGTAAGCCTCGTAATAATATTGTATAAAGTGCTTCCACAAAGCCTGCTCTGCCACCTGGCCTGCACGCTTGCGTATTTCCTTGATTTCGGCTTCCGTCTTGGTAGAGAACAAGGCTACGGTGTCCTTGATGCCGTCTGCCACTTCGGAATAGTTATAGTCCGAACGGTGCAGCACTTCCACTCCGTCGTTTATGCCATGCTGGTTTTTCAGGCTGTTCACCCAAAGTCCGAAACCGGCAAGGTCGGTGGTGATGGTAGGCACCCGGAAAGCCACGCTCTCCAGCGGGGTATATCCCCACGGTTCATAATAGGACGGATAGACACTGAGGTCCTCGCCTAAAATCAAGTCATAATAATGCTTGTTGAGGATGCCATCGTGACCATCCTGATAGCAAGGTACAAAAATTACTTTCACCTTATCTTCGGGACGATTGCCCATACCGAGGTATTTCAGCATATCCAGCACCTGGTCGTGCGTCATATTGTGCAGCCAGTGGGTGATGAAAGGACACTGCAACGGTTCGGTGAACTTATCTTTGCTCTTCAAGCGCTTCTGCAAGTCCTCGCGGGGGTCTCCCACCCAGCTGGGCACGTTGACAAACGCCAATACTTTCTTCTTTAAATCTTTATCGCGGTTCAGCCGGTTCAATGATTCCAGGAACACATCGATACCCTTATTTTTGAACTCATAGCGTCCGCTGGTACCGATAATCAGCGTATCGTCGCCCAAGTCCTCACCCAGCAGGCAGTTTGCCACACGCAGCATGGTGGAACGGGCACGTTTGCGCTTGCCGGTAAAGGTGGCGCCTTTCGGTACAAAATCATCTTCAAAACCGTTCATCAGCACAACATCCGCAGGCTTGTCAAGCAATTCCCTGCATTCGTTGTTTGTGATTTCGCTCACAGTGGTGAAACAGTCCACATAGTGGGCCGTCTGCTTTTCAATGGAATGTTTGGACTGCATGTTCAGCTCCTCCGCCATCTGGTCGCCGTTGTAGGCGAAAAGATAATCGTAAAGCGGCTTGTTGTTGCCAGCTATGGAGCGGCCGATGGACGTGGCATGGGTGGTGAAGATAGTCCCTATCTCGGGAACGGCAGACTGAAGATAGAGGGCGGCCATGCCGGTCATCCACTCGTGTGCCTGGAACACCACTTTGTCCGTTTCCGTCAAATTATAGCGATAGAAGCTCTCTATCACCTTGCCGGTAGCGAAAGCAAACATGGATGCTTCGTCATAATCACCATATCCATGCAGTGAATCCACCTGATAGCGGTTCCACATTTCTGTATAAATCTCATTTTTTCTGCAAAGAACGGTTGGAAATCAACCAATATAACAATAGGTTCTCCCGGAATGTTCCAGCGACCTACGCGGACGGAAAGATTGTCTTTCAACGCTTGCATGTTTTTTTCCACGCTGCACAAAGGTTATCAGACTCAATGAACAAAGGGTTCTCTTTTCCCTGCCAGAAATCCGGCCCTATAAAGAATAATCTATCGCGAAATTTAGTCTGTAAAGTATTTGCCCTTGTAGACAAAACTGTATAGATACCGCCTACTTTA
>ENA-OQCV01000429-OQCV01000429.1-human-gut-metagenome-genome-assembly--contig:-NODE-429-length-11513-cov-3.054189_pt1 | contig 11513 bp, 19 predicted proteins | sample MGYA00242766_ERZ504592 | MGnify/ENA primary metagenome ERZ504592 (study PRJEB26092, sample SAMD00036315) | human gut metagenome | host: Homo sapiens | study: EMG produced TPA metagenomics assembly of...
ATCATACCCCTTTAATTCAAATTTCCAGAGTCTGACCTTGCAGACAATTTTCTGCAAGATCCACATAATCTGTAATAACACCTGTCAATTTGCCTGTTGATGGATCTACACTACTGATACCTCCATCCTGATTCAGATACCCTATCCTGATTGCTCCATGCTGCCCGATCCACTCCCTTTCTTCTTTTGAAAGAAACGAGCTGCTCTGTGCAGAAAGATAACGCCTGTAGAGATCAATCAGTGTAAAATGGATTGTCATCCTTGATTCTGCGCATAGCACTATCCAGTGCTTCTTTGATATCCGGACGTTCTGGATTTATAGCGAAATAGATTTCTGTCTCTCCAATACTTGTAATCGGTGAAATATCCGATTCTTCCCAACGGGATTCTTCTACCGAAACGAAGCAGTCAATTTCATGTTTCGACAGTTTGTCCATAACTTCTGCGGTATTAGAAACATTGACATGCTGCGTATGCAGACCATACTTTAACTCCCATTCGTTAAGCACATCCTCCGTTATATTATCTTTAAGCACACCAATATTTTTTCCCTCAAAAGAATCCAAATTTCCTGCTGTAAGATCCATATTGGATGCATCCGTATAGATGTAATATTTCTCTTCCCCCATAGGCATATCGGAAAAAAGCATATTTTCAGCACGTTCGTCTGTATAGGAAATGCCACCAAGAATATCAATTTCTCCATTTTCCAACTGTGTAAAGCAGTTTTTCCAATCACTTGTTATGTATTTATATGTCCATCCTGCATAACCTGCAATATCTTGAAGATACTCATAACCATAGCCGCTTCTTTCTCCCTTTTCATTGACTACATTATAAGTTTCCTCAAAAGATCCTACCCGGATAACATTGTCAGAGTTTTCTTTGGCAAATGTAGGAACGGATAAAACAATAGAACATATAATTGTGCAAAATATAATGTAACAAAATTTGAAATTCATTATATTCTGTACTAATTTGCACTTCTTCATCTTTCTCCCCTCCTCTAGGCTACAGTTGCTTGCTTCCAGATTTTAATTTTACATTCATTAATTATCAATAACCTCCACACTATTTTTCACAATATTTTTCCAAACAGCTTCTGTATTACTTATTCAAGTGCTCTACCATAAAAAAGCACTGTCAAACAGACAGTGCACCTCATTTCATGCAACTGGCTGCCATTTTACAGGCCCTGTAGCTTTGCGTCCCAGACTTTCATCTGGTTTGCCAATTTCCATATTATAGCTTTAATACTTATGCGAAAAAAAACTCGTTTTATTATACTATAGCACTCTACTGTACACAAGAAAAACATTACCGTTTTAACGCCGAAAAAATTAAAAAAAGAACAGCCGATACATATACTCGAACTGTTCTTCTACTTCCGAAGACCACGCAGCATTGACATTACTGTTTCCTGCTCATTTGTACTCAGATCGTTCCATATCCCTAGAACTTTCACCCGCTAAAAACAATATTTCCTATCGTCTGCCTTCACCCGCTAACAACAATGTAACCACATAGTAAATAATTCCAAATACAGCTATACTTCCCATCATAATGCCAATCATCTGATTTATACTCACCACATTTCCATGAAATACCGGATTGCAATCAAGCGTGTCTCTTATCGCTTCAACCATTTCATCCGGATAATTTTTTCCTCTCCATCTCTCTGAAAACTCCGTGAAGCATATGATTCTTAATCAATGAAGTGGCATATGTACTCGGAAGATAAGACAGTGCCTTCTGAAGACCTGGTCCAAAATTTGAAATCGGCATATAAGCACCACATATAAAACCATATCCTGCGCTGACAATTGTACCTACAGCCGAAAGCTGTCCCTGTGTTGTCAACGGAAAGCTAATGATACTTGAAAGCGTACTTCCAAATAGGACGAGCAATATCATATCAAATAAAACCCATAATATGTCTGCTGTATTCATATACCATCCCATTTTAAGTAAATATCCCAGGCATAATACAAACGCAAGTCCATTGACCATCAATGAATTAGCTACTGTTGACAGAAAATATCCCAAATAAATTTTTTCCTTGCTGACCGGTGCAACATTAAAATCCTTCCTTGTTCCATTTGCCTTGTCCTGCACCATAGTCAGATTCACACAAAATGTTACAGTGATACAGCTCACTGCCATAAGTGATGCTGTCAGTTGTGCTGCCACGGTTCCATTAATAAGCTTATCCGAAATTGTAATCATATCCGGAATTGCTGCTGTAAAAGAATCTTTGAAAACCTTTGCAAGAAATGTAGCATACAGAACAATCAGAATAACTGGTGTGATCATTGATGTAAACAACATACCTTTATCTTTAAAAAACAGTTTCCTGTTCCTGTCCATTAATGCCAATACTGTTCTCATCAGCGTTCACCTCCAAGCTTCTTTCCTGTGACTGCAAGAAATACATCATCCATACCGCCTTTTACTACTTCATAATCCGTAAATAGATCCTGATGCTCTACAATAAGCTCAGTAGCTTCTTTCGTACTTTTTTACTTTTATCTGATATCCGTCACGTACTTTTTTTATATTCTCTGTTCAATATCTTTATTTCATCCTCAGAAACACCATAAACAGACACTATATCCTGTACATAATCATTTTTAAGTTCAAACGGTGTACCTTCTGCTGCAACACTTCCTTTGTCAAGAATCACAACATAACCAGCATTGGTAGCCTCTTCCATATAATGTGTAGTCAAAAATACTGTCATATTTTCTGTTTTCTGAAGCTTCTCGATAACATTCCAGATTAACTGCCTTGTCTGCGGATCAAGCCCTGTAGTAGGCTCGTCAAGAATCAAAATCTCCGGTCTGTGCAATAATGCACGGGCAATATCAATTCTTCTTCTCTGACCTCCCGACAGCTTACCTACAGGTCTGTTTAAAAACTCGTCAAAATCCAGAATCTCGACCAGCTCCTGTAATCTCTTATCAAAGGCATTTCCTGTAATGCCGTATAGAGCAGCTCTGCTCTTTAGGTTTTCTTTCACCGTAAGCGGTTTATCAAGTACGCTATCCTGAAACACAACACCAAGCATTCTTTTTGTCTGTGCGCCGGCTTTGTCAGTTTCTATTCCGTTTACCTGAACCGTTCCGCTATCTTTTTTCTGCAATCCGCAGAGAATGGAAATGGTTGTACTTTTCCCTGCACCGTTTACTCCAAGAAACGCAAACAATTCTCCTTTTTTCACACGAAAGCTCAAATCATTTACCGCTTTTACTTCGCTAAAGCTTTTATTCAGATGACTGATTTTAATGATATCTGATTCCATATCTTCTCCTTTTGTTTCATCTTTCCTTAAATGACGCAGTATACGTTGGATTTACCTTTTTTAATAGAATCCATATGTTAAAAAGTAATATGAAGGCGAAAATTGTCCATATCCATGCCTGTGGCATTAAATAAAGGATTCCGTTTACATCTCCACCACCAAATGCTCCACTGAGTAAACACAAATATATTGGATCCAATATCAGCATAATTACTGTTATATAATAAAAATAGCCTTCACAAGCTTATTCTTTATTTCACAAATTTTATCCTTAAAATATACCAATGTTCTGGTCTTCCCATAAGCATTATAACCTCCAATACGTCATCTATTTTTCTTTCGAGGATCTGTTGGCTTTACCGCATCTTTTGGTATTAGCCAAGTCTTTCCCTTTTTCTCTGCTCCAGGCACTCTTCCCTGGCTACATAAAAGAGAAATTCTTCTAGATGAAATTCCCCATATTTTTGACATTTCGATCGTTGTTATATAATCCATAATTTTCCTCCAAACGATACAACAAGCCTATGATAAGTATATTCTTTTATCGGAATAGTTTCAACCAAAATTAAGTTTTCTTCTAGGTTGTTTGATTTGTTATTGTTTATCTTACACCCAAATCGGCGCCTCTCTCCGGCTTATCTTTTCCCTGCTTTTCCTGGATAATTCTCTTATTGATTTCCAAGCGTTCATGGATTGACGGTTGCTACTACTTCTTCATGACTCATCCAGACAGTCCCTCCTTAATCCTATCTTCCAGATCACGGATGCCTTTTTCTTCGGCAGCGGCGATTTGTGGCCTTGCGGCAACCCGACCACCGCCTCGCTTGGCATGACCGTGTTCCAGCAGATGGGCAATCTGATAGCGATTGGCAGAATGTACGGATGCGTGAAAGGATGAAAGACGCATCCGGCCAAGAAAAAAAGAGCCTACGGAAAACTCCGTAGAACCCTCATCGCATTTTCTGGCGATTATAATAATATCACATCAAAAAAGAAAAGTCAGTGCAAGACCAGTGCAAACTTTTCATCAGAATTAACTTCTTTGTTTTCCTAATCGTGTTTAATGTATTTAGTGATAGTATCGATTAATTCCTCCATATTAATCGGCTTGGAAATATGGTCATTCATGCCTGAATCCAGGGATTCCTGAATATCATCTATAAAAGCATTTGCAGACAAAGCTACAATTGGAATCGTAACTGCATCGGACCGCTCTATACCCAAGGCTCGGATGGCTTTTGCTGCTTGGTGTCCATCCATGTTTGGCATCATAATATCCATCAAAATAAAATCGTATGTGCCTCGTGGATGATTTTTAAACAAATTCACAACTTCTTTTCCGTCTGATGCGCGTGTTACGGTCATACCAGCATCTTCCAGCATTATCGTAGCAAGTTCAGCATTTAAATCATTATCCTCAGCCATAAGAACATGAATACCCGTCAAATCTCTATGTAGATGTTGTTTTTGTTCTGATTGAATAACCTGTTCTGGCAACTCCAGTGGGATCTCCACTGTGAATGTAGAACCTACACCTTTTTTAGCTCTCAACAGCAATCGAACCGCCCATCATATCCACATATTTTTTTGGTGATGGCCATACCAAGACCGGTTCCCTTATATTGGGTTCTGGCATTAGCATCATCTTCTTGTGAAAACGGATCGAATAATTTTTTTCTGGAACTCTTCGCTCATACCAATACCGTTATCTCGAACAACATAACGAGTTATGATATGTTTCTCATCCGATCCTGGGTAACTGCTGATATCCAAAGTAATCTTTCCGCCGTCCTTTGTGAATTTCACAGCATTGCCCAGAAGATTCACCAAAACTTCTCGGATACGCACAACATCCGCAAGGACATATGGGTTCTTTGAGATTTCTCGATGTACTTCAAACTTAAGATCTCGATTATAAAGAAGTCCATTCATAATCGCCTGGACGTTATCTGTCAATTGAGTAATGTCCATTGGCTCGGGCGAAATAGTAACTTTTCCACTTTCAATGCGAGTAAAATCCAGAACGTCATTCAACAAAGAGAGAAGATGATTCGAACTTTTTTGAACTTTCTCCAAGCTATCATGAATATCTGAAACCGTGTTCTGGTGAAGCGCAATGTTTGTAAATCCAATAATGGCATTCATCGGCGTTCTGATGTCATGGCTAATACTAAGCAAAAATCGCAGATTTTGCTTTGTTGGCAGCATCTGCTTCCTCAGCGGCGGTCATTAATAATTGTTTTTGTTTTTGCTCTTCTGCCTTGCTTTTCTGGTAAACATAATAGGTATATAGACAAATTAAAAGCAATACAGCTCCTGCGACTAAACCGCAGATGATGGAAATATGATTCGTCTTTTCAACCATTCCATAAGCTGATTGCATATCCATTTCAATGCAAAATGCGCCAATGATTTCTCCTGTCCCATCATAGTTTGCGCTTACAGGATAGCAAGCCGTAAAAATCGGGCCCCATGTTGTATCAATGATATCCTGAGAGTACACATTCTCCCCAGAAATAGCTCTATCAATATACGGAACCATTTCTTCCTCAATATAATCTCCAGGGCGTCTTACATCATCCGCATCCGGATCCAAACCGTCTACCACATAAACGAGTTTTCCTTCTTCAATTTTTTTTAGCGGTGTAAATATATCGAGTAGAATTCAGTGTTCTGATTTCATTGAAATATGAAGAAATATCCTTATATAATTACTTCTTTTCATCAGATTGATCTTTGATTTGATCAAAATCTTCTTTGCCGATTCTTCCATTCACAAGTTTGTGTACTGCATCTGCACTCGCTGTGTCACGTGTGATTTCTGTTTCAAAGGGCGGTCTTAGTGTAAGAACTTTGCAGAATATATGTGTACGACGCTATTACAAAAATCATCAAAAGCCCCGCAATCACAAAGATACTGCCTGTATTCTTCAGCCTAAGGAGTTTTTTCAAATTAATTCCTTCTTTTGTTTTCTTCATGCTGCTCATTCACATCCTCTAAATCCTAATTTATCAATTTTATCATAGCACATTTTCATACAGTTTTTTCCATAAAAACAGTCCTTTTTTGATCTTTTACCTTATCGACTGATTCTATTATACCATGAATCGCATTGCAGAACAAGTGTTCTTTTCTGCTTTTTTTGCAATTCATCTCCCACCTATAGAGGAAGGAGAATTCTTGCTATATATTATGTTAAAGCCATCGGCTTAACGTAACGTATCACTTCGTTTAATAAAATTGGTACAAGCATCAGTTTCTGTTTCCGGATACAAAATACCGCTCTCTCTTCCAAGTTTAAAACAGCGCATCATCCAAATCATGTTTCGTGCAAGATTCCGCATGGTCTGCATACCTTCTTCATCCTGAGAAGCTTCTTCTCCGTAAAGACCATGTACCATGTTCCAATAGGTAGAACCGGCGACTGGCATCTGTGCAATCCCAAAATATTTATTGATCCCATCAAGAGCTGCCGTGGTTCCTCCTCTTTTTGCTACTGCAACAGCAGCACCCGGTTTAAATTTGAAGGCGTCATAACCTCCGGCACTGTAAAAAACTCTGTCCAAAAAATCATAAATACGTCCACTTGGATGTGCAAAATATACTGGTGTTGCAAATACAAAGCCATCTGCTGTTTTAGCCTTTTCAACAAATTCATTCACGCCATCATCTTTAATCACACACTTTCCTGTTTTTTGACAGACATTACATTGAAGACAATCTGCTATAGGCTTTCCTCCAAGCTGAACAACCTCTGTCTCTACTTCTTCTGAATGAAATACCTTTATCATTTCTTCCAAAGCTGTCATTGTTGTTCCATGCAGATGACTGCTTCCGTTAACAAGCATTACTTTCATTGAATTTAACCTCCGTTGATTTTTCTATCAGTTTTGGCAAAGCACCACGTCCATAGGATATAATCCTGTTATACCGCATGGACATAAGTGTACGTCTTGCTGTTTTTTTGATACAGTTCCAGATTTTTTTACGCTTATCTGTTTACTCATTTTCTTCCAAATCTTCCCATGGTTTCAGCCCCATTTCTTCCCAGGTGACACCATATGGTGTACCTCCGGAAGTGTAACCTGCAATAAAGAAAAATCTGAATACATACTGTATGTTTTATCAGCTATTACACTTTTCTGTTTTTGTTTTAAATCCTTATAGTTTTTATCCGCCCTCTGCATATTTATCCTCATTCAGTATTCTTTCTCGATTTCTTCTGTTATCCCAAACATATTTTTAAAGTCATCTAAATCCTTGGGAGACTTGATCAGCATGATTTCTTCCAGTTTTCCAGTCTGCATATCTTTGAATCCTGCCACCTGCTCACCTGTGCAAATACTTGCACGAATTATTGGTTTCATACATTCTCTATCATAAGATTTTTTAACGTTTTTCTTTTTGAACAATCCCATACTATCGCCTTCTTTCTGCTGTGCCATATCTGTACCGCCTTTACAGTTCTTATTCATCGTAATGATTATATCCACCAAACAATCCTGGCTCACTATGTCCCTGCTTATTCCCCTTATTATCATAATGCTTCATGCTGCCAAAGAATCCAGGACGGCTCTCGCCTACTTTGTGACCATTATTATCGTAGTGATTCATGCCTCCCCAAAAAGACGGAGAACTATGTCCGATTTTATTACCATTAGCATCATAATCATTCATACTGCCAAAAAATCCCGGTCGACTCTCACCTACCTTCTTTCCATTTGCATCATAATGGTTGATGCAGCCAAATAATCCTGATTTGCTATATCCTTTTTTACTCATATCATTCTCCTCCTGATTCTTTATTCTTATATCTCAGAATAACACTCTTTTCTCTTTTTGAAATCGCATAACAGGCGACATTCACTCATTTGCCTATGGGTTACTGTTCACTCCGTTCCCAGCAACACGCTTCGCGATGCACAGAATTTATGCTAATCGCATAAATTCGCGCAGTATGTCTCGGGTTTTCTGTGACCTTCGCTCACAAAAAACACCTCGCGGGATATTACCAGTGAACAGTAACGCCTATGGACATTATACCATCAATTACTTGTTGTTAGCTTACAAATCAAGTATAATAAAATATATTATGAAATAACTGCGCAGCATGTGGCCTGGAAGACAGGTAATCCTCATGCCTAGCGATATACGAGGGAGGAATTCTCATGGGTAAACAATCCACCAGGGAAAACAAAACTATTTACCAGCTTTGCCGAGAAGCGGCAGGACTTACAAGAGCAGAGGCCAGTGAAAAAATGACTGCTGTCTCTGATTCAAAAATTGAAAAATTCGAATATGAAACACAAGAACCAACGCCTTATGATATCCTCCAGATGGCAGATGCCTATAAAAGACCAGATCTTTGCAATTATTACTGCTCTCACAAATGCGAAATAGGTCAACGTTATGTTCCTGAAATAGAAGTGACTAATTTATCAAATATCATTTTGGAGACAATTGCCAGCTTAAATGAAATCAATCCTCTTACCGGTCGCCTGATCCAAATTGCACGTGACGGTAAAATCAGCGATGATGAAATGAAGGATTTTGCTTATATCAGTAAAAAACTTGATGAAATTTCTTTAGCTATAGACTCTTTGAATCTTTGGGTAGATAAAACAGCCGGGGAGCAGGGGCTCAATCTTGAACTCTTAAATGCCGAAAAAGCAAAATTAAAATAATCCATACTGCACGAAAGGCAATGAACCATTTCTGATTCATTGCCTTTACCTTACATACGCTGTAATTGACTGACTATGCTTTCGGTTCTTCGAATTGCTTCTTCTACCTGTCTTTTTGCATTATTGATCCGATCCTGGACCACCCAGTCCACAACAAATCCATCAAAAAAATAATCCGCAAATGAAAGAAAATCTCCAGTATTGATATTTAAGTTACATGCCATATTTACATCATTTAATTCTCTGCTGAAACTACGTAGATCATACTTTGCCTGTTCCATATTCCGTTTCGCCTGGTCCATTTTGGAATGTTTTAGCATTGTAGTAAAAAATCCACCGCCAAACATATCTACCAGACCCCAGTTCTTTGCACTGTTCAGATTTTCTTTTGCCGTACGAAGACTACTCAGTGCTCTTCGGCCGGCTTCAATAGCTTCTCTCTTTTCTTTCTCAATATCATACCCCATTCGTCTTCTCCTCCTGATCCATTATGAATGTGAGGTTGCCAATGCTATAATGCCACCGACAACCAACAATGGAAAAGCAATATACATCAGTCCACCCAAAACCATACCGATCAATATCACCGGGAAGAAAATAACTGTGCAAAGTAATTTCATAATTCCCAGGATGCTCTTAACCCAAAAACAAAAAATTTTCCTACAAACCAGATCATACAAATTGTAAACAAATAATGATAACAATTTTTTACCCCATCCTGAAACTTATTCTAATAAATGCCATTTTTTTGGTTCTTTTTCTGCTAAAATATTCAGATGTGTTCTTCATTCCAGACTTATTACTGAATTACGGATTTTTCTCCATTTTTTCTATTATTCGGATCAATCGAATTCTCTGTGCTGCTTCCATCTGATCACCTCGTTTATATTCTTCTTTACTGTTGACATTGTCAGTATAGCAAAATATTTTTTCATAATAAACACCCATTATGAAGAATTGAACCTTTATATTTCTCCAAGTAAAACCAGGCTCTTCTTTTCTATAATACCAGGTTACCGAATATGGGGGGCTTCCGCGGAGAGAATACGATTTACTATTTTAAGAATCAAAGAAAGTCTGCCAGCGTAATACCAACAGACTCTCAACTTCATTAATTTCCGTATCCAAAGACACCTCAGATTTCTCTGCTGTACCTTAATTATCTTGTAATCATTTTGTATCTTCATCTGAAAGAGGTGAATTCCAAAATTCCATACTCCCACTTCTACCATTACTCTTATGACAATCTGGGCAGACATCTTCTTCATCAAATGAATCATCGTTTCACACATTTTTTACGACGGCAAAAACACTGTACACAAGAAAAACCTCACCGCTTTAACGCAAAAAAAGGAACAGCCGATATATATTCGAACTGTTCTCCTATTTCCAGCAATAAGATGTCTCCTTCGATACTTCAGTAAAATCAATCTCAAATCGTCCATTATTCATGCATGATTTTTCGAATCGATCATTTTTCCCAATTTAAAAACCTCCAGTTTTATATCTGCCCATCCAGTGTCATTGTTAGTATATACTGTTTGGATATTACAAATATCTACGAACTTCCGGATATATTTTACAATATCCTTTTCAGCCCTTCTCATGCTTCTCGAAATATTCCTTCAGAACCGCCAGACTCTCCTCTCGTAATACACCGGATGTCACCTGCGGTTTCCAGAAAGAATTTTTAAACACCATGCCGGAACAGTTACACCCGGCATTGCCAAGGATATGTTCCAAGTCCGTATTGCTCGCACCATAGACCAGTCTTCCCAATTTTACCCAAACCATTGCGCCACTGCACATGAAACATGGTTCGCAGCTGGAATAAAGCGTATATTCGTGCAGATCCGTAATGCCTGTCTGTGCGCAGAATTCCCGGATCAGTCCCGCTTCTCCATGAAAGGTCGGATCATGTTTTGTATAGATCTGATTTTCATTACAGAACACAGCCTTTCCGTCTTTTACCAGCACTGCTCCAAAGGGTTCATTCCCATGCTCCACTGCCAGTTTGGAGAGTTCAATCGCTTTTTTCATAAATACTTCATCCTGCATCGTATTACCCATCTGTACCGTTACTGAAAACTTATAAAAAGTTATAAACTTCTATGTTCCATTCCTACTTCAACGAGTATGCTTTTGATGATATAAATATCAATCTACTCACAAGTTCTTGTACTCTCCATAGGCGTAAATTCCGGACTAACGTATCCGTACATATTTGCATTAACGTTTCAGTGTCAGCTTGCAAATTTTTCTCCATAAGTCTTGAGATTTATAGATGCCTGGAAATCTCTGTCAATCATATTCCCACACGCACATCTATAAACTCTGTCAGATAACTTCAGATCATTTTTTGATGTTTCCACAACAGCTGCAAAGCTTTGATGATGGATAAAACCGATCAGCCACAATAAGCTGGATCCCTTTATCGCTGCACTTATATTCAAGCTGTTTTCTAAACCAAAAAAATTCCCTGTTCCTGGACTGCTTTGGATAAATGTCTGTTTTTCATCATTCCGCT
>ENA-OQCV01000430-OQCV01000430.1-human-gut-metagenome-genome-assembly--contig:-NODE-430-length-11494-cov-1.901909_pt1 | contig 11494 bp, 20 predicted proteins | sample MGYA00242766_ERZ504592 | MGnify/ENA primary metagenome ERZ504592 (study PRJEB26092, sample SAMD00036315) | human gut metagenome | host: Homo sapiens | study: EMG produced TPA metagenomics assembly of...
TCTTTATGCAAACATACAATATCTACCTAAATTATCAACTTTATATGCATTATTTTTCCTGAGTGGTGCCATAATTATCGCCATAATATATCTTTATCCTTTCAAAATTTTCGTCCATGTACTTATGTCTGCACAATCATTTTTCTGCCGCCAAACATTTTCTGGCAGTAGCATAACAGGAACCCGGCATATCAATTTCCCATGCTTTGCTGTAATCACCATCATACGGAATATATGTAATTCCATTAGGAGTCAAAAATGTAAAACCATCTTTTTCGCATTTCAGATTTCCTGATATCTCAAGTAAAGCATATAATCCTGCCGTAGACCGTTTGCGAACTTACCGGATATTTTTGAAATTCATCGGCTAATTTATTCAGCGTTTCTATATCTTTATCGGATGTTATGATTACCGAAACTCCTTGTGCCTCATTTCCTTTTATCGACAAATAATTTAACCCTGTCTTTGAATCACGGTTTACTACCAATTCCCCCCTGTAGCGGTATTTCCTTTATATCAATATTTCTTTTGTCAGACAAATCATTCAAAAGATTTTTCAGTTCACTTGTCATGGTTACATTATACGAAAATGGCTGATCCATATTAATCAGGAACTCCATTCCTGTTTTCTCATCTCTTTGAATTGCTAATTGATCTTCTCTTATATAAAAATCTTTTCCTGTCTGCTTATCTACAATCTCATATGCTGCTACTCCATTCACATATGTAGCATCTTCAATTTTATATCTTTCTGTCTCTATTGGTAATTCAATATCTTGAGAGATACTATTTTGTGTATAAATTCCAAAGTTACTATAATCTGTACTGTTTACATAGGAATCCCTTGTGCTAATCTTATTACTTATACACTCTTGGGCTTTATTCATTGTATCAGAAAAATTTCCTACTGCATTTCTATTATTTTTACTGCATAACATACTTTGTTGTAAGTAACCATTCTCTATTCTCATGATTCTCCCTCCCAATCACTTGGGTTTTATTGAATACTTCATTATAAACTTTAATCTTTTATCTGAAATGTACCGTCTGCTATAACAAACTGTACATTTAACTCAGACATAATATCTTTGTGCTGTGTCCGGTTATATGCTAAAATTTCCCAGATATCGCTTGCGTAATCCTGATAGGTCAGATTCCCGCCCGGATTTAACTGAATTTTCAACGCCTAATCCCATATTAACTCCTTTTGTTTTGCCATTACGATAATCACAACCGCAACACTCCACAAAATATTTCATTATTCTGACCTAGTTTTCCCTTTTCTTCGGTCTTTTCGGCTGGTGATAAATCGCTGAACACTCTGCCGTCCTGCCAAGAACTGTTTTTTCCACTTCATTCCGGGCAATTCTCTCCACTACCTTCAATACCTTGTTTGTAATCTTTTCTTTCTTCAAAATTATAGAAATTGATACTATGCATATGTATCAAAACCTACCTTATTTTTTAATTGTCGCTTCTATAGCAATCATATTTTCTGTTTTTTTTATCTTCTTTTTCTTTATCCTCTTTCATTCTCTCCAGCCATTTGTCAATTTCTGAATCCGTACCAGTCTCTCCAAAAATGCCACAGGTTGTCATTTCGGTTCCATTATTCGTAAACTTAAACTCCACTGATATCAGTTTACTACCATGACTTATTGCCGCCTTCTGTGCATTTCGTATAACATCTGGCATAATTGCTAAATTTTCCTCAAGCCATTTCGCAGTTTTTTCATCTCCACATGCCTTTCGCATTACACTTCCGTCAATCAATACAGAAGCATTTTTGCATGGAGTCAAACATTTATACTTGTTAGTCAAATACTTTGAATAGTCTGATACAGTTTTTAAACTTATTGGCTGAATTCATAGTGTATCCTGCATAATAATTCTTTTCACTATTCTTTGATGGCTTTACAATTTTCAATTTTTTACATTTCCGTATGTGTATGTATTGGCATACGATGATACTCCATTAATTCCCATACTGCATCTCTCCTTTCTATTTAGCCTTGACTTTTTTATTTGCAGGCTATTGGGATTTTGTTCGATACGCTTACTGCCATTGTAAAATTTGCCTCATAAGAAGCTACTGCCTGACTTATTGTGACAGTCTTAGCAAACGAACTACTCTCAGCCACCAATCGAGTTCTGGCATCCTGAGCGGATAACCTTTTATTTTGCGCATATTCTTCATAAGCTGTTCTTTCCGCTTGTTTTTTTCTGAATCCGCTTTTTTTCCCTGTTGTTTCTTTACCTGATTTTCTATTCTCTTTTTATTTTCTATTCTGCGCTCCCAAAAACTATTTTTTGACTTATCATTAAAAAGTCTTCCCACCATTCCCATTGCTATAACCAGCACTCCACATCTCAGCATGACATTCTTCTTTTGATGCTCCATAATATATTGTAGAAAACGCTCCTCCGCATATACCGGACCATTTATCTGGTTGTGACCAACCCACTTGCAAATCATTTCAATACCCATGCTTCATACTCTGGATCATTCTTCATTGCTTCAAAACCCGCCTCTGAAATTGTAACAGATATTGATTCGCCTGCTCTTGTGGGGTGCATTGGAATTTGAGATATTTTATTGTAAATGTACTGCTTGTATTCCACCATCGTCATATCTTTAGCAGACACAGAACCTATTTTTGAATTGCCCACTATACTTCCACTAGCTTCGCTCTTTTCTCTTACACTATCCGCAAACCTTGTATCTTCCTTCTCCTGATCTTTAGCCGCATTTTTCTGTTGGTACTGATTGTAAGCCCGTGTCATATAGTTCACATTAATTGTATTACTCATAGTAACCTCCTTTGCTTTCTTTATCGGATAAAATAACCTGTTCTCCTAGTCCCATATCATCAAACGACCATATTACGCACACAAAGACCATCTCTTTACAAGATGACCACTGCCTTAAATTCATTTTCATCGCAGGAAAGCACCATATCACCGCCATATTTATCCACAACTGCTTTTACATTTAACAATCCAATACCGTGATGATTCCCTCTTTTGCTCTTTATCGTATCATTTTCAATTTCCACCTTTTCTGTCACCGGATTTCTTATCGCAAATATCAGTTTATGATCTTCGCACTCTAATTTCAGATGAATGACCGCTTTTCCGGTATTTTTCAGTACCTTTTCACTCTCCCGGATTGCATTATCCAATAAATTAGAGAGCAGAATCACAATCTCTTCCTCTTCCAGACAGATCTCCTGCAAATCCCCTACTTTCAGGATAACCGCTATGTGTTTCTCCTGCATGCTGCGGTACTTCTGGTTTAAAACAGCATTGACCACCGGATGATTTGTGTTGATTGCCGACATCTCGACAGCTATGCTCTCTGTCAGCTTCTGCGTAAAGGAAAGTGCCTCATCTGTGTGTCCATTCTTTATCAATGTCTGGATCGTGGAAAGCTGATTTTTATAATCGTGCATTTTTCTTCGCTGACGCTCATAGATTTCTTCCCGGTCCTGATAATCTGCAATACGATTTTTCTGATTTTGTTCCGTAAGTACCGCAATTTTTATTCTCTCTTCTTTTTCAATGGTATTCTGCATGAACTCCATAAGGATAAGGTTAATCGCAACCAGTCCCACCGAAAGAAATAAAAATACATTCTGCATATCATCGTTTTCTGAATAAAACATAAGAATGAAACCGACCACCGTAAATACAGGAACACAGAAAAACTGAAACCACTCTTTTCCTGTAATCAGACCGTAGCTTTTTCTTGTCTTGCTAAATCTTCTGATAAACAACATCAGAATGATAAAAGCCGTCTTTGATATCAGTGCCTGTAAAAACCATTTTTCTTGGATTGAACCTCCTCTTCCCAGCAAAACAGTCACATAATCAATCAATACAAGCATTGTATAGTTGATGATTGAAAATAAAAAACTCTGCCGGAAGGAGACCTCATAATAAGCCAGATTTAGGAAAGACATAACCAGTATAATCGGGATACATTTTAACATTCCGATCCATACCCCTGTGACTGTTGCCAGATAAAGCGCTCCGCAATAAACAAAAAATCTGTATCTGTTCCTATACCTGCCATCTCCTTTTTTTCCATGAAAAAGTATCTAAAAAAAGTATAGCGTTCCTTTTACTTCCAGCATTTCCGCAATAAATGCCAATACCCAGAATGTCATGTTATTCTTCTCCCTTATACAGCATATATTCCCTCTTTACCTGTGCATATCGTGCCTTGGGAACCGGAATCCTTTTTTTCCCGTGGTAAGTGTCATCACATAACCGCTGATTTTTTGTGATGTACCTCATATTTACAAGAAAACTTAGATGTGCCCACACGAATCCCATATCCTTGAATTCATTTTCCAGTTCATCCAGTTTTTTATAAATCTGAAACGTACCTTTTTCAGTATAAAATACATTTTTGTGAAGTTCTGTTTCTATATAAATGATGTCATCTGCATAGAGTTTTATCGTTCCCTCCACAAAACGAAATTCGAGAATCCTACGGTTTTTATTAATTTCTGCTATCAAATCATCCATACATTCTTCTATAGTATCTGCAAGGTTATCTTTCAGCAGAAAACGGCTTGCTTTCACCTTATATCCATCCAGTGCGTAATTCATGTATGCCGTCACCAGCACAACCGGAAGTTTTTGGATAGTTTTTCTTTAATCCTCATAGCTGTTTTCAGCCCATCCATCCCCTGCATATTGATGTCCAGAAATAATATCTGACACGCTTCCAAAGCTGATTGTTCTTCGCATAACTGTTCTCCAGAATCATATTCTGTAATAGCAAACTCATAATTCTTTTTTCACCATAGTCTGACAGCAAATCTGATAGATTTTTTCTGTCATCTATCCTGTCATCACAAATAATAATGTTCATATTTTTCATTCCTGTCTTTGATTGCTCTCATACCTGTAAACCATACAAGTCTCACCTGGCACTCTTTATTATATCAAACAAATCTTTCACTCGATCATTCTCTGCATCAAATGACTATTTTGCGCATAGAACGACTATCTCCTATAGAAACGCGAAGCACTGTATCTCAAACTCTTTGAAATACAATGCTTCCCTGCATTTTCTATATCGTCATGTTGATATTATTACTTTACTATTCCCAGAATATTTGCAGCTTCCTTAAATGAATAAGATTTTTCCCTTAGTTCTTTTTCCGGCACTGACATGGTGCGACGAAGGACCTGTTCCTGCTCAGCCTGATGCTGTTCAATCTGCGTCCTGATTTTCTGTATATCATTCATAGCATCCATCCGCATGCCTCCTTCCGCTCACAATATAACACGCAAGAGTCGGTGTCATAACTCTTCCTACATTCAGTGTCTGTCCATACAGGGTAGAAAATAACCTGGTTGCCCTCCAGGTATCCGTCCTCTCTCTTATCTGCACCGATTACCTTTGCGATGGACTGCGCCACCGAAGTTTTCTCGGCAATTACTAATTTTATATTTTTTTCACTCAAATTTTGTTTCCTTCTTTCATTTTTATTTGCTTTTTGATAGCATAAATGCTATCATGTATATAGAATAAATATTTCCACTTGGAGAACATATACTAATGTACAACATTGAATTTTACGAAGATTCCAATGGCAGATCAGCGCTTTGGGAATTTCTTGAATCTCTTCGAGTCAAAGCAGCTACAAACAAAGATGCCCGTATTCAATACAAGCAGATAAGTTTGTACATCCAGCTCCTCGAAGATAATGGTACACGGCTTAATGAAAATATCACAAAACACCTTGATGATGATATCTGGGAGCTTCGCCCAGGCAATAACCGTGTTTTATATTTTTATTTCAAAAATGATACCTTTGTGCTTTTGCATCAATTCCGCAAGAAAACTCAAAAAATCCCAAGCGCGAAATTGAACGGGCAAAGGCTGAACGTGATGATTACCTTGCCCGAAAGGAGGCTGAATGATTATGAAAACCTGGAATGACTATAAGGAACATGTAAGAACCGTTGATCCTGAAATTGGAAAAGACATCGATGAAGTTGAAAATATTTCCTCCATCGTAAGTGCCATGGTGGAACAGCGTACTTCTCTTGGACTTAGCCAGAGAGAGCTTGCTGCTATGTGTGGTATTCCACAATCATCCGTAGCACGGATTGAATCCTGCAAAACAACCCCGAATCTCGGAACACTGCTTAATATTTTTCAGCATCTCGGTTTACAGCTTACAGTAAGACCTACAAAACCTACCGTTTAAAATCAAGGAGAATCTCTGCGAAGAGGTTCTCCTTATCGGAATCTCACCGAATCATGCCTAACGGCTCGTGGGCTATACCACCAGTAGGGAATCTGACCCTGCCCTGAAGATTTCACTTTTCTTACGTAGCTGTGTTGTAGCACAAGCATTCATGTAATGCAACAGACAATTTCGTTGCTGTATGGCTACCTAAAATGAATTTTAAACAATAAAAACAAGACCTCCCATTACACTTTTCAGTATCTGAGAGGTCTGTATTTATAAAAAAATTTAATCGACTGACAGTCCAATTTCATTTAACGCCAAAATGTTTTCTTTTACACATAGAAGTTTTTTATTTGCTGTATATTCTCGCCTCATATGGTTGCAACCATTCGGACTCCGTTTCATGATAATTGCACAATACACATTTTTGATCAACTTTTTTGAAACATCAGCTTTTCATTTGTAAAATTCACGATTACCAATAAACCTTTACCGTCTACTTCTCTTTCATATGCAAATAATCCCGGATATTCTTCGTACATCGGGCGAAACTCCGCCTGTCTCACAATATCTGCATGGTCATGGTAACACTGAATCAAACGCTTATAATAATTGTACAATGAATCCGGATCATTCACCTCACTCTGTACATTGATTGTTCTATAATTATCATTGCATTTAATCCATGGCTTTCCACACGTGAATCCTCCATTTTCCGAGTCATCCCACTGCATCGGCGTTCTTGCATTATCTCTTCCTAACTCTGAAAAATATGCAAGTACTTCCTCCGGATCCTTGCCCTGTCCGACCGCTTCCTCATAGGTTCTTTTCGCCCTTATATCATCCATATCATTAATATTCTTCCACTTAACATTGGTCATGCCAATTTCCTGTCCCTGATATATAAAAGGCGTTCCATATAAAAAGAAATAGATACTCGCCAGTGCCGATGCACTATAGAAACTAATATTTTCTCTTTCCAAAAATTTGTTCAGGCATCTGGACTGATCATGATTTTCTAAAAATGATAGCACTCCAACCGATTCCGCTATTATGCGCTACATGTGTAAACATTTTTTTACTTCCACCGTTCTACCGCATGAATGCTTGATTTATCATTTTCCCCTTCCATATTTTCCCATCCAAAATCGAAAATCATGGAAAAGTAACCATTCTTTCCGGCATACCGTTCAAAAGCAGCATCGTCAACCCCCGGTGCTTCGGCCACTGTCATACAGTTATATTTATCAAAGCACTGCTCTTTCATCTCATCAAGGAATGTTCCGATTCCCTTATAATCCGTAAGTTTTTCAACCGGATATAGTTCCCCATCATTCGTAGGACGACTGGCAAAACTTAAGTCTTTTTGATAAAGGTAATTGCATCGATACGAAAACCGGCGATTCCTTTTTCCAACCACCAGTTTTATCATCTCATAAATTTTTTCGACGCAGCTCTTTGCATTCCCAGTTCAGATCCGGCTGTTCCTTCGCAAACGTATGATAATACCATCTGCCATCCGGTAATCTCGACCATACGGATCCGCCAAAATTGGATCGCCAGTTATTCGGTTCTTTATCATTCTCCGTTGTTCGGAAGTAAAAAATAAGACGCTTCCTCACAATTAGGATCCTTCATTGCCTTCTGGAACCATTCATGCTGATCCGAGCAATGATTGACCACCAGATCCAATATGATTTTAATATTTCATTTTTTGAGCCTCCTCTATTAAATGCTCCATATCCTCGTTTGTTCCAAAGATTGGATTTACCTTGTAATAATCCGATATATCATATCCATTATCCACAAGTGGAGAAGCGTACATCGGGCATATCCATAATACATCTACGCCTAGATTTTGGAGATAATCAAGCTTCCGGATAATTCCGTTAAAATCTCCGATTCCATCTCCGTTGCTATCCATAAAACTTTGCGGATAAATCTGATACACTACGGACTCTTTCCACCAATTGTTTTTCATTCACAAATTCCTCACCTTACTTTATTGCCCCTTCTGTAATACCTTTTACAATGTATTTTTTGACTAACAAATAAAAGATAATAATAGGAGCCATGCACATAACCAATCCGGCAGAAGCCAAATCCCAACGTTTTGCAAATTGTCCAAAGAACAGATATGTTTTAAAGGCAACGTCTGTAAGCCCTGTTTATTAATAATCAGCGATGGTAATAAGAAGTCATTCCATGTTCCCATAACATTAATAACTGCAACCGTGACTATAATCGTTCTCATCAAAGGAAGCACGATTGAAATAAACAGACGTATTGAACCACACCCGTCAATTGTAGCGGCTTCCTCCAATTCCTCCGGAATATTTTTTATGAACCCATGAAACATTATGATTGCCATACTTGTTTGAAAGCCCATATACATAAAGATCAAGCCACCACGAGACAGCAAACCGATTTTGCTTGCAAATCCAACCAATGGAAGCATGACACACTGAAATGGAATCAACATAGAACCTGCAAATATCCAAAAAAATAATCTTACTTGCTTTGGTTTTATAACGTACAAGTACCCAGGCCGCCATAGCCGATATCAACAGCACCAGAACCGCTGTCACTACCGTGATAAGCAGCGAATTCATAAAAGATCTTATGTAATCCAGTTCTTGAAACGCATTCTTATAGTTTTCAAGTGTGAATGTTCCTTTCGCCGGAAATCCCAACACATCTGTAAAAACTCCCCTTGGTCGTCTTGAACGAATTCATAATCAAAATATAAATCGGAAACAAAAAAAGTGCATCCAAGAATAAGTCCTGTTACTCCATAAGCGATTTTTTCTTCATTACATTTCAACCTCCTTGCGCTTTGTTATAACCAACTGCGTAACTCCGATTCCTGCCACAATAATCAGAAAAACGATTGCCTTTGCCTGTGCAAAACCAAATTCATTTGCTCCAAAGGCAGAATTGTAAATGTTTAACGCAATCATTTCTGTTGATTTGTATGGTCCACCTTGTGTCAAAGCTAAATTTTGATCAAACATTTTAAATGAACTCGAAATAGATAAGAATAATCCGATTGTAAACGCAGGCATCATCAACGGAAGGATGATATATCTCATAAGCTGCCATGAGTTTGCTCCATCAATTCTTGCTGCCTCCTTAACCGATTCCGGTATCTGCTGAATCTGCGCAATATATACGATCATCATATATCCCGACATCTGCCACACAGTCAAAATTCAACAATCCTATAAATCCGGTTTCCGGATTCGACAGCCATCCGCTAAAGGCTGCAATTCCTGTCTTTTTTAGAAAAAGGCTTCAAAAAGTCGATATAAAAAGTAAACTGCCAAGTAAATCCAAGCAATAATCCGCCTATCATATTTGGCATAAAGAAAATTCCACGTAACAGCGTTGCGCCTCTAAAATTTCTGTGTCACTAACAACGCCAGAGCAAAGCCAACAAAGTTTACCAATACAACTGCGCAACACCGAAAAAAAGCGCAGTTAAATGAAAAAAGCATGTACAAATGAGTCATCTCTCGTAAAAATGTCAATAAAAATTTTGAAAACCTACAAACTTAATGTCCGAGCCTACAATTCCATTCCAGTTTGTAAGGGAATAGAAAAATCCAATACATGTAGGTATGATTACAACAATACAAAATGCAATTAATGACGGTGCCAAAAAGCCCCAAAACCGTAATTTACTTTTTCTCATACTTCTTCTATCCGTCCTTTCCAAACAAAGGATTTTACCCTTATTTGAATTTCCGGGATAGAAGCTCTATCCCGGAACCCTCTTTAACTCTTACTAGTTGTTCTGTTGTTTTCTTAACTCACTCCACTGCTCGATACAGGTCTTTGTAACCTCATCCCAATCAGCTTCTCCGGCAAGATATTTCTGTACTTCTACACCAGCCACCTGCTGACCCCATGTATTTGGAGCTCCACTGTATACCCATCCGTTCATGGTATTTCCGGAATTATTTGCATCCATAATTCTCTGTGAAAGTGGATCGGATGCTTTTATTCCATCAAAATTATCATATGGAGGAATAAACTTACAATCATTCACAACAATTTTCTGTGCTTCCGAATCGGTGAACATCCAATTGATGAAGTCTTTTGCAGCAGCTTTCTGCGCATCGGTTGCCTTGCTATGAATTGCCCAATATCCTGATACACCTACAAAATACTTGCCATCTGAATATCCCGGAACAGAATATGGTAACATATCCAATTTTTGAAGGACTGCCGGATCTGTTGTCTCTACTGCTGGAGCTACCCAGTTTCCCTGCTTGATACATGCAACACGTTCAATGGCAAGTCCACCCTCTAATGATGTTGTGTAGTCTACAGAATTAAGATTTGCCGTATTGTTGGCATTGGTTGTATAACTGGCCTGAAAATCAACCATTTTCTTATAGTCTTCAAAGCCGGTTCCCGGAAGCGAATCTGCCGCATATGCTTCATTAGGAGTCTTAAAGTCATGTGTTAAAGCAACATTAGCGTCATGGTCTCCTGCAATCCATAACTCCTTTGTCGGGTATTCCATAACAGCTTCCAGATTCGGATATTTATCCTTCATCTCACCATTATCGATTTTCTCTTTCAAAGTATCAAAACCGGCCTTCATGCCTTCGAAATTCATCATAGAATCTACAGAAACTCCAGCATCCTCAAACATCTGCTTATTAATAACGAATCCATAACCTTCCATATATAACGGAATGGCATATACTTTTCCGTCTTTTGTAAAAGTATCCGTTGTTCCTTTTAATGCGTGCTGCATAATATCCAGATCAGAAACATCTTCAATAACATCTCCGTAATCTTTCATGTCCGAAAAACCACCTACAGAAAAGATTGTTGGTGGATCCGACTGCATCTTTGCTTTCATTGATGCGCCAAAATCATTTCCTGTGACAGCTTCAAGATTAATTTCTACATTTGGATGATCCTTTTCATATGCTGCAATTAATTTCTTGTATCCTTCATTTGCCTCAATCTTACTCTGGAAAATTGTAATCTTTACATTTTTTCCACTGTTTGCTCCTGTCGAGGTATCTGCAGAATTTCCGCATCCCACAAATAATCCCCAAGCATTAGCACTGTCATTCCAACTGCTACTAACTTCTTTGCTTTCATATATATTCCTCCTTTTTGTGAAACTGTTCCATATTTGATTAAAAAAAACTTTTTCATCTATGGATGCCTCGTTTTGTGCCACGGAACTGTCCACATCATTTGTGGAACTGTTCCATATCTGTAATATACACTATGCGTAACTATATTGCAACAT
>ENA-OQCV01000431-OQCV01000431.1-human-gut-metagenome-genome-assembly--contig:-NODE-431-length-11480-cov-2.921078_pt1 | contig 11480 bp, 9 predicted proteins | sample MGYA00242766_ERZ504592 | MGnify/ENA primary metagenome ERZ504592 (study PRJEB26092, sample SAMD00036315) | human gut metagenome | host: Homo sapiens | study: EMG produced TPA metagenomics assembly of...
AAATAAAATCCTATATTTGTCAATTAAGCTAACATTGTATAAGTAACAATCAGTTACATTTAGTCAACTGCTATGATTCGATTGATATTATTGACCGAATTTTACAGAGTCCTTTTCGTACAATCTGCGTAAAGGGGGTATTGGCCTATTCCAAAAGCCATGAGCCATGGGTAGTATGCCGTATGCCACCCTCCTACAAAAACAGTCATGGTATAGAAGGAGTCTTGAAATGGGCAAAGACATGGCATGCAGATGCAATCATCGGCAGATTTGACAATGATGACAACGTGGAGCTATTCCGTGAAAACGGAATTATCGCATTGGCCCAGGATTATAAATCAAGGTTCAGCAATATTCCAAACATCACCGGCGATTACCGCAAGACCGGCAGAATGGCAGCAGAGTTTTTTCTGAGTAAAGGCTTTCAGAACTTCGCATTCTATGGTTATCGCGATACGGTATGGTCACAAGAACGTTGCGAGGGTTTCTATGAATGTATAGCAGCCCAAGGGTTTGGAAACAATTTCTATTCTTATCAGGACCAATCCCTTGATGACTTATGGTTTTATGAAGCACCGCCCTGCTCAACTGGTTAAAGTCATTGCCACAACCTACGGCACTCATGGCTTGCGATGACAATCAAGGTAACCGCATTACGGAAATCTGTAAAGTCAACAACATCAGAGTGCCCGACAAGATAGCAATATTAGGAGTCGACAATGATGAGATTATATGCAATCTTTCAGACCCTCCCCTATCCAGTATCAGCCAAAACATTGTAAGAGGCGGATTTGAGGCAGCTGCCCTCATAGAACATCTATTGAATGATGAGGAGGCCACTTATCAGGACGTAGTGCTCCAACCAGTTAATATAATCAACCGGCTTTCGACCGACTTCTATTCTACCACCGATGCCCATATCCAAACCGCTCTGAAATATATCCATCAGAATATAGCAGCTGATATCACTGTATCGGATATAGTGAAACAAGTACCATTATCACGCCGTTTATTGGAGATTCGCTTCAAGCAAGTCACCCAGCAATCCATCCACAAATACATCTTCAACCTTAGGATGGAACGCTTTGCCCAATTGCTGTTGGCCAGTGATGCTCCGATTGCAGATGTGGCGGAACAAGTCGGAATAAACAATCTGAAGAACTTGTCCCGCCAATTCAAAGCTTTGAAGAAAGTCTCTCCCAATGAATATCGGAAAGAGTACCAGACAAAGAGTTACCAGCGCTGATTTAATCCGGTACAAACAACATGGTATCAGGTAACACGGTTTCCAGAACATTCCGTCCCGAATACCCGACTTCCAATTCCTGGCCCATGTAATCTTCGAAATACAGCAGATGCAACTCGTGGTACCCTGCTTCGAGAGCGACTTTCCCTTCGGCACGGCGTCCGCTGTGTCCACCGTCGTTATCAACAATCAATTTACCGTCTATGTATAGTTTAGAACCATCATCGGAAAAAAGTATAGAAACGGTATACTCCCCTTTCTGGAATTTTCACCAACGTACGGAAATCATAAGCAAAATGATCAGGGACGGCTACTTCTTCAATCGAGAAGTTCTTCATCACCCCTTCCTTCATTTTATTGCAGGCGGCAATATCGGCAACACGTTTACATTTGCCTTCATAATAGGTATATGCCACGCCCTGCTTCTTGGGAGAAGTTCCCGTAGCCGGCAAATAAGCCATACTCTGCTCCTCATCCGAATTCAGACCTGAAGGGTAATAGTAGGCAGCCTCCCTTCCCGAAGGAGTGGAAATCCATGTGTCAAATTTGAATTGGTCTTCGTACAGTTCAATGATACGGGCTCCTCTCGTCAACTCTCCATACGCATCCGCACCGGTCACCCGTCCGTATCCCAATGCAATACCTTTATCTATTCCTATAAAATCGTTATCATGGTCATGTCCTACAAATACTCCCATTACATCCCTCATGTCAAGGAAGGAAGCAAACATACCAGAATTGATATTAGCAGAGGCAACTCCACCTTCTTTGTCATTGCCATAAGTTTTCCCGTCACCTCTGATTTCGTTGTATTCAATCAGCGGAATATGGAAAAAGGCCAAAGCAGGAACGGGATTACCACCGTTCTTCTCTGCAAAGTGTTTACTTTGCTTTCTGTACCATTCTATTTGGTCGAAATGAATCCAGTCGTAAGCACCATAGATTTTATTAGGCTGATAGTCGTTGGAATCCATGCAATAGAGCAATGCCTCTACCTGGTCCTTCTTCTCCGGACTATAAATAGAAATCACACAATTACCACATCCCATAATATCTTCAGGGCCTTTTGCCCCCACATAGTAGGGAGACTTCAAGAGGAAATCATAGATTTCATTGCGCGTCAAGTATTCTGCATCATGGTTTCCCATCATCACCACAAAAGGCATCTTGGCTTCATTGAAAATATCCACTACACTTTTCCATCCATCCATAGCAGGGTCATCGGTCACCACATCCCCACTCAGTATAGCAATGTCCGGATGTTCGGCTGCCAGGACAGCACGGATAGTAGCTGCCGTTTCGGCACACTTTGCAGAACCCGGCATCCAGTGCAAATCTGTAAACTGTGCTACTACAAACCTGCCATCCTTAAAAAATGAATTGCTTCTGCGCAAAAGCCGTTACCGGCATACAGCCCAACAGTACAACTAAAAGAACAACTATTTTCTTCATAATTTCTTGAGATTAATATATTTCTATTTCATCTATTGCCAACTCACTCTGCAACCCTTCATGAAAATATCCTTTCGGGCACAAGCCACCACTCAATAATTCCAAGCGGACAAATGTAGCTTCCGTTTCGGCAAATGAAAGAGATGCCGGAAAACGGGTGCCTTCCGTCAAGCTAAAATCATAAGTCAGCCGTTTAGTGCCCACCGGAATAAAAGTCTGACCATCCATTGAAACAGAGACACCCATCGCTCTTGCCGGCCATATCTCATTTACCGGCCGCCATAAAGAAGAAAAGGCCACTTCCTTGACTTTTTGAGGTTTCTTCAGTTCCACTACAATCTGTACAGTATCCTGGTAGAAGCTAATCCAGCGACGCATGTCGCGGGCATAGCCACGTCGTCCATCAGTCAGCCCGAAGCCTTTATTCAAGTGTTCCCATCCTGCTTTAGGATTACAAGTATAGTCACATCCGGTTGCCTTGTTTACAGCAAAACTCTTGCGGGTCACTTTCCCTAGCGGCTTACCGCTTCTGTAAACTGCCGAATAAATAGTTGCATCCTCGTCCAACGGTATCGGAGTCTCATAAAGGGAAGATGAAGTGTTGACCGTTGAATCATTTACCGCATAGTAAATATCGGCATCCGGACAGAAGGTGTTCAAAGTCACCTCATAAGTCTGCTGCGACTTGTTCCACGCACCAGCCTGATTGACTTCATAGAAGTTACGGCAAGCATTCACTCCGCAATAATCCAATCGTTCAAACTCCTTATCCAGCCTACGGGCAAACGACTCGAAGTCCTTATGTTCCGGCTGTGTCCATTGCACCTCTGACATAGCCAGCAAACGAGGGAAAGCCATATATTCAAAATATTCGGGAGTCTGTATGTACTCTCCCCAGATATTGGCTTGTACACCTATTATATAAGCTTGTTCTTCCGGAGTCAGTTCAGCAGGAAGCGGGTTATAATTGTACACCGTATCCAACGGAAGAAAACCGCCGATAGCCAACGGGGCAAATTCCGGACTTTCCTGGTAGTAATCCAAATAACACTTTTTGCCGGGTGTCATAATGACTTTATGCCGTTGGCGAGCCGCTTCGATACCTCCTTTCTCGCCACGCCATGACATGACGGTAGCATTAGGGGCAAGCCCTCCTTCCAGAATCTCATCCCACCCGATGATGTCACGCCCTTTACTGTTCACAAATTGCTCAATCCGATGGATAAACCAACTTTGCAGAGCTTCTTCGTTGGGCAGACCTTCCCACTTCATCAAATGCTGGCAATGGGCACACTTCTTCCATGCTTTCTTGGGACACTCATCTCCACCAATGTGGATATAATGGCTGGGGAAGAGTTCCATAACTTCGGTCAGCACATTTTGTAAGAATTCAAATGTATGCTCTTTGGGACAATAGACCTCATCAAAAACATCAAAATAATCACGCACCACATAAGTCTTTCCCAGTCCGCAAGAAAGTTCCGGATAGGAAGCCAGTGCTGCGGATGCATGTCCCGGCATTTCAATTTCGGGAATGACCGTAATGAAACGGTCGGATGCATACTTCACAATTTCCTTTATTTCTTCCTGCGTATAATAGCCTCTCTTTTCTTTTCCATCGTAACGCCGTGGAAAATAATAATCAGAGTGTCCTATCTGAGTCTGTTTACGATAAGAACCTATTTCAGTCAGTTTCGGGTATTTCTTTATTTCTATTCTCCATCCTTGGTCATCTGTCAGATGAAAATGGAATTTATTCAATTTATAGAATGCCATCAAATCAAGAAACTTCAGCACTTCCTCTTTTGGCAGAAAATTACGCCCTACATCCATCATAGCCCCACGATGAGGGAAACGGGGAGCATCCGTAATGCTGACAGCAGGAATCCTAATCTTTCCTTCGTATTTCCGGTCACCATCATAAATGGCTGCCGGCATGAGCTGCAGCAAAGACTGGACACCATAAAAAAAATCCGGCGGCAGTTTCATTGGAAGATATATTTATCCTATCGGAAGAAACCTCCAATGTATAGGCCTCATTGGGCAAGGAATTATCTATAGATAAGCAAATATCGGCCTTTCCCGTTTCCGAAATATCCTTCAGCGTTACAGAAGTGTTTTTCAACGCATCCTCCAAATAATGAAAAACTTTCATCGCGGCTTCCCCGGAAGGGACAGCCACTGTTTTTTTCCCTTGCAAGACATACACTCCCTGCATTGGAGCAAGTTCATTCGGCATGGGTATAATACCATAGTTTGCCTCTACATCATCAGCCACTCTCCCACAAGAGAGAAAAATGAATGACATAGCCAGTAACCAATATCTTATCTTCATAGTATTTGGGATAATAAGTTGGGATATTCCTTGATTGTATTCAGTATCAGTTCACCGAACAAAGTATTTGTCCAGGCAAACCAGGAACGAGTAAAGTCCGCGGCATCCTCCGAATGGAAAGACTCATGCATAAAGCCCGTCCCTCCATCCGTATCACGAAGTTGCTTCAGACAAGCACGTATTTCTTCGGAATCATCCGTTGTAAAAGCCTTCATAATGATGCTCATCGGCCAGATATAATTCAATCCCACATGAGGGCCTCCTACCCCTTCACCGGCTTTTCCTTTAAAGAAATAAGGATTATTGCCGCTCCATATCATTTTACGGGTATTCTGATAAATCGCATCTTTAAAAGAACAATAACCCAGATAAGGCGCAGCCAGCAAACTGGGTACATTGGCATCGTCCATACAAAGCGCGTTACCAAAACCGTCGACCTCAAAAGCATAAATACGCCCACAAACCGGATGATTGAAAGTACCATACCTACGGATAGCTGCATCCACTTCATCTGCCAATGTTATACATTCTCCGGAGAAGTCCTTGTTTCCATAAACTTTATCCTCTATCTCAGCCAATTGGCGCAATGACACAACCGCAAACATATTAGCAGGAATCAGAAAACCGTATTGTGTAGCATCATCTGACGGACGGAAAGAAGAAACGATTAAGCCGACCGGCTTTACCGGTGCTCCCCATCCGTTGTTAATCTGCGAATCTGTAGGGCGGTCGCAATCGCGCGTAAAGCTATAAGGTCCTAAGCCTTGTTTCCTCTGTTGCTCTTTAAAGGTCTTGACCACCAGCAGCATAGCTTTATGCCAATTTTCATCGAACACAGACGTGTCTTCCGTGTATTGCCAATAATGATAAGCCAGACGAATGGGATAGCACAAAGAATCTATCTCCCATTTGCGTTCATGCAGTTCCTTAGCCATATGTTGTGTATGGTCGGTTTCCCAATAGCTGCCCAACGGCCCGTCGTTGAAGGCATTGGCATACGGGTCTATTAAGATACATTCAGTCTGTCTGTTGACAAGTCCTGCCACCATCAACTGCAAGTCCTTATCTTTCTTCATCAACGGCAGATAGGGCCATACTTGCGCTGAAGAGTCGCGCAACCACATGGCATCTATATCACCTGTAATGACGAAAGTATCTGGTCTGCCATTCTTCACTCTATATCTGACAGTAGTGTCAAGCGTATTGGGAAAACAGTTCTCGAACATCCAACGCAACTTCTCGTCCTTTATTTAGGCTTTGCTTCTTCAATGGCAGCATCTACTGCCTTCGAAATGAAGTTCCTTTGCTTGCAGAAGGACGCAACGAAACATATCTCTGGCTGAAAGTCCCGGATGAAGATAATACGGAAGCGGGCTGAAAGGTCATTGCAGCCAAGCAGCCCGCCAGTCTTCAGAAATTGGCGTCTTGACATATTGTTTTTCATGATTGATTTCTTCTTTAATAGGTATGCTTACCGGATGTCACATTTATCTTTTTCTCTTTTCCACCATAGAGTACACACAGTTCAAAATCGATATTGGAATCTACTGTAATACGAGGTTCATCACTTGCAGAACGGCGTGCTTCAGCTTTTAAGGAGATAAGCCCTTCGGGACCAAAAGGATAGCGTTCTATGCCGTTAATCTCCGTCAAATTCATATCCCAGATAATCTGCTTTTTGGCATAATCTCCCGAATACCGATAATAAATTCTATCAATTCAGCAATAGGAGGAAGTCCTGCCCAACCCACAAAATTATCCCTTGCCATAAATCCCGGCTCAGCACTTTCCGGAGCATAATATTCCCAAAAAGTTCCAGTCTTCTTATAGACCTCAAACACCTGGGCATAATGATTCAAACAAATCTCCCGTGCCAGTTTACCATAACCTTTCTGCACAAGGCCCTGCATCACCATGTAATTAGTTCCCGGCCATACGCCACCCTGCCAATAACGGCCATTCTCCTTGTACTTGGGATTATCGGCAGACAAAGAAGGAATACGGTGTTTCCGGTTGAATGTGGCAGGATTATCCAATTCCTTCACCATACGGTCCAACTGTACAGAATCCAATACATCAGTAAACAGAGCCCAATAGGCACCTATTCCCTTGGTTGTACAGAGCGTACCGTCAGCATACTGGTCATAAAGGAAACCGGTCTTTTCATCCCAAAGATTGTCATGGATATATTTTCCCAGCATTTTGGCTTCGTCTTCAAACTCTTCTATCTCTTGCCAACGTTCCAGATAAAAGCCCATCTCAAGTAGTAAATTGGCAGTAAATAATTGCTGTAGGTTTGTATCTAACCAAATCATATGCCCGTGACTGTAGATAGGGCTGTATTCCGACGGAACACGGGGCATATTATCCATGCCGGTCCCCCATCCGCTTGACCAGTAGGTTCCATTTCTCCAAGTATGGTTCAATTTCAACCACTTATAATAAGCACAAAGTACCGGAAATATCTTGTGCAGGCGTTCCGTATCACCAAACTGATGGAAATAGACCATCTCACACCAAGGCATCAAATTCGGTCCGGTACTCACCGGATCATAGCGTTCAAAGCAATCGGCACCATCCGCCTTTATTTCACGGCAAATGAAACCGTCGGGATGCTGCTTGGCGTAAAAGTTGTTCAGCGTATTCTGGAAAGGAAAGAAACGGGTACCATAGCGGGCAAACATCAGAATGAAAGAGGAATCCCACATAAAGATATTACCATTATAAGCTGTATCCAATAGCTTGAGACAAAACCCGAGCCTGCTTGAGGAGCACGAATATTGCCGATAGCTATTTCCATGCCTTCCAATACATTTCAAGTTCCTTGTCATGTCCACCCCAAATGGGATTGGGAAGAATCTGCCGAGCTTCTTCGAAGCTTTTCGGCACAATCGTCTCAGGTTTTGCCACACGATACTCATTTTCAGTGACCAGCGGTTCCTTTACATATGTATTTTTATAAGGCAAATGATACTTTTCATCATTGCCACAGCTCTGAGCTTTCAGCAAAGGGAGAGTGGAAAAAGAAAGCAAGCTTACCAATAAAATGTGTTTCAACATAGGAAATAGTTATTTTTTAAATTACAAATTGAGCAGTTTTTTATCTTGTCAAAGATAGCAGTATTTTCAAAAATCCCTGTAAACTCCTCTGCACCGGGACCAAAAGCATACACTGGTACCATTACACCGCTATGACCACCGGTAGAGAACTTACATACGATTCTGCCTTCTGCCAAATCTCCATCAACCAACGTAAGTCCACCAGTCTCATGGTCTGCAGTAACTACTACCAATGTTTCTCCATCCTTGGCAGCCCATTCATAAATGGCACCGATAGTACGGTCAAAGTCATGTGTTTCCTGCATCAGCAAATCAATGTCATTGAAGTGTCCGTAGTCATCCAGCTGCGAACCTTCTATCATCATAAAGAAACCGTTTTTATTTTGGTCCAGCAATTCGATACCTTTCAATGAAGCACGTGCCAAAAGGTCGCCACGTTCAGCAGGAAGAGGAGTATCGACGGGATAAGGTACGGCAAATACCTTACCACTCTTTATGCCAGCCAATTCATCCCAACTGCGAGGAGTCTGAAATCCTTTATCGCGTAGTTCCTTAAACAAGTCACGTCCATCTTCACGGTTTTCGAAAAGCTTGGCACCTCCACCGAATACATAATCGGCACTGCAATTAACGTAATCTGCTACGATTTCAGCTTCCGCATCCCTATCCTTGTTATGGCAACAAAAATCAGCAGGAGTGGCATCCCACAGACGGCAAGTCACCGCTATACCGGTCGATTTACCTTTAGCAGCAGCCAGGTCTACCAATGATTTCAAAGGACGTCCTTCGGTATCTACACCCACAGAATGATAGTTTGTCTTCTGCCCCGTAGCTATGGCTGTTCCACCCGCTCCCGAGTCTGTAATCAGCTTGTTGGCACAATAGGTTTTAGACAAACCCACTACCTGGCAGTTATCCAAAAACAACTTGCCTCGATTGGCTGTCCAGGCAGAATATACGTGCATAAGACTCATGCCATCACCAATCATCAAGATGACATTCTTTATCTTCTTGCCCTGGGGAGGGGTAATCTTTGTCACCTCATAAGGTTGGTCCAAAACATAGGTCTGTTCTTTATCACGGCGGCTTTGTGCCGATAACTCTACCGGCAGTAGCAAGACTGCCAAGAGCATAACGATACATATTCTTAATATCTTAGTCATAATTATTGTTTTATTATTCAACCGTTACTAAAATAGGGGCATGGTCGGAGAGGAAAGCATTATTCTCTGTTTCAGCCAATACACCATACCTCAAAACTTTCAGTCCATTACGTACAAAAACGTAATCAATCAGCGGACGTTTATCGTAAGGAATCTTTCCGAAATCATGGAAACTCCATGCCGGACCATAAACAATTGCCGATGCCTGGCGTGCATCTGTCAAGTGTTCCGGATTGGAAGGGTCAGTCACGTGTTTGATGACATCCGATTCCGGACTAGCATTAAAGTCGCCCGTTACTACTACGGGTAAGTTACCACTCAACTCATTTACTTTATCCAGCATAAGGCTTATACCTTCACGACGTGCAGCAACACCTACATGATCCAAGTGGGTATTCAATGCGAAGAACTCCTTGCCACTTACTTTATCTTGCAGCTTTTGGCCCATGAAGCGATACGCTCACAAGCTCCATCCCAGCCCTTGGAACCGGCAACTTCAGGAGTCTCGCTCAACCAGAAATAGCCAGAATCCAGCAAGTTGAAACGATCTTTCTTATACCAGAGTGCACTATATTCACCCTTTTCCTTTCCATCTTCACGACCTACACCGATGACTCCGTATTCCGGCAATCGTTGTTTAAGGTCTTCCAACTGATTATGAAGTACTTCTTGCGTACCCAATATATCCACATCATAAAAACGGATGGCATTTGCCGCGCGGTCTTTACGGTATTGCCAGTTGTCCAAGCTATCTTCCGGATTGTCATAGCGAATATTGAAACTCATGACATTAACGGGCTCTGGTGCAGGTGCCTGCTGCTTCACCTGTCCGCATGATGCAGCGAACAAAGGTAAAAATAACAAAAATAACTTTCTCATAGCATATATATTAAACTATTATTTCACAAATAAAGCCGATGCAGGAATGGGTGCCAACTTCTCGGCAGAAGGCAGTTTCCAAGCCCAGCTCAAATACTCACCTTCATAATCTTCAAAGTAATAGAGCTTGTAAGGATGAAAACCTTTCTTCAGCGCGACCATTCCGGTAGCAGGAATTGCAGCATGGGAAGCATCATTATTGACTACCTGCTCATCGTGAATGTACAAGACACTGCCATCGTCCGAACGGGTCTGGAAAGTATAGACTCCATCTTCGGGAACATTTATCAATCCAGAAAAGATATAACCGAAATGATCCTCCTGCTTAGCACCCTTAATAGAAGGTTCGGGCATGACACCAGACTCCAGCAACGGTGACTTTTCTACATCAGCCACTTTCTGGTAAGTGCCTTCAAAGTACTTATAAGATGTACCATTCTGAGTAGGATTTACAGAAAGAGCAGCCTTCAATTCAGCTTTCGTTGCCGATATGGATAATGTTCTGCTTGAGCGGAGACCTTCCTTGAATCCTTTGGCTTTTATTAAAGTGGTCTTGTCCAGTTCAAAAGGCTGCTCGTACAATACCGATTGCTCTGTGGGCTCGCTGCCATCCAATGTATATCTGATTTCGGCATCCTTGGTTGTTGTGGCCAATGCAACCGTTACCTTATCCATAAACAAGTTCAAATCCTTATCCACATAGGGAATGGAAACGACTTCATCTTTAGTATAGGAATAAGGGGATGCTTCAGAGGAAACACCTCTCTCCATATTCGGCTTGTCGGACAAAGTAAAACGAAGTTCTCCACCTTCCATCAACTGTGCATAAGTAATAAAATTTACATCTATCGGTTGTCCGTTCAATTCTACTTTTGTGATATAGACATTCTTCTTCGGATTGTTGGCAAGGATGGTCAAAGTCTTTCTATTTGCCAGGTTGACAACCGCTTTCTCAAATAGAGGAGTAGTCAGTGCAAAATTCATTGCTTCCCGGACAAACTGAATAAATACCCAAGCAGGATAATATATACCAACCGGACATCTGTCCACAATCTTCATTACCAATGATTCCTTCAGGCGTAGGAGCGTACATTTCATGGAGCAGACGGCGTGTCATTTCCTGCGTCTTCCAAGGCTGTCCGACGTAATCGTACAGATAGGCGATATGATGGCTCGGCTCATTGCCATGAACATATTGACCTATCAGTCCGGTAATATCCACTAAATCGCCATGTACACCCGACTCTACTGTAAAGATAGAATCGAGTGCGGTAATAAACTCTTTCTTACCACCAAACAGTTGTGCCATACCGCTTACATCGTGAGGTACAAAGAAGCGATACTG
>ENA-OQCV01000432-OQCV01000432.1-human-gut-metagenome-genome-assembly--contig:-NODE-432-length-11456-cov-3.720805_pt1 | contig 11456 bp, 10 predicted proteins | sample MGYA00242766_ERZ504592 | MGnify/ENA primary metagenome ERZ504592 (study PRJEB26092, sample SAMD00036315) | human gut metagenome | host: Homo sapiens | study: EMG produced TPA metagenomics assembly of...
TTTATAAAACAAACAAATCGGGAATTAAATTCTTAAATAAGACGTAAGACAGTATAAATGAGGAGATAATAGTTTCTGAATAATTTACACGTAAAAAACTGAAGAATATGGCGAATGACAAGACCCGGTATTTTGTGCGGCAGACATCATAAAACGTGCCAAACTGGCGAAAGAATTCAAGACAGACAGCGAACTTGCCGCCTTTCTGGGTATATCACGCTCCACACTGAGCAACTGGAACGCCCGCAACAGCATCGACTTCCCCCTGCTGCTGGGCAGCCTGGACGACGTGGACTACAACTGGCTGCTGACGGGAAAGGCTCGCCTGCACATCATTCAAAATTCTGTGACAATGACTTGGTACAAGGTGAAGTGGAAATACTTCACACACCGAAAACAGCCGACCCTATGGACGACCGTAGCGTGACCCTCTATGACATCTCTGCCGCCGCCAACCTGAAGACACTGCTGGCTGACCGCCCGCAGTACGCCTTGGGGCGGATTGTAATTCCCAATATCCCTGTGTGCGACGGTGCCGTCTACGTCTCGGGCGACTCGATGTATCCCATCCTCAAGTCCGGCGACATCGTAGGCTTTAAGTCCATCCGCGACTTCACCGACGTCATCTACGGTGAAATGTATCTCGTCTCCTTCGAACGGGGCGGCGACGAATACCTGGCAGTGAAATACGTCAACCACTCGGAACGGCCGGACTGCATCCGTCTGGTGAGCTACAACAACCACCACGACCCCATGGACCTGCCGCTGGCGGCAGTCAATGCAATGGCCATCGTGAAGTTCTCGATAAGGAAGAATATGATGATGTAGAGGGCGGCATTATCACCGGAAATTTCGTAAGAAAGCTCCTGGCAAGGATCATTCAACAAGCAAACAGAGAAATTATACAAAAAATCTCTGGAATAACCTCGAAAAACGGGAGAAATGACGCTAAATGACTTAATATCAGAGTCGTTACGATGTCAAATGATGACAAGCCGAAAAATCGGAAAACGCAAAGAAAAGCGGATTTAAGAAGAAGAATGGTTTGCAAATCATTACCCGTGAAAGAGTAAGATTTAACATATGAGAGATGCTATTGCACCGTTTGTCACCGATTTGCGTATCAAGGTCTAACTCGTTGATATTTAACTTTGCAAACAAAAAACGAGTATGGCAAGAAGTACATTCAAAGTGCTGTTCTACGTGAACGGCAGCAAGGAGAAAGACGGTATTGTCCCCATCATGGGACGAGTGACAATCAACGGTACTGTGGCGCAGTTCAGTTGCAAGCAGACCATCCCGAAAATCCTCTGGGATGCGAAAGGCAACCGAGCCAAAGGCAAGAGTGCCGAAGCACGGAACATCAATCAGGCTTTGGATAACATCAAGGCGCAAATCATCAAGCACTATCAGCGCATATCCGACCGAGAGGCATACGTAACGGCTGAAATGGTGCGCAATGCCTACCAAGGGGTAGGAAGCGAGTATGAGACACTGATAAAGGCTTTTGACAAGGATTGCGCCAGCTTCCTGAAACGTGTCGGCAAAGACCGCAGCATCGGCACATACAAGGTCATGGTAAGGGCAAGAAATTATGTCGCAGCCTTTATCAAGTCGTTCTACAGGCGGACGGATATGTCCATGCTGGAACTTACGCCCGACTTCATCAAGGAGTTTGCGGCTTATCTTACGGCTGAACGGGGACTGAAAAACGCCACCATCTGGCTGAACTGCATGTGGCTGAAAGGCGTGGTCATGCGTGCGCACTATAACGGACTGATACCGAGAAATCCGTTTGCGCAGTTCCATATCAGCCCGAATGTTAAGGAACGGGAATATCTGACAGAGGACGAAATCAAAAGAATCATGGCGCACGAGTTTGACAACCCCACCCTCGCATTGGTGCGAGACCTGTTCATTTTCGCCTGCTTCACCGCCTTGTCTTTCGTGGATATGAAAGAACTCACAACGGACGAAATAGTGGAGGTGAACGGTGAGAAATGGATATTGTCGAAACGGCACAAGACAAATGTCCCGTTCCAAGTGAAGCTGCTGGATATTCCCTTGCAGATAATCGAACGGTACAAGTATCTGTCGGAAGACAGGCTGGTTTTCGGGAAAATCAACTATTGGACGATGTGCAAACAACTGAAAAAGGTAATGGCGGAATGCGGAATAGAGAAGCAAATCTCCTACCATTGCGCACGTCATACATTTGGAACACTGGCTCTTAGCAAGGGGATGCCCATTGAAAGCGTGAGCCGTGTTCTGGGACACACGAACATTGTCACGACTCAAATCTATGCGAAGATAACCACACAGAAACTTGACAATGACCTGACGATGTTCGGCAACAAGCTGAACGCATCGTTCGGAAATGTAACCCCATAACCAAGCATAGCCATGAAACGAAGCATCATCACAACGGACGGCAACGGCAACATCACCTTGCCGACCGACATTAGCGCAACCGCCATGAGCGAATGGGAACTTTGCGCCCTGTTCGGAGTAACCGCCCCGACATTCCGTGCAGGGCTGAAAGCTCTTTGCAAGAGCGGAATTTTAAGGGAATACGGGATAAGGCGAAGCATACAGGTATCCGATAATTGCTGTATGGAGGTTTACAACCTTGAAGCGATAGTTGCCCTTGCTTTCCATATCGGCACATTCGGAGCCGAAAGGGTACGCAATGCCGTTCTTGAAAGACTGTACCTGCGAAAAGAGAAAACAAGCATCTTCTTCTCGCTGAATACCAACGGTATATCCAAATCCGAATACTTCTCGTAGCTGAATGACTGACGTAATTCACTCGGTAAGTCAGTAATTCATTAAGTCAGTATGACAGCACGACAGACGCTCTGTTTTTTCTCCCGAAAAGCGTAATCCGACATTCGCTTTTCGGGAGTTTTTCCGTTTGCGCAACCCGTTTCCTGTCCCAGACCATTGAAAGTTTTTGTTTCGGGGGCTATTTGTCACCATTCTGCTGTGTTTTGCATAACAACCTATCCGATAATTGATTATATTTTTGCAGCTGGTAATTTTCAAACTTAAAACCATTTGATTATGTCAGCTATCGAACAACAAGACAGCCACAGACCGCCATCGGATGGCGGCATGGCAAAGGAAGAATTTATCCGTGTCGGAACAACGCTCTACAAGATTGTGGAGCAACCGAAACTGAACGGAGGGTACGTGAGGAAACGTATCGCATGGAACAACGAGACCCTGCGACAGGATTACGGCAAGGATTACATCGGCAGCGTTCCCAAGTATGACGGCTTCTGCACAGTACCCGAACACATCGGCTACCGTTCCGTGGTCGGCAAATTCCTTAACCTCTACGAACCGATAGACCATGTACCCCGACAAGGGGATTTCCCCTCTATCCGTTCATTGCTGCATCACATCTTCGGGGAACAATACGAGTTGGGGATGGACTATCTGCAACTGCTCTACCTGCAACCGATTCAGAAGTTGCCTATCCTGCTGTTGGTGTCGGAAGAACGCAACACGGGCAAAAGCACCTTCCTGAACTTTCTGAAAGCCCTTTTTCAGAACAATGTGACTTTCAACACCAACGAGGATTTCCGCAGCCAGTTCAATTCCGACTGGGCTGGCAAGTTGCTTATCGTGGTAGATGAGGTGCTGCTCAACCGCAGGGAGGACAGCGAACGGTTGAAAAACCTCAGCACTACCTTATCCTACAAGGTGGAAGCCAAAGGCAAAGACCGTGACGAGATTGCATTCTTCGCCAAATTCGTGCTGTGCTCCAACAACGAGTATCTGCCCGTAATCATAGACGCAGGGGAAACACGCTATTGGGTACGCAAGATAGACCGCTTGCAGTCCGATGATACCGACTTCCTGCAAAAGCTGAAAGCGGAGATACCCGCCTTTCTCCATTTCCTGCAACACAGAAAACTGTCCACCGAAAAGGAAAGCCGGATGTGGTTCAACCCCACATTGCTGCATACAGAAGCCTTGCAGAAGATTATCCGCAGCAACCGCAATCGGCTGGAGATAGAGATGTCGGAACTGCTGCTTGACATTATGGTTGCAATGGATGTGGATAGCGTTTCATTCTGCCTTAACGACCTTGTCGTACTGCTGGTGCACTCGCAGGTAAAGGCGGAAAAGCACCAAGTGCGTAAGGTGGTGCAGGAGTGCTGGAAACTAACACCTGCACCAAACGGGCTTACCTACACCACCTATCAGGGCAATTACAACAGAAGTTGTCACTATGAGCCGATAAAGAGGGTGGGACGCTTCTACACCGTCACAAGGGAGCAACTCGAATCCCTGTAATACTATCATTTTTCTGTTGAATTGTTGAATATGGGTATAAATACAATGACAATAAACGATATACATTCTCAACAAAATCTCAACAAGCCAAAAGAGAAGTTGAGAGACCACCGATACCCGTTTGTGGATTTCTTTTTGGCGAGCGGTTTGTTGAGAAGATGTTGAAAGTTTACAGGTCTGTATATAAACATATTACATCAACAGTTCATCAAATCAACAAATTTTCATCAACTTCAAAACCGTATGTAATATGACAATCCAAGATATAAAGCAAATCAAACTGGCAGACTATCTGCAAAGTCTGGGCTATACGCCTGTAAAGCAACAAGGCAGGAACCTGTGGTACAAATCACCGTTACGGGAAGAAACGGACGCATCGTTCAAGGTAAACACCGAGCTTGAGAAATGGTACGACTTCGGCAGCGGCAAAGGCGGTAATATCATTGCATTGGCAGCGGAACTCTACCATTCGGAAGATGTAGCCTATCTGCTGAAACGCATAGAGGAGCGGACAGCATACATCCGCCCTGCATCGTTCTCTTTTGGCAGACAGCATTCCGCCAATCAGCCTTATCAGGGATTAAGGGTTGGTGAGTTGTCCTCTCCTGCTCTTATAGCCTATCTGCAAGAAAGGGGAATAAACATCGGACTTGCCAAAAGAGAATGCAGGGAGCTTCGGTTTATGAATGCCGACAAACCCTATTTTGCCATCGGCTTTCCGAACATGGCAGGAGGATATGAAGTGCGCAACAGATACTTCAAGGGATGTGTCGCCCCGAAAGACATCACCCATATCCGACAGCAGGGCGGACAACGATGTATGTGTTACCTGTTCGAGGGGTTCATAGATTACCTTTCATTCCTTACCATCCGAGTAGAAAACAATCCGCAACACCCGCGATTGGACACACAGGACTATATCATATTGAACTCCGTTTCCAATCTTGCAAAAGCGGAAAGCATATTGGAGACCTACACCCAAGTCGGCTGTTTCCTTGACAACGACACGGCAGGACGGAACACCTGCACGAAACTGAAAGAGAAGTTTGGGGAACGCCTGCTTGACAAGTCAATGTACTATCGTGAGTATAAGGACTTGAACGACTACCTGTGCGGTAAGCCCTTGTCCCAATTGGCAGAGCCGATAAAGGAGAAGAAGCAAGTCCAATTCGCAAGGCGGATGATGCAGCCACCGAAAAGAAAGGGGGATTTCATCTGTAATATGCACGTTCGCTTTCCCAAAGGTATTTAGACAGAAATACCATAGCTCAATAGGGCGTTTCTTCACGCATTACTCCGTAACGCTAAAAACACCCTATCGAGCCAAAGGGAAATCCCTTTGGAAACCCTGTGCAAACGAGAGCAGAAGCCAAACTCGTTTGGATTATGCCGAGTGCTGCAATGGTTCATTTGCATAATAAGCCCTGTGAGCCAGCCATAGGCAGAGAGAAGAAGCATAACGATAACCGTAAAAATAGGAATAATATGGGATATTTTTCATTAGACATAAAGAAAGCAAAGGGTACATCGGACACCACGCAGTCCGACCATATAGAGAGAAAGATAATACCTAAAAACGCAGACCCGACAAGAACACATCTGAACAGGGTGCTTGTCAAGTACCCCGATGGCGTTCACGGCAGGGATGAAGCGATTGCCCACAGGCTGAACACGGCAGGCATCAGACGGAAAATCACGCACGACCAAGTCCGTGTTGTCCGGGTGGTCTTGTCGGGTACGCACGAGGACATGATGAACATACAGGCAAAAAGGAAAGCTCGATGAATGGTGCAACGACAGCATCCAATGGCTGCAAGCCACATTCGGCAAAGACAATGTGGTTGCCGCCCATCTGCACATGGACGAGAAGACTCCGCACATCCACGCAGCCGTTGTTCCTATCGTGACGGGTGAAAGGCGCAAAGCCAAGAAAGAACAGACGGACGGCAAGCGCAAGTACCGCAAGAAAACAAATTCCGTCCGTTTGTGTGCCGATGACCTGTTCAACCGCCAGACCCTGATTGCCTACCACGACAATTACGCAAGGGTGATGACGAAATACGGATTGCAGCGTGGGGTACGGGGTTCGGAAGCACGGCACACCACCACCATGCAGTATTATAGGGACTTGAAAAAGAAGAATGAAGTCCTCGAAACTGAAACCAGACTGTTGCAAGAGAAGAAGACCGAAGCGCAGGAGGAACTAAAGCAGGTGAAAGCGGAAATCCGTACCGACAAGCTCAAAAGCGCAGCCGCCGATACGGCAACCGCCCTTGCAAGCAGTGTGGGTTCTCTTTTCGGAAGTGGAAAGATGAAATCGTTGGAACGCAGGAACGAGGACTTGCAAGACCGCATCCTTGAACTTGAAGACGAAGCCCGACAACGGGAACGGCAACAAGCCAAGCAGATACAGGAGATAAGAAACGCTTACGAGCAACAGCACCGCAAGCTGTCGGAGTTTGCGGATTTTGTCAGACGCTACTTTCCGTATGTGGAGAAGCTGATGCCCGTGATAAGTTTCCTGCGTGAACGTTTGGGCTTTAATGACGGGATAATCAGAAGACTGTGCGAGTTCAAGGAGGTCGGGATAAAAGGCGAACTCTATTCTTCCGAGTTTAACCGAAGTTTTGATACCCGACATTCCGTCTGCTCCATCAAACAGGATGAAAACGGTAAATTCGATTTCAAGATAGACGGGGTTTCTCACGTGAACTGGTTCAGAAAGAAGATGAATGAGTTTAGAGAAGCCATCGGAATACCGAAGCCAAGACAGAATAGAAGTATGAAACTGTAAATCAAAAAAAAACCGTGATAGTAGAATGGTATATCACGGATTTTTCATACTTTTGTATTGGATTGAGGCAACTCTTTCCAAGACATACGCAAAAAAAAGAAGCGTTATGCTTATCTTGTACTTGAAAACGTAGGAAATTTTCAATTAGATGCAAGGATAGCATAGTGGTTCTCACGCATATAGCGTGGGCTGCTATTGTTACATCTGCATCTATGGTTTCCTACGACCTTCAAGTAAAGAATGTGGCATACAGTTCCACGCTTCTTTAATAGGTTAAATTCCTTTGGGAACTGGAGATTAAAAAATGTAATGTATGAGCGTAATAAAAAAAATGGTTATTAGCTATTTGTGCCATTATATTAATGAATGGATGTGCACCACTTCGAATGCCTGTAATAGTAAGGAATGCTCCTATTGAAATGTATAAATACGCATACATTTCCCCAACAAAGGAATTGACATCAAGCACAGGAGGTACATATGGTGGGCAATACGGTATCTATGGTTCTTCAACCACCAAAAGTGTTAATCCAAGTGATGTAATAGCAGGAATACTAATAAAAGAAGGATATATCATATTACCCGAACTTAAACCCGAATTATCTAATGAAACTCTAATCGTCAATTATGGTGAGAGTGGCAGGCGTAATAGAGGTTTAGGTTACACAATAGAAGTAACTATACAGTTTAGCTCTGCAAAAACCAATGAAATGATATGTTCTTGTACAGCAGAAGGACAAGGCGAAACAGAAGCTGATGATATCCGTCAAGCCATTAGAAGAGCCTTAACAAGTTTATTCCCTGAGAAATAACCCAATAATACGACAGATTATGAAAAAGTTTTTAGTATTATCCGCTTTAGTTATAACTTCTTGTACACTCTCTAACGAGGAAAAATGCTGAGAAATTGGTTAAAGAGACGCTTAAAGACTATCTCTATCACCCTGATTCTTATGAGCCAATATCAACAAGAGTTGATAGTATGTTTATTGATGTAACTACTATCGAGCCTATTATGAAAATTAGCGATGAAATCAAGAATTTGATATCTAAAATAAATCGCTGTGAGAGAAAAATTGAATTAGCAGAATCTTCTATGGATATTTTTGCCCCCAATGGTTATTCTTCTCAATACTCTCGTGGAGAGTATTCACGAGCTAAAAAAAGAAAAGGAAGAAGCCAAATCTGATTTGAACAAATACACCAAGAAACTTTCAGAACAACTTGCTTTTCTAAAAGAAAATGTCGCTAAATATCACAAAGGAGAATTTACAGGTTGGGCAGTAAGCCATAGATTTAGGAGTCTTAATGGAGCAGGCTCAATGACCATTCCGGGAGAAATGATTTTCTTTTGCGATGAAGAATTTACAACTTGTGGGGGTTATGAAACAGATAAGTTTGAGGACTTCGTAAAAATTTTAAACACAGTAGATGAAGCAACTTCGGATGAAGATGTAATAGATTATTTTAAAGAAAATAATTTTTTGCTATAAATTCCGTATTTCCGTAGTACGCTAATTTTTTGATGCAAAGCAAAATATTTATCAAATCTGCTATTTTTTTAATATGCAATGGGCTGTTTATTTTGGTTATTTGTATTAATTGCTATTTCGGTTATTGTAATAGCGATGGTACGAACACGCCTAAAAAACAAATCCAAAGAGCTTGCAGAAAAGCTAAACCATATATCTGCATATAGCGAGAAATCAAATTATGAGCAAGCAAGAGAGAGATTATCGGCTCTTAATGAGGGGGTGTTTATAGATATTCCCTCAGACTTGAATAATGGCTTTTATGGCAGGGTAATCTCCGCAACGCAAGAAAAAGATTTCATCAATCATTATAAGGTACATTTCCAAGAGGCATATTCACTTCTGAAGAAACTTGAAGCCTTTAACATCACTCCATCAGAAACCATATCCAAATTCATTAATGACTTTGGAAGAATCAACAAACTTGTAAAACAACATAATGATGGTGTTATAACCTTTCTACTTGACACGCACAGGGACTTTTTCGACCATTGCCTAAAATACCCATTAGACAAGCAACAAAGACGCTCAATTGTTTCAGAAGAGGATAATTGTTTAGTAGTCAGCAGTGCAGGTAGTGGTAAAACCTCTTCAATTGTCGGTAAGGTTAAATATCTCACCGAAATCAAGGGTATAGCACCTGAAAGAATTTTACTTATCAGTTATACCAACAAAGCAGCAGCCGAACTAACCGAAAGAATGGCGACCAATGGATTGAAAGGTTACACATTCCATAAGTTAGCCATTGATATTATAGGCAAAACAACAGGCACAAAACCATCGATTTGCGACAATACAGATTCATTGTTTGTTGATATATATCACAAATTATTAGATAAATCGTCTTTCAAGAAAAATATAGTGGAATACTTTATTGATTACCAAACGAATGAAGCCGATTGGGAACAACGCAAGAATGAAAGACGAGAGCAATTATCAGAGCAAAAGAATGTGCAGCTAAAGGCGATGTTCCCCGATATGGACGGCAGAGCCATATATGTGAGAAGTGAACAAGAACAAAAAATATGTTTTGCTTTGTCCTCGCTGGGAGTGAAATTCAGATATGAAGAACCATACGAACATCAATTAGCAGATGAGATGCACTCACAATATCGTCCCGACTTCTCAATATATTTTAAGCAAGGAGGAGTAACCAAACGCATCTATCTTGAACATTTCGGAGTTGATGAACACGGGCTTGTTCCTGCTTGGTTCGCAAAAGACAAGGGTATAACCTACGAAGAAGCCAATCAGAAATACAATGATGGTATAACTTGGAAAAAAGCGGCTCATGAGAAATTTGGTACACAACTTTTAGTGACATCAAGTGCAGATTTCCATTATTCTGATATTAGGGATAAACTCCGTAAACTATTAGCTGAAGCAGGTGTACCAATTCAAGAAAAGACCGATGAGGAGTTATACGATTTAGTACTACCCAAAGGCAGCAAGCAGGAAAAGGCGTTTATACGACTTGTTGTTACTTTCGTTACATTGGTAAAATCAAGTTGTAAATCAGTTAAAGAGGTTTTGAAACAAGCCAAAAATGCAGATGATGAACGAAGTGTGTTTATCATCAAGAATATATTTCAACCTGTATATGAACACTACATAAATGCGTTAAGCGATAGTAACCAAATTGATTTTACCGATGCTATTCTTCAAGCCACTGAAATATGTCGTACTTCACACCCTGTTGAATATGATTATATCATAGTGGATGAGTTTCAAGATATTTCTGTTGACCGTTACAACTTCTTGAAAGTATTGCGAGAGGGTAATCCTCCTGCAAAGTTGTATTGTGTGGGTGATGATTGGCAGTCTATTTATCGTTTTTCGGGAAGTGATATGGCTCTATTCAATCAATTCCCCGAATATTTTGGAGCAACGGAGATAAACAGTATCAAAACTACATACAGGTTTGGAGAGCCTTTGGTTTCTTTATCGTCGAACTTTATACAACGCAATAAAGCCCAAATACAAAAGAATATCCATTCGTTCAGCTCAGAAATGAGAACCGAGTTGGAATTCTATGCTTATGATAGACGAGATTACTGCAATACGATAGGGCAACTTGTGGCTTCTATTCCATCGGATAAATCAATATTCCTATTGGGGCGTTACTCTTTTGATGATTACTACCTCTCTTTTATGTACCAATCAATTAAAGAGGGTAATAGATTCTACTATGTGATAGGAGGACGAAAAATAGAGTTTTTAACCGTACATAAGTCAAAAGGTCTTGAAGCGGATTATGTAATACTCTTACAATGCAATAAAGATACATACGGTTTCCCATCACAGGTGAGTGACGACCCTGTGCTTAACTATGTGCTCACTAAGAGCGACCAATTCCCATACGGAGAAGAAGAGATTATTCTATGGTATCTTTATTTGTTGGGAATGATCAAGATGGTCTAAAGCAGACTGAAGTTCTTTGAAATCCAGTATTTGAATTATCAAATGAAAAAGATTCAAGGACAGTAACACCTTCAGAAGTGCAGATGTAACAGTCGTGATTTGTACTTGGCAATATCAATGCCTACGTAAATCATGAGGTTGTACCTCCCTTTCATAAAATAGTCTCTCGGAATCTCTAAGCCAGTAAAATTAAGGCTTTCAGACTCCATTTTTATTAAAATCCCCCACTTTTTGCCAAAATACTTGACAAATCCATCGAAAAATGCGGTGCTTCGCACCCTTGCTCAAACGTACATTTTTCGTATGGGAGGCGATTTTTCATGTTACCTGTTAACTCTGGCGGCCATTCCGCCTATCAAGACTTTCTTCTTGATCAGCTTCGTAAATATTATCCTGTTCCTGAC
>ENA-OQCV01000433-OQCV01000433.1-human-gut-metagenome-genome-assembly--contig:-NODE-433-length-11447-cov-2.369523_pt1 | contig 11447 bp, 13 predicted proteins | sample MGYA00242766_ERZ504592 | MGnify/ENA primary metagenome ERZ504592 (study PRJEB26092, sample SAMD00036315) | human gut metagenome | host: Homo sapiens | study: EMG produced TPA metagenomics assembly of...
ATATTCTTTCAAAATACAGACTAAATACCAATGAAACGAATCATACTCATCACCGGAGGAGCACGTTCCGGCAAAAGCACCTATGCGGAAAAGTTGGCACTCGAGCTCTCTCCCACTCCCGTTTATCTTGCCACAGCACGCATTTGGGACGAAGAATTCCGCCAGAGGGTAATCCGGCATCAGGAACGCCGGGGACCGGAATGGACAAACATCGAAGAGCAGAAAGAACTCAGCCGCCACCGGCTGGAGGGACGGATCGTCCTGATAGACTGCATCACCTTATGGTGTACCAACTTTTTCTTCGACCTGCATTCAGATACCGACCGGGCACTTGCCGCAGTAAAGGCAGAGTTCGACCGCTTCACGGCACAAGACGCAACCTTCATCTTTGTAACCAATGAAATAGGTATGGGAGGAGCTTCCGAGAACGAACTGCAACGAAAGTTCACGGACATGCAAGGCTGGATGAACCAATATGTAGCCGCCCGTGCCGACGAAGTGATACTGATGGTATCCGGCATCCCACTTACCGTAAAAAACACTCATTCATAAAAACAACAAACAATTAAAATTCAACAGACTGATGAAAACATTTCATATCACCCGTCCGGACGAGTCAATCCGTCCCGCATTGATTGACAAAATCAACAACCTGACCAAACCCAAAGGTTCATTGGGCATTTTAGAAGAACTGGCACTCCAAATCGGACTCATACAACAGACATTATCCCCCACCTTGAAACATCCGCAAAACATTATCTTCGCCGCCGACCACGGCATTGTCGAAGAGGGCGTCAGTCTGTCTCCAAAGGAAATCACCTGGCAGCAAATCAGCAACTTCCTTCATGGAGGGGCAGGTGTCAATTTCCTCTGCCGGCAGCACGGCTTTACCCTGAAAATAGTAGATGCAGGAGTAGACTACGACCTCCCCATACGAGAAAGGGCATCATCAATATGAAAGTGCGCAAAAGTACCAGAAATTATCTGCACGAGGCAGCCATGACGGAAGAGGAAATGGAGATGTGCCTGGAACGGGGTGCCGAGGTGGTGCGCCAATGCCATGAAGAAGGCAGCAATGTCCTCAGCTTCGGTGAAATGGGTATCGGAAACACCTCTTCATCCTCCCTGTGGATGACCTGCTTCACCGGTATTCCTCTGGAACAATGTGTCGGCGCAGGTAGCGGACTCGACAGCGCGGGCATCCGCCACAAATACGAAGTGCTGAAACAGTCTATGGAGAACTACAAGGGCGACGGCTCTCCCCGAGACATCATCCGCTACTTTGGCGGACTGGAAATGGTGATGGCCATAGGCGCCATGCTGCAAGCTGCCGAGCTGAGGATGATTATCCTTGTTGACGGATTCATCATGACCAACTGCCTGCTTGCCGCCGCCAGGCTCTATCCGGAAGTGACGGATTACGCCATCTTCGGACACTGCGGAGACGAGTCGGGCCACAAACTGGTACTCGACGCCCTGCATGCCCGTCCGCTGCTGAACCTGGGACTGCGTTTGGGAGAAGGAACGGGGGCCATCTGTGCATACCCCATTGTCGACTCGGCCGTGCGGATGCTCAATGAAATGGATAACTTTGCACATGCCTCCATCACCAAATACTTTTTAACATGAATAATATCTTAGCAGCATTCATCATGCTCACCCGACTGCCCTTCTGGAAAATCAAGGAAGTACCGGCAGAGTGTTTCAAGCATGTGGTTCCCTATTGGCCGCTTGTAGGCTGGCTGACGGGAGGCGTGATGGCGGCAGTGCTGTGGCTTGCCGGACAGATTATGCCGGTGTCACTGGCATGGACTTCTTGCCCTCATCGCACGCCTGTTTGTCACCGGTTGCCTGCACGAAGACGGGCTGGCGGACTTCCTCGACGGCTTTGGCGGCGGCACCACCCGCGAACGAACACTTGCCATCATGAAGGATTCCCACATCGGAAGCTACGGTGTCATCGGATTGATATGCTATTTCCTGCTGTTGCTCCAACTTCATCACCTGCCACTGGGACTTCTCTGCATCCTTGTGCTCAGCGGTGACTGCTGGTCCAAGTTCTGTGCCTCCCAGATTGTCAACTACCTGCCCTATGCCCGGAAAGAGGAAGACAGCAAAAGGCAAGACCGTCTACAACCGCATGAGCCGGCACGAGTTACTGGCCGGATTTCTTTGTGGCCTGCTTCCTTTCGTACTGCTGCTGCCTATAAAGCTGTGGATTGCCACCCTCTTCCCACTGCTCACCTTCTTCCCTGCTCTACCGATTGATGAAGCGGCGCCTACAAGGATATACGGGTGACTGCTGCGGGGCCACTTTCCTGCTATGCGAACTGTCCTTCTACTTGGGAAGCCTTATTCTAATTATAAATTAACAACTGAAATTAAAGATGGAAGTAATACTCATTCGACACACTTCGGTAGATGTCCCTCCGGGCGTATGCTACGGACAGACCGATGTTCCCCTGAAACCTACGTTTGAAGCGGAAGCCGCCGTAACAGCAGAAAACCTGAAGACATACCTTCCGTTCGATCACGTCTACACCAGTCCCCTAACCCGCTGCGTGCGCCTCGCCACCTATTGCGGCTATCCCGATGCAGAACGGGACAAACGGATTATGGAAATCAATTTTGGCGACTGGGAGATGAAGCCGTTCGAGCAGAATGAGGACCCACGCCTGCAGGAATGGTATGCCGACTACATGAACGTGGCAGCTACCGGTGGAGAATCTTTTACCATGCAATACCGGCGTGTCAGCCAGTTTTTGGACGAATTAAAGAAGAAGCCCTATACACGCGTTGCCATCTTCGCACACGGAGGCGTATTAATCTGCGCACAACTCTATGCCGGAATCCTTAAAGCCGAAGAAGCCTTCGACGCATTGACGCCCTACGGCGGCATCGTCCGCATCAATCTCGACAAGGAATAGTGAACGAAATAGTAGGGCCTTCCTCCGCTTCGGTTTGCACCTTGTAGATACCTCCAAAATAATGAATAAAATGGGCATTGATTTCATGGCGAATCAAGCTCGTTTTATTCTCAAAATGTACCTTTGCAAACGGGGCGTTGACCACGTCGAAATAGAGGGCCGACCTAGTGCGGTCCCGTCTGATGCGGATAATCGCCTCATAACGGGCAGTGTCATTCTCTGACGGAGTCAGCATGCTGACAAGCAATGTATCGAACCACCTTCGGTCCGTCCTCGCAAACTGTTCCTTGAGGTCGGTCTGCAGGCTGACAGACACAGTGCTCTCCTCACGGCCGTTCACTTTATCCAGCACCTCACTGCACAACTGAATAATGTCACACTCCTCGTCCTCATACTGAATCTTGCCGGACTCCAAGCGGGACAACTCCAGAATGCTGTTGACATAATTCAGCAGACTTTCCGCATTGGTCTGAATCATCTGTCCGTACTCCCTCTTAGTCTCTTTATCCAGCTCCTCTTTCCCGGTCAGCAATTCGGCAAAGCCCACCACCACATTCAGCGGAGTACGTATATCATGGCTGATTTCCGATTTCAGACGTTCCTTCGCGATGTTGTCCGTCTCTGCCTGCAAAGCGGCTTCAGCCGTCTTCTTCTCTACGACAGCAATCTTTCCGGAGACATAGCGCGTATACAGATAGAAAAGCAGCATCAGCAGCAGGCAGACACCCAGGAATATAAATCCTATACGGTAATTCATGTCCTGAATCTTCTGCTTCTCCAACAGCAGCTCGTCAATGTGGTAAATCTCCTTCACCTGCTTCAACTGGTTGGCCGAGAAGGCATTGTTCAGCGAATCCTGCTTGCGTATGAGGTAGCGCCGGGTCTCGATGGCCCCGTCAATGTCCCCCTTGTCATATTGCGTACTCGCCTTGTAGTTTATCAAAGTGGCAAAGGTGGAGACGTAGTTGTTCAGTACCGTAGGGGTCACCTCGTCTATCAATGCGATGCTTTTGTCATACTCATCGGTCTTGGCATAGTATTGAAGCTGTATCAACTGGACATTCAGCCAGAAGACGGGATCTACATGCGGCTCAAGCAGTTTTTTACTTTCTCGATATGCTCATGCGCCACTGTAAAGTTCTTCCGGTTCATGTAGTGCAGGATATACTTCACTTCGCAGTCAATCTCGAAATTGCTCCAGTTCTTCCTTGTCTCGGGTTCTTTGGAAATAACCGTCTGCAACGTCATGTCCATTTCATGCAAATAGGGCAGCTTCAAGCTGTCTTTACCGCCATTGCCGTATACCTGGGCAATACGCGACAGTATATCCACCTTCAGGCTGGCCTTTGTCTGGGGAGAGAAATTCCGGTAAGCCTCCAAGAAAGAGTCCAGTGCCTCATTCGGGCGGCTGGACACTCCGTAGGCACATCCCAGACTGTTATACGCCGCTATCATCCCGTTATTGCTATGGTGGAGTTTTGATTCCTCCAACGTCTCCTTAGCCACATACACCGCTTTCTCTATCTGTCTCTTGGAAGCCAGGGCGCGGCTGATGGCAGCCTTCTGCTCCAGATAATAATCGTAAGTGCCTACCTGGGGGACAAAATCCTTCAGCACATCCACCCAATACGACAGACTGTCCGGGTCGTGTTTCTTGTCATAACATGCCGCCAGATAGTAAGCGCCCATATTCTCATAGAAAGCGTTCTTCTGCCGCCGCGCCTCCTCGTACAGACGGGTGGAAAAAGTCATGTTATAGGGAGCATACTGGTGCTTGTAGGCCATGTCACGGAGATACGTCAGCCGGACAAGGGTGGCCGGCAGGGTATCGGCAACCTTCAGGATGCTGTCCTGATACCGGACAGCCCCCGTGTCTTCTGCCAGCAGCGGACAAATATATCCGCAAAACAAAACATGGATGAGAATCAGTATTCGTTTCATTGCGCCGTTCCTCCGTGTAATGCGGGATTATACTTCAAAGGATGCGTAAAACAGAAACGCGCGCCACGGGTGTACCCACTGTCCACCCACAGCTTGCCGTTCATATATTTCACAATCAGTTGGCAGATGGAAAGACCCAGTCCGCTTCCCTGCACAAAATCATTCAGCTTTTCAAAGCGTTCAAAAAATCAAGTGCTGCTTTTCCGGTGGAATGCCACATCCGGTATCCGTCACGGAGAAAAGTGCCGTACCGGCATCAGCCATCTTCAGTTCCAGCACGATGGAGCCTTATTCCGTAAACTTGGCGGCATTCACCAGCAGGTTTATCAAGACTTGGCGGAGGCGCGCATCGTCCGTATCCAGCATCAAGACGGACAAATCCGTGTCAAAACGCATTTCAACCTCCAGCTTGCGCGAGGCCATCACGGTCTCCACGACCTCATTACACAACTTCACGGCATCATGCGTGCGGATGTTGAAGGTTATATTGTCATTCTCGAAATCCGAGAAATCCAGAATGTCATTGATAAGTTTCAGCAACTGAAAGGAATTCACCTTGATAATTTCGGAGAACTCCCGGCGCGATTCGTCATCGAACGACTCGTCCTCATCCGTCAGTACCGCCGAGAATCCGACAATGGCATTCAGCGGCGTACGTACCTCATGGCTCATGTTCGAAAGAAACATATTCTTCCGTTGTATGGCTTGCACCGCTTTCTCCTTCATCGCCTCCTGCCGCATTTGGGAACGCTTCAAACGGAATATCTTCTTCCAGCCCAGCACCAGGAGGAATATCAGAAACAGTACGGACACAATGATGCCTGCCAGATAGAAACGCATGGATACAATGCGGTCGCGTTCGTTCTGGTAGGCCAGTTGGTCGGCCTGGAAACGGGTACAGAGCCGGTCTATCTCCTTGGGATAGTTCTTCTCGAACGAAGTCTTGATATCGAAAAGACTTGCCGTACTGTCCGTAGGCTTCTTCCTTGTTCCCCAATCTTCACCAGTAAATCCGCCTTTTCGAGCAGAGCTTCCTTGTAGATGTTATGGTTTATCCGGGCATATTCGGTTTGAAGGAAATCATTGTAGGCGGTCAAGGCTGCCTCATGCGCTCCGGTGGCCACCAGATAACGGGCATCTATAATCAGAAGGTATTGCCGTATCTCCGGAATCAGTTGCGTTTCAAGCTGGCCTATCTGTACCAGACAATGGCTGGCAGCTTTCAAGTCACCCTTGAATAATTGGCAGGAAGCATTGGAGATGTGGCGCATGGCCAGCTCCAGCGGAGAAAGCCGGTCTTCCGGATAGAGGTTCAGACGTGCAAGATAACGCGAGGCACCGTTTACATTCCGTATGCGCAGGTTATAATCTATCAGTTCCACCAGTAGCATACGGATATGCACATCCTCCCCGTCCATCCCATCCAGCAGTCTCAAGGACTCCTCATAAGCGGCACCGGCTTCCCGGAGCCTGCCGGTATAGCTGTACACCTCTCCCATGGCATTCAGCGCAAGGGCATTGCCGAAGGGGTAGGCAAGCGCGCGGGCTTTGGAGTACATCTGGTCGCTCTGGGCAATAGCCATACGGATTTCTCCACGGAAAAGGGAGGATTTTATAAGTATTCTTTCCAGTTCGAAATAGGTGTAATAGCGCTGGGATTCATCCAATTGGGACAAAAGGCCGTCGGCATTCAGCGAGTCACACTCCTCCCGGGTCAGATAGTCGAAACCGAGGCTGTTGTGAAAAGTGGAGATGACCTCATGGACTATACTTTCCTTTTCTTTAGTCCAAGAATCCGCTTTATCTGTTGTCGATGCAATTATTGTGCTCCCGAACCAAATAAAGAAAAGGAATATATATAGTTGCTTTATCCTCATTTATAAGACTTTGTCTGCTTTAAAAGTTACATTTTTAATGCAACGCGGTCTTGCAAAGATATTATATCTTTTTGGAACGGACAAAGAATCAGTTAAAATAACAACATTTTAAAAACAAAAGGAAGCCAAGGTCGATGTCACTATTACGGCAACCACCATCCACCACTCCACACGCCGGTTGATGCGGACAGCCACACGCATATCTTCCGTCTTCAGAGGCCGTTCATTAGAACCGATATAAGGTTTCCATACCTCCTCGCCGAAATAGTTGTGCGGACCTCCGAAACGGCAGTCCAGAATACCGGCAAGGGCGGCTTCCGGATAACCGGAATTGGGACTGGCATGCTGGCTGCCATATCTGCCCACAAAAGCAAACAAGGAAAGACGACCGGAAACCAGCACCATCAGAAAGGCTGTCAGACGAGCAGGAATATAATTGGCAACATCATCCAAACGGGCGGCGAAACAGCCGAACCAACGATAGCGTTCATTCTTGTAGCCGACCATGGAATCCAGCGTGTTCACCATCTTATAGGCAAGCATGCCCGGAACTCCCAACAGCAGATACCAGAACAAGGGGGCAACTACCCCGTCACTCAAATTCTCTGCCAAAGTCTCCAATGCCGCGGTTCGTACCTCCTGCGCCGAGAGTGCAGACGTATCACGCCCTACGATACGTGCCACTTGCATCCTCCCTTCCTCCAAGGAACGGTCCACCGCCTTGAACACCATACGCACTTCACGGACCAGTGTAGTACCTGCCAGGCAATAGAATATCAGCAGTATCTGCACCGTCAGAAGCATGCCCGGAGAAAAGAGTGCCGCCAAGCGGAGCAACAAAAGCGTAATGACATATACCCCCGAAGACAAGAGACACCGCCACAAACGCACCTTTCAGGAAACACGAATCGCCCCGGTTCAACCGGTGCTCACAGAAAGAAATGGCTTTGCCGAAAGCCACCACCGGATGGGGCAGCCACGCCGGGTCGCCCAGCCAATGGTCGAGCAGCCAGGCAGTGAGAAGCGGCAGGTTCAAGTTGAAGGCGACACCCAAAAGTATAAGCACATCTTCTTCCATCGGTTATTCCTCCTCAAGCCATTGTCCTATTGCTTTTACAAGCCTGTCATTCTCCTCCCGGCTCTGGGCGGCTATACGGAAGAAGCGCTCATTCAGTCCGTCGAAGTTGGAGGCGTCCCGAATCAGGATGCCATGCTCCCCTGCCAGATAGTCTTTCAAAGCGGAAGCCCTACCCATACGGAGGCACACCAGCATGAAATGGGTTTCGGTGGCCCATACCTCCAGTCCTCCCAATGCCTCGAGCGCACTGCGCAGGCGGGCAGCCTCTTGCAAGTAAGACGCCACATCCAGCGGATTGGGAACATCATGTTCCAGCAGATGGAGCCCTGCCTCAATGGCAAGCTGGTTGACCGACCAGGGCATACGGTTGGTACGCAGACGGTGCAGCAGGTGGGGGCGCCGGTGACATATCCCAGTCGCAGACCGGGAACGGCATAACGCTTGGTCATGGAGTGCAGCAGCAAGACGTTGGGAAACTCCGCAGCCTCGGCAGCAGAGAAAAGCGGACGCAAGGTGAAAAACTCGTAGGACTGGTCGATGACGAAACAGACCTGCGGATTATGACTGATAAGTGTTGCCAGATATTCCTTCTCCACAACCGTTCCGGTAGGGTTATTGGGATTGCACAGCCACAGCATGCGCACCTCTTCCGGCAAGCGATACCCCTCGCTCTCCGCAGGAAGCCGGTAGAGGGAAGTGACCCGATGGCCGTGCATGCGGCAGGCATCGGCATATTCACTGAAAGTGGGCTGCACAATGGCGGTGTTTGTCCCGCGGAAAGTCTGTGCGGTAAGATAGATGGCTTCGGTAGCTCCGTTCGTCACGCACACTGCCTCGGCAGGAAGACGGTGGCGGCGGGCAAGGCAGGCCTCAAGCGTGTAAGGCTCCGGTTCGGGATAGTTGCCGATGCCGTCAATCCGGGCACACAGATGCGCCTTCAAGGCAGAGAGGTCTACCCTGTTGTAAACGTTCGAGCTGAAGTTTGCCGTAATGGGACGGCTGTATTTTATAGGAATCGTCTCCGTGTCCTTCAATCATGGTTCTTTGTCAATATTTGGTAGATAAGCGGCAGGTTGACGTGGCGGCGCACGTGCTCGGCAAGCCTATCGTATTGTTCTTCTTTGAATGTATGGTAATCGAAAGTGCCGGCATTCCCGGACAGTTTGTCTGCAAAAGGCGCAAGCAGGAAATCTATGAATTCCGGATTGTCGAGAATGCCATGAATATAGGTCCCCATGCAGGTGGAGTCCACGCAGTAACCGTCGGTAGAGCCGTTCTCCAGAAGATTCAAGGGAGAATCGGGAGTACCTTCCACAGGGGTGGTCACTCCCATATGGATTTCATAGCCCTGCATGAATGGAGAATGGAGAGTGGAAGATGGAGAATGGGGATTGCACAGACCGAACTTCACCTGACGGGTCACCTTCTCTCCCGACATGCGGGTACTGATGGGCAACAGCCCCAGTCCAGGCAGGCGTTCGATGTCCCCCTCCACATGCTCAGGGTCGAGCACCTCCTGCCCCATCATCTGATAGCCGCCGCAGATACCCATCACGGTGGCACCTTCACGGTGGGCACGGATGATGGCAGCCGCCACACCGTTACGGCGCAATTCGTAAAGGTCACCAAGCGTGCTCTTGGAACCGGGCAGCAGGATGACGTCGGCCTTTGCCAACTCATCCACATTGTTGGTATAGAAGAGATGTACGCGCGGGTCACGCTCCAGCACATTGAAATCGGTGAAGTTACTGAGGTGGCGCAGCAGAATGACGGCGATGTTCACCTTTCCCTTCTCGGCACGGACAGACTTTGCGGCAAGCGCCACGGAGTCTTCTTCTTCGATATAAATGTCACGGTAGTAAGGTACTACCCCGACAACGGGAATGCCGCAAAGTTCCTCCAGCATCGTAATGCCCGACTCGAAGAGACGTATATTCCCCCCGGAACTTGTTGATAAGAATTCCTTTAATGCGTTCCCGCTCATGGGGACGAAGCAACATCAGCGAACCATAGACACTGGCAAACACACCGCCACGGTCAATGTCCCCCACAAGGATTACATCGGCTCCGGCATGCAGGGCCATCGGCAGATTGACAAGGTCGGTATCCCGCAGATTGATTTCGGAGATGCTTCCCGCGCCTTCCAGCACAACGGGATTATAGCGAGCGGCAAGGCGGTCGTAGGCAGCACAAACCTCCCGGCGCAGCTCGTCGCGTCCTTCCTTGCGGAAATACTCATAAGCATTGCGGTTGCCGATAGGACGCCCGTTAAGAACAACCTGCGAGGTATGGTCCGACTGTGGTTTCAGCAGTAGCGGATTCATGTCCGTGTGGCAAGGCACTCCGGCGGCTTCTGCTTGCACAGCCTGGGCACGGCCTATCTCCAGCCCTTCGGGAGTGGCAAATGAATTGAGCGCCATATTTTGTGCCTTGAACGGTGCGGGCTGATAGCCGTCCTGCTTGAAGATGCGGCAGAAGGCAGCAGCAATGATGCTCTTCCCCACATCACTGCCCGTCCCGGCAAACATAATCGGATGAAGTTTCTCCATAAATTCCATTTTAGCGAATGCAAAGATAGTGCAAATCCGAATATCTCTCCCATTCATAAGCCATATCTTCGGAAACTATTCGTTATATTTGTAACGTTCTATTCAAAAAGATGACTACTGAACAATTCCCACCTCCTCTTGTTTAGAGAAACAAGAACCCCTAAACCGAACGAACTTATGAATAATCTATTATGCCGGAGATTCTTTCCGGCTGCTGCCTGCGTACTGCTTGCCATCGGTGGAGTGGCCGCACAAACCTCCCTTCCCCTTAGCTTCGGTGATGCCCTAAGGCAGATGCAAAACGGCAACCGCAGCCTGAAAATAGCCGACAAGGGAATTGAAGCCGCCCGTGCGGAACGTGACAAACTGAATGCCCTCTGGTACCCCTCCCTGCAAGGTGCCGGTACGTTCGTGCATCTTTCCGAAAAGATAGAGGTAAAACAGCCCCTTTCCCAGTTCACCGACCCGGCAAAGGACTTTGTGCACAACATCGTGCCGGACGACCAATTCATCAGCAGCATACTCGACCAGATAGGCTCCCATACCCTCGCTTTTCCACTGGCTCCACGCAACCTGACTTCCGTCGGCCTGACCGCCGAATGGGTCGTATTCTCCGGCGGCAAGCGCATCCGGGCCTCGAAGATAGGCAACACCATGATAGACATTGCCCGCGAAAACCGGGGACAGACCGATGCCACGCAACGCACCCTGCTGGCAGAAAGCTACTTCGGGCTGAAACTTGCGCAAGAGGTAGTACGCGTGCGGCAGGAGACTTACAACAGCCTGCAACGCCATTACCAGAATGCCCTTAAACTGGAAGCTGCCGGCATGATAGACAAGGCAGGCCGGCTCTTTGCCCAAGTGAATATGGATGAAGCTGCCCGTTCACTGGAGGCTGCCCGGAAGGAGGCCTCCGTCGTGCAAAGTGCCCTGCGCACCCTGCTCAACCTGCAAGACACATGCAGCATCCATCCTACTTCGGAGCGTTTTCATCAACGACCAACTGCCCGCCAAAGAGGAGTTCCTGCAAGCCATGCGGGTGGAGAACTACACCGTGAACCAACTGCAACTGCAG
>ENA-OQCV01000434-OQCV01000434.1-human-gut-metagenome-genome-assembly--contig:-NODE-434-length-11423-cov-1.863137_pt1 | contig 11423 bp, 17 predicted proteins | sample MGYA00242766_ERZ504592 | MGnify/ENA primary metagenome ERZ504592 (study PRJEB26092, sample SAMD00036315) | human gut metagenome | host: Homo sapiens | study: EMG produced TPA metagenomics assembly of...
GTAATACAAAATACAATCCGTAGTGCAGAGCTGTCGCAAAGATGCCCACCATTACGAAGCGTACAAATTCCGGTAGTTGTTTCAGCCGCTTCATCTTAACATTAAATATCTACTCTCTGTTGCCATTATCATTGGGGCGGCAAAGTTAGGCATTGTTTCAGAATTATTTGTAATTTTGCTTTGCGAAATTAAGCTGCATCTCAGCAAATTGCAAATAAATTTGCATCTGCTTTCGGTTTGCGCTATCTTTGCGTCCAGAAAACATAAAAAACAAATAAGGTATGTCGGACAGAAAGAAGGCGTTCTGGTTTATTGCGCTGCTGAGTGTGCTTGTGGTTGTTCCCTTTCTGGGAGAAACCATTTTTATTCCAAGGGGGAACCGCGGGAGGCGATTGTTGCCCTTTCTATGCTGGAAAGTGGAAACTGGATACTTCCGGTGAACTATGGTACTGATATTGCTTATAAACCCCCTTTCTTCTACTGGTCAATAGCCGCCTCTCTTCCCATTTTTGGAGAGGTGACGGAGTTTTCCGCCCGTTTCCCGTCTGCATTGGCTTTTTTAGCCATGCAGTTAATGTTCTTTGCCTTTGTGGCAAAACGTAAAAACGTTCAAACGGCGTTTCTGGCCTCTATTCTTCTTTTGTCTTCTTTCGAGGTGCATCGGGCGGCTGTCGCTTGTCGGGTCGATATGGTTCAGGTTGCCTTTATCGTTATTTCCCTTTGTCTGCTGTTCCGCTGGGATGAGAAGGGATGCCGCGGAGTGCCCTGGCTTGCGGTGTTGCTGATGGGATGTGCCACGTTGACCAAAGGGCCGGTAGGCTCCATATTCCCTTGCGCGTGTATCGGTGTGTATCAGTTGTTGCGCGGACGTTCTTTCTGGAAAGCGTTTTTCTCGTTGGTAGGTATCGGCTTGCTTTCTTTGTTCCTTATTTAGCTTGGGTATACGTAGCTTACAGACAAGGTGGACAACCGTTCCTCGATTTGGTTCTGGAGGAGAATACCGGGCGGTTTATGGGCAAAATGTCCTACGAGTCCCACGAAAATCCTATATGGTATAATTTCCTGACTTTGATTTGGGGATGGATTCCCTGGACGTTGGTTCTGGTAATTTCCTTGTTTGGCTTGAAGTGGAAAAATCATGCATTGTCTGCCGGAAGGGGAGACCCTGCTGTTGCGGTTGAAGAAGGGCTGGACTGCTTTCCGCAACCAGTCTCCGGTACAATTGTTCACGTGGCTGGTCATTCTGATAATCTTTGTCTTCTACTGCATCCCCAAGAGTAAGCGGAGCGTTTATCTGCTTCCCATCTATCCGTTTATGGCAGTGCTGATAGCTGAGTATCTGTTGGCTTTGGTACAAAAGGGGGCACGAGTTTTCAGGATTTGTGCAATCATCTTTGCTTCTTTGGGCTTGTTGCTTACGCTTGTTTTTGTCGTAGTTCGTCTCGGCCTGGTTCCCGACAGCGTTTTTGGAAGTGGACGCCATGCCGCTGAGAATGTAGCCTTTATGCATGCGTTGGAGGATGTGGCTTTGTCTGTTCCCAAGTGGCTCCTGGTAGCGCTTCCCGTAGTAGCCGCTGTCTGCACATTACGCATGGTGATAAAGCGTGCGGATAGCCGGTCATTATTATATGGCATAGCAGGATGTATGCTCTGCCTTTTCGTATCATTGGATTCGGTTTATCAGCCCACGGTGCTGGCTGTGAAATCAGATAAACATTTGGCTGAAAGGGTCAATACGTATGTTCCGGAAGGTGTGGTCTATTCTTACTCGAAAATGAGTTTCTATGGTGTTAACTTCTATCTGAAAGACCGCATGCGGCACATTGAAAAGGAACGTCCGTCCAGCGGGGAGGGCTATTTGTTGGTTCCCGTAAAGGAGGAGGAGAATATGTTGGGAGAGCTGGAACAGACGTATCATCTGGAAAGGATATTCCGTACAGACAGACGCAGTTGTGATATGCGTAATGAAATCTGCATGTATAAATTTAGGGCGATTGACATTCATAACCCATAATTTATAACTCATAACTTAAAATGAATCCGATAGATATCATTAACAAATATTATCCGGAAGAGAATGAGTTGCGGCATATACTGTTGACGCACAGCCGTTCCGTAGCCGACAAGTCGTTATGGATTGCCGACCGCCATCCGGAACTTTCATTGGATAAGGATTTTCTGTACGAGGCTGCCATGCTGCACGATATAGGCATTTTTGCTTACAGATGCGGCAGGTATCCATTGTTTTGGCGACAAGCCTTATATCTGTCACGGTTACTTTGGGAGCCGACCTGATACGCGGCGGAAGGCTATCCCCCGCCATGCTTTGGTTTGTGAACGCCATACGGGTGCCGGACTTTCATTGGAGGGAATCATTGCGCAGGATTTGCCCGTACCGCATCGTGAAATGGTTCCGGTCAGCTTGGAAGAACAAGCTATCTGTTTTGCCGATAAGTTTTATTCAAAAACTCATTTGGAAAAGGAGAAAAGTGTAGAAAAGCCCGAAAAGTTTGGAACGTTATGGTGAAGAAGGGGTACGGCGCTTTGATAATTGGTGCGAACAGTTCTTGTAGCAATCTAAATTTCTTTAAAAAGGGAGATTATCCGTATAAATTACGTACTTTTGCCCGTTCAAGCGTAAACTATTAGTTAATGACGCCATTGAAAGCAAATACATTCATATCATTCATACTACTATTCGTCTTGCTTCTTCTCTCCGGTGGGGCTGCTTCTCAGCGCCGTAGAACGAAGGTCGCGCCTCCGAATGTTCAGCGGACAGACACGTTGCAGGTAGGGGATAGTTTGCAGATGGGAGTCTCCTGCAAGGGGAAAGGGGCTTCCGTGCCGATTCGTTGCAACAAGATACGGTAGCGGCTGCGCCTCCCAAGAAGGATGCATTGGATGCTCCCGTAGCCTACGAAGCCAATGACTCCATTGTATTTACGCAGAGTGGCTTTGCCCATCTTTACGGCCAGGGAAAGGTGAGTTATCCGGGTGCTGACCTGGAGGCTGATGTCATCTCTATGGATATGGACAACAGTACGGTTTTTGCCCGTGGCGTGGTCGATTCTGTAGGAACAGCCAAGGGAAGACCGGTCTTCAAAGACGGGGACACCTCCTACGAAACCGATACTATCCGTTATAACTTCAAGAGTAAAAGAGGTCTTATCAGCAATGTTGTCAGCCAGCAGGGCGAGGGATACGTGACCGGTAATAATGCCAAGAAAGGGAATAATGATGAACTCTATATGAGGAGCGGTCGTTACACGACTTGTGACCATCATGACCACCCCCATTTTTATATGCAGATGACTTATGCCAAGGTACGTCCGAAAAAGAACGTGGTGACGGGACCTGCCTATCTGGTAGTAGAGGATGTGCCGCTTCCGCTTGCCGTTCCATTTTTCTTTTTCCCGTTTTCTAGCAGTTACCAGTCCGGTTTTCTGATGCCTACCTATATGGATGACTCCAATCGTGGCTTCGGTCTGATCGGACGGTGGATATTACTTCGCCATCAGTGACCAAATGGACTTGAAGCTGCAGGGCGGATATCTTCACGAAAGGTTCTTGGGCGCTGAATATGGAGTCGAACTATGTGAAGCGTTACAAATATTCCGGTTTGCTGCAGGCAAGCTATCAGGTGACCAAGACCGGTAACAAAGGCTTGCCCGACTACTCGGTTGCCAAAGACTTCAAGGTGGTGTGTCTCACCGGCAGGACCCGAAAGCGAGTCCGAATTCTCACTTTTCTGCCAGTGTGAACTTTGCTACCAGTAGTTATGAGCGTACCAATATCGGCAATATGTACAACTCCCAGGCAATGTCGCAGAATACCAAGACTTCCAGTGTCAGCTATTCGCGTAACTTTCCCGACCAGCATCTGAGCATCTCCGCTTCAGGTAATATTGCCCAAACCATGCGCGACTCCTCTATCGCGGTGACTTTACCGGACATGACCATTTCCTTGAGTACCATTTTCCCTTTCAAGCGCAAACATGCAGTGGGAGATGAAAAGTGGTATGAGAAGATTTCCGTTCGCTATACTGGCCGTGTGAAGAACAGTATCAAGACGAAGGACAATCTGTTGTTCAAGAAGAACCTGATACGCGATTGGGAGAACGGTATGCAGCATGAGATTCCGGTAAGTGCCACGTTTACTTTGTTCAAGTACTTCAATGTGACGCCTACCGTAAACTATACGGAGCGTTGGTACACCCGCAAGGTGAAGAAGGACTGGGACGATGAGCAAGGCAAGGAGGTGAATGATACGACCTACGGTTTTCACCGTGTATACGACTACAGTGCCAGTCTGGGTATCAATACCAAAGTTTATGGTATGTACAAGCCATTGTTTATGAAGAAGAAGGAGATACAGATACGTCACGTCATCACTCCCTCCATCAGTTTCAGCGCTGCACCCGATTTCACTTCGTCCCGTTTTGGCTATTATGACTCTTATATAAAAGACCAGAACGGCATTCGCGATACCGTGCAGTATTCCTATTATGCCGGTCAGGTGTTCAGTCCGCCAAGTGGAGGAAAGCAGGGGGCTTATCAGTTTCAATATCTCCAATAACCTTGAAATGAAGTTCAAGGATAAGAATGACTCTATCCGCAAGGTGAGCCTGATTGACGATTTGAGTATGGGTATCAGTTACAACACGGCCTTGCCCAGGTGCGTCCTTGGATGTGACTTGAGCTTTAATCTCCGTCTGAAGTTGAGCAAGAGTTATACGTTGAGTATGAGCTCTACCTTTGCCACTTATGCTTACGAGTTTGATGAGAACGGAAGGGTGTGCCCGGTAACCGTACGGAATGGTCGTATGGCCGTTTCGGTCGTTGGTCGGGATATGGTACGTCGTTCAGTTGGACCGTGAACAATGATTCGTGGAAGAAAATAAGGAACTTCTTCACCGGTCAGAAGGATGACGAGGAGCAGGACCAAGACCAGAATGCCTCGACGGAGGGAGACAGTGACATGGAGGGCGAAACCACCGAGGACGGCACTCCGAAGAAGAAGAAGGAAAAGGCTGCTGCCGATGCTGACGGCTATCAAGTATTCAAAATGCCTTGGTCCATCAACTTCAGTACCGGTTTCAATATAACGGAAGACACCAGTAAGCCCATTAATCGTAAGAACATGCGTTATCCGTACAAATTCAGCCTGAACTCCCTTAATATAAACGGTAACGTCAAGCTTACCAACAAATGGGCTATCAGCTTCAACTCCGGTTATGACTTCAATGCGAAGGAGATAACGCAGACCGCTTTCAACATCACACGTGACCTACACTGTTTCAGCATGACGGCTGCCATATCACCTTTCGGACGCTGGAAATACTATAACTTTACCATCCGTGCCAATGCAAGTATCCTGCAAGACTTGAAATGGGAACAGAGAAGCCAGACTCAGAGTAATATTCAGTGGTATTGATGTTTACCAAATTATTTCCGTCTCTCCATGTTCCCGCAAATACTCGTTTGTTTTGCTGAAATGCTTGTTCCCGAAGAAGCCGTTATAGGCGGATAGGGGAGATGGATGTGCCGAGGTAAGTACCAGATGTCGGCTACGGTCGATGAATGCCCCTTTACGTTGGGCGTAGGCTCCCCAAAGAATAAATACAAGATGCTCTTTTTCTTCGGCGAGAATGCGGATAGCCGCATCTGTAAATGTTTCCCAACCTCGGTTTTGGTGAGAACCGGCTTGGTGTGCACGTACGGTGAGGGTAGCATTGAGCAGCAATATGCCTTGCTCTGCCCAGCGTGTCAGATTGCCGGTAGTGGGGGCATCAGTGCCAATGTCATTTTTTATTTCCTTGAAAATATTAAGTAAGGAAGGAGGGAAAGGAACACCGTCATTTACGGAGAAACAAAGTCCGTGTGCTTGTCCCGGACCATGATAGGGGTCTTGACCGATTATCACGACTTTTACTTTGTCAAAAGGGCATAGGTTGAATGCATTGAATATCAGCTTTCCCGGAGGATATATTGCATATTTCCCATATTCGTCCCGTACAAAATCAGTCAATGTACGGAAATAATCTTTCTCAAATTCAGGTTGCAGATGTGCTTTCCAGCTTTCTTCTATTTGAACATTCATAATTGGATCTGTTAGTAGTTTCGGATGCTAAAGTACAAAATAAAAAATAAAGTCCAACCTTTTGAGGGGGTGAACTTTATATTATATGACGGGATAAATGTATATCAAATCAGGTGTATATTGTGTTCCTTGCACTCTTTGCGCATATCTTCCGGCCAGATACTGGCTTGTATCTCACCGATATGCGCCTTGCGCAGATAGAACATACAGAGGCGGGACTGCCCTATACCGCCACCGATGGAAAGCGGCAGTGTATCATTCATCAAGCGTTTGTGGAAGTAAAGTTCCAGGCGTTCCTCTTCGCCTTCCTCTTTGAGCTGGCGAAGCAGGGCTTCCTTGTCTACGCGGATACCCATGGAGGAAAGTTCGATCCTGCGTTGCAGGATGTGGTCCCATAGCAGGAGGTCACCGTTCAGTCCGGGGAGGTCGTTCAGCCCTTTGCTGGTATAGTCGTCGTAGTCCGGGCGCGTCCGTCGTGCTTCTTGCCGTCGCTCAGCTTGCATCCGATACCGATGATGAACACTGCACCGTATTTCTTGCAAATGGCATGTTCGCGGCATTTGGGTTCCAAGTCCGGATACAGTTGGCGCAATTCTTCGGCATGGATAAAGTGAAGTTTCTGGGGCAGGCAAGGCTTGATTTGCGGATACATCTCATATACCATATATTCTGTGCGCACCATAGCTGCATAGATACGGGTTACTATCTCCTTGAGGAATTCCACATTGCGGTCTTCGGCAGTAATGACGCGTTCCCAGTCCCACTGGTCTACATAAAGGGAATGCAGATTGCCCAGTTCTTCATCGGCACGGATGGCATTCATGTCTGTGTAGATGCCATATCCCGGTTCGATATGGTATTCGGCAAGCGTGAGGCGTTTCCATTTGGCGAGGGAGTGCACCACTTCAGCTTGGCGTCGCCCAAATCTTTGATAGGGAAAGTTACGGCACGTTCCACTCCATTGAGGTCGTCATTGATACCCATTCCTTTCAATACGAACAGTGGAGCTGTCACACGTCGCAGGCGCAGTTCGGAAGAGAGGTTCAATTGGAAGAACTCTTTAATTTGTTTAATCCCTAATTCAGTCTGTTTTAGGTCCAATAAAGGTTTGTAACCTTCAGGTGTTATCAGGTAGCTCATAAATTTATTCAGTATAACTTCTATTAAATTGCTCGGCAAAGATAGGAATAATATTGATACTTGCTTCTGTTTTGTGGGAAAAAAGAACAAAATGTTTGTGTAATTGCGGTTAGTCTTCTCAAAGTAATAATAAAAATATTCCTCGGTTTGATATAAAAAGCGTTTGAATGTTAGGAATCTGCTAAATTTTTTTATACTTTTGCATCCACATTTGGCTCCGTAGCTTAGTGAATAGAGCGTCAGATTCCGGTTCTGAAGGTCGTGCGTTTGAATCGCACCGGGGTCACAAAGAAAGGAACTCCCTTTGCATGAATATTTTGCAAAGGGAGTTTCCTTTTTATACAATACATCCAGAAAAGTCAACCATACGGTTCTCTTTCTTGTTATAATTTCCATAGAGTTAGAGGTATGAAACAAATAATATTTATTTTTGCAATGTTAATGACTTGTCTGTCCTATGCCGGTAAGCCGGAAGGACGGTCAGAAAGGAGAACAGACATGAAACCAATGAAAGAGATTTATCTGGCAGGAGGATGTTTTTGGGGTACCGAACATTTCCTGAAACAAATAGAAGGTGTGGAGGCTACCCAGGTGGGATATGCCAATGGAAATATAGCCAATCCTACCTATCAGCAGGTGTGTACCGGTACCACGGACTTTGCCGAAACCGTAAAAGTACAGTATGATCCCGATGAGGTGGACTTACCTTTCCTTATCGACCTTTATTTCAAAACGATTGACCCTACCAGCCTCAATAAGCAAGGGGGGGTATAGAGGTACACAGTATCGCACGGGTATCTATTATACGGATACCGCCGACCTGCCTGTTATTCGTGAAACCGTTGACCGGCTGGCTGCCAACTACTCCCGTCCGTTGGTTGTAGAGATAGAGCCTTTGAAGAACTTCTATCTCGCCGAAGATTATCATCAAGACTATCTGGACAAAAATTCCTGGTGGATATTGCCACATTAACCCCTACCTTGTTCGACCTGGCACGTAAACGCGAAGATGAAGAAAGAAGGAGATGGCGAGTATTTAAACCTGGAAAACGTAACGGACAATGGATATACTGTTAATAAGTAATGAAGATACGTGCCGCAGCCGTATCGCGCAGGAACTCCTGCATGCATTTGGCAGGGGAATGAATATCTCTACGGCAGGAATTATGGAGGGGAACTGCGTTCCCGATGCCGTGTGCAATGTGATGGAACAGAATGGTTTCAGCGTGTCTCGCAAGAAACCGTCTGGTGTCGGGACCTATACGCACCGGTCGTGGGACTACGTGATTACCCTATGTAAAGAAGCCGGAGAAGAACTGAAATTTATCACTCTGGATGCCAAGCAGCAGGTGCATTTTGATTTTCGAAGATCCCATTTAAAATCGTTTTCAAAATGAAAGTGAGCAGGATCAACAAGTTGCCACACTCTATGAAACCGTGTACCGGCGGCTGTATGAATTTTACCGCGATGAACTGAGCGAGCAGCTGTTGCCTCGTTGTACGTGCGGTGCAAATACCTATTGCCGTTGTGAATAGTGAAATATGTGTTTTTTTGGAAGCAATCTCTTGACTCGTCCCTAAGGGCAGGACCTATCTTTGCATCATAAACAAAATGCGCATGAGTTTATGAAGAATAAAATGAAGTTTAAAATCGGAGAGTTTTCCAAACTTTGCCAAGTGACCGTTAAGACGCTTCGTCATTATGAAGAGATAGGATTGATGATACCCGTTGAAGTGGATGAGTGGACGGGGTATCGCTATTACGACATCAGCCAGCTCCGGTGTATGAGCCGTATTGTTTACCTCAAGCAATTAGGGTTCAGCCTCGAAGAGATATCCGAGTTGTTTGCCGATGGCAAGGAATTTCCGGATGCTGAATTGTTGAAGGTTAAAATAGAACGTTGCAAAAACGAGATTGAACACTTGATATGGCGGCAGACCGAACTTGCCAAATTGGAAAATTTACTCCATAAACAAGAGAATGTTATGGAAAAAGTGTTTAAGAAATCCCTCCCTTCAAGAATTTTTGCTACCCATCGCCGTAAAATAGACTCTTATCAGGAGCTGTTCAATCTTTGTCCGAATATCATCGGGCCTGAAATGTACCGTTTGGGTTGTGAATGTCCTGCCCCGGAATATTGTTTCACGGTGGAATATAATGAGGAATATGGGGTTGATATTGATATCGAGTTTTTTGAAGCGGTGGCTGAACGCAAGGAAGATTCGGAACTGATTAAATTCAAGGAACTTCCGGAAGTGCCGGTTGCGCTCTGTGTCAACCATTACGGTGCTTATGAGCATATGCCCGAAACTTTCGCCGAGCTTTTTGCGTATGCCGAGACAAATGGATACGAGGTCATTGACCGTGCCCGGTTTTGCCATATTGACGGCATTTGGAACAAAGAAACGGTGGATGAATGGATGACGGAAATTCAGTTGCCCATCAAACTTTCTTAATCAGCCTTTGATTTCTGCGGAAAGCTTTCAACCGTGAGAATACCTAAAAATAGGGATAGGTAGTCAACTTAATTTTCTGCGAACTTTGCAGACTGAAAAAAGAATTGAAATGAGAAGCCTGCATATTCTGTTCATATTGGTAGTTGTCACTTGGCTCGGTTTTCCGCTGAGAGCGCAAGAAGCTATTTCTATCGGGACTCGCCACACTTTGTTTTCGCATGTCTTGAATGAGGCTAGAGAATATTGGGTGTATGTACCTGCAACCCGCCCGGGTGAAAAAGAGGAAAGTTATCCGGTTCTTTATTTGCTGGACGGTGATTCGTTTTTTTCATTCGGTGGTAGGTTTTACTCGCTTGTTTTCCACCTCCAAAGTTTCTTCCTTACCGCCCTGTATCGTTGTGGCTGTCCTGAATACAAACAGAACCAGAGACTTTACGCCAACCTGTTCCGCTGCCCGGCGTGACGGAACTGTCCGTCCGGGCGATAAACCGGAAGGGGGCTGGGGCAGACAATTTTGCCGTTTTCTGACGGAGGAACTACGCCCCGCAGTGGAACAAGACTTGCCGGTGAATGGACAACACTTGTTGGCTGGACATTCTTATGCCGGGTTGTTCACGCTGCATGTTTTGCTGAATTATCCCAGTGGTGATTTGATACATACATCGCCATAGACCCCAGTTTATGGTGGGATAAAGGATATTTTCAGAAACAGGTAGAACGGCAGGTGGATAAGGTTGACTTTTCAGGAAAGCAACTGTATGTTGCGTTTGCCACTCAGCCGCGTCTTGATAGGAAGCTGATCCACTTTCCCCTGACAGATGATTTTATAGGGAGTGCAGTTCCTCGTATGGAGAAGCGGCATTTGCGGGTGGTATCAAAAAATGTTCCCGGAAGAGACGCATGGAACGGTTGCTCTTCCGGGATTTTATGACGGACTGAAAACGTTGTTCTTCCGTTCTGCGGTTGGAATTTCTCTGCCGAACGAACCTCTCTGTAAAAAAATCTATTTTTCAGTAAGCTGAATGATATGCGCCATTGTACTAAGGGGACTACCTATACCATGGTGAGGTCTGCCAAAATCCTAAAAGCGTCATAGCCTGAGTCGCCTTCCGGCAGGAAGCGCCGAGAAGCGCCGTTTCCTTATAAATCAGTATTTCAGCTCCGGAGAAGGTTGAGTGTCCTTCTCCGGACACACTGATTCAAAAAACTGCAAAAGTGCAGCCGGGGCTTCGTTGACTCCGGGCAATTGGAATAGTAGTACAACTACTGTTGTACAATGAGCGCAGCACCATATGCCCTGCTACCGTACGGAAGTGCATCAAAAAACAGTTGCCTGGAGAAACCCTCTCCAAGCAACTGTTTTCAGCTTCTTGATACTTAACTTTATAATCTACATATTCTAAATCTTTCTTGTCATCAATCGTCAATGTCAATCACCCTCATTTTAGAGTCAAATGTAATTTCCCAACGATTAGACAACTTTATCTCATACTCATTGTCATCGTACTCAATCTGAAGAATTCTTGCATCCGGATAATTGGTCTTTACATAGTTACGTATCGCTTCCGGTACAATCTGTGCAGGAACTTCACTTTGTCTGCATCGTACCTCCTTCCATTCTCCCGGTTTATCAAATTCTACCTTCTCCCCATTCGTGAACACCACATCATAGCTTTTATAAAACATTCCCGACTCCAATTTAGCCATTGCCACCTTATGGTCTTTAA
>ENA-OQCV01000435-OQCV01000435.1-human-gut-metagenome-genome-assembly--contig:-NODE-435-length-11421-cov-3.527183_pt1 | contig 11421 bp, 17 predicted proteins | sample MGYA00242766_ERZ504592 | MGnify/ENA primary metagenome ERZ504592 (study PRJEB26092, sample SAMD00036315) | human gut metagenome | host: Homo sapiens | study: EMG produced TPA metagenomics assembly of...
GCAGCTTGACCATCAGCATGGGCTGGCAGCAGCCCGATGAACTGCCCACAACCCTTTCCACCTTGATGGCAAAAGCCATGAACGACCAGAGCATTCCACCCGGCGAAGGCATCCTGCACCACGCAGAAGGCATTGACCTGATTCCGGCAAACATTGAACTGGCAGGGCTGGAAGTTTCCCTTGTCAACTGCATGAACCGGGAAAAGATGCTGAAACAGGTGTTGGAAGGTGCGAAGCACGAGTACGATTTCATTCTGCTGGATTGCACCCCTTCCCTTGGGATGCTGACCGTCAATGCACTGGCGGCGGCAGACACCACCCTGATTCCGGTGCAGGCGCAGTACCTTTCCGCAAAAGGTCTGGAACAGCTTTTGCAGACCGTCCAAAAAGTCCGGCGGCAGATAAACCCGAAATTAAAAATTGAGGGCATTCTGCTGACTATGACAGATAGCCGCACCAACTATGGGCAGCAGATCGACAACCTGATTCGGGGTGCTTACGGCAGCAAGATCAAGGTGTTCGACCAGACCATTCCCCGGTCTGTCCGCGCTGCGGAGATCAGTGCCGTGGGTAAGAGCATTTTCCAGCACGACCCCAAAGGCAAGGTGGCAGAAGCCTATAAATCTCTGACTAGGGAGGTGATGGCGAATGCCGAAAAACAGCTTAAACGTGTCGCTGAAAGGGGCAGATGACATCTTCTCCACCGAAGAATCCCGACAGGAGCAGCAGCGGGAGCAGGTTCAGCAAATCCCCATCGGGGAGCTGTTTCCTTTCAAGAACCACCCCTTTAAGGTTTTTGGATGATGAGTCCATGCAGCGCACGGTGGAGAGCGTGGAACAGTACGGCGTGTTGTCTCCGCTGATTGCCCGTCCCCGCCCGGAAGGTGGCTACGAGATCATCTCTGGACACCGCCGCCAGCACGCTGCACAGCTTGCCGGACTGGACACCCTGCCGGTCATTGTCCGCAACATGGATGATGATGCCGCCGTTTTGCTCATGGTGGACAGCAATCTCCAGCGTGAGAACATTCTGCCCAGTGAAAGGGCTTTCGCCTACAAAATGAAGCTGGAAGCCCTGAAAAATCAAGGTGCTAGGTCGGATTTAACTTCGACACAACTTGTGTCGAAGTTGCGAAGCAATGAACAGCTTGGAGCTGAAAACAATCAAAGCCGTGAAACCGTCCGGCGTTTCATCCGCCTGACCAACCTTGTCCCCGAACTGCTGGACATGGTAGACGAAAAGAAAATCGCCTTCAATCCCGCTGTGGAATTGTCCTATCTGGACGAAAGCCAACTAGCGGGATTTTTTAGAAGCTATGAACGACACCCAGAATGCGCCGTCCCTTTCCCAAGCGCAGCGGCTCAAAAGGCTGGCGCAGGAAGGGCACTTCTCGTATGATGTTGCCTTTGCGGTCATGGGAGAAGAGAAAAAGGACGAGCTGGACAAGGTGGTCATCAAAAATGACACCCTGCGGAAATATTTCCCGCGCAGCTACACCCCGAAACAGATGGAGGACACCATCATCAAGCTGCTGGATCAGTGGCAGCGTAAACAGCAGCGGCAGAATGAACGCTGATACACCTTTTGAACGTAAGACCCGACCGGGTCTTTCTTTTTTGCGAAAAATTAGGAGAAAAAGCACTATGAATACTACCATTGATCTCAAGACCGCAAAGACCATCGAAGCTATGAACCAGAAAATCAACCACATGGACAATGCTGTGACCGACTTCTTCAATAAGATGAGCGATGTGCTGGAGCGGCAGTTCGGTGATGATGAAGTTTACGCCGCCGTGATTGCCCCGGAGATCGAACTGACTATCACTCCGCTGGCGAACGTTCGCAGTTACCTGCCTTGCTTTGATGAAGCAGATTCCTGCTACAGCATCAGCGAAGATGTACCGCTGGCTCTCTGTTACGACCCTCGTCAGGTCATCACACTGGCTGGCAAGCGGTATCTGTCCGGTGCCGTTGTCTTTGTTCGCTACGATACCAATGGCAGCTTTGTTGCCCTTACCACCAGTGACCTGTATCTGATCCAGTGCTATCTGGCCGAGAACAGCGTCCCTCTGATGGCTGGCCGCGAGAAGATGGTCTGCATCTGCATTGACTGAGAGGTGCAGCATGGATACCGAAATGACCCGCTATGAGAGTTTCGCAGAAGTCACGGAGGACTTTTACTGTTCCGCCGTTGATGTTTTGAAGATTCTGGTTCTCCGTCTGCACGACTACCATGCTCGTTGCTTCCATTCTCTGCGGGATGCTCTGTACGACTATTTTTCTACCGATGCCGCACCGCATACTCATGCCAATGTTTCCACGAAGCATACCGTCACCGCGTCTTGCGCTCCCCGTCCTCCCTGAGAGGATTCTTCTCACAGTTCAGTCAATGCAGGAGGTTCGCTATGAATTTTATTTATTCGTTTATCATTTTTGAAGCTGGTGCCTTTTTCGGCTTCTTTGTGGCAGCTCTGTTGAACGCCGCCCGTGCTGGGCAGGAAATCACTATCAAATTCGAGGAGGAGGATAATGGAACAGAACGAGAACACCTTGTCGGTGCTGAAAATTGCACCGGGACAGTATCCGCAGCAGGTCGAGATCGATAACGACCTGAAAGCCTTGCAGCAGGCGGTGGGCGGTTCCATCGGCGCAAGCTACCCTTTTGAAGATCCGGTTGCCATCGTCTACAACGATGACGGCAAGCTTATGGGTCTGCCGCTGAACAGGGCCTTATGGGACGAGGACGGGCTGATGTACGATGTTATTGCCGGAACCTTTCTGGTGGTAGGTCTGGGCGAGGAAGATTTTGTATCGCTCTCCCCGGAGCTGGCGCAGAAGTATGAAGGAGAATTCCATCAACCCGAAGCCTTTCTCCCTCTGGGACGCCGCCTGATGGTCATTCCGGTTCCGGATGAATCGGTTCAGAATGACGCAGAAAAGGCTGTGAGTAAGCCCCCGGTGGAACATGACCGTTAAGCTGAGGTTCGCTCAGGGAGGTGGTGACAATGCAGGAAGAAATCGAGCATAAGACGGTCAACCTTGCCATCTCGACCACAAAACTGTCTGCCCGCACCCTGCTGCGTGGGATGCAGTTTCTGCTACGGCAGTACGATAAGCACGCTTCGCAGGGCAAGCAGTCCATGAAGCGGCTGGTACGGCAGAACCGTGGCGTGACCAATGTGGAGATCCAGAAAACCGGCATCAAGGATTTTGACCGCTATGCTAAGCGGTATCACATCGACTACTCCATCCAGAAAGACCTGTCCTGCAAGCCGCCCCGGTATCTGGTCTACTTCAAGGCACAGGACACGGATGCCTTGAGCGCAGCGTTCAAGGAATATTCGGCATCGGTGCTGGATAAAACCAAGCGTCCTTCCGTGCTGGCAAAGCTGCATGATCTGGCGCAGTCCGTTGCAAATCTGCCGGACAAAGTGCGACACAAGCAGGAGGAGCGCGGCCTATGAGCCAAAAAGAAGCTTTCCAAGCTACTGGCGCTCTATCTGCCCTATGTGGTAATTGGCTTGCTGGCCACCAATCTGGGCGAGGCGTGGCGGCTGGCCGTGGGCAAGGAACTGGGCGACAAAATCGTATCGCTGATGGATACGCTCCCGGCTGCATTTTCAAATTCGCTGCCCAGCCTGCACCCAATTGACTTGTTCATTGGTCTGTGCTGCGGCGCTGGAATGCGGCTGGCGGTGTACCTGAAAGGCAAAAACGCCAAGAAGTACCGTCACGGCATGGAGTACGGCTCTGCCCGGTGGGGCGGACCCAAAGATATCGAGCCGTTCATGGCTCCGAAATTTGAGGACAATATCATCCTGACCAAAACAGAACGGCTGATGATGAGCAACCGCCCACCGGACCCCAAGAATGCCCGGAATAAAAACGTGCTTGTGGTGGGCGGCTCCGGCAGCGGCAAGACGCGCTTCTGGCTGAAACCGAATCTTTTACAATGTCATAGTTCATATGTAATTACTGATCCGAAGGGTTATAATTTATCGAGGATAAAGCAAAGATGCGATTTTACAAAATCAGAAAAGTATCGTATCTTTGTTACATATCGTATTCCCACTAAAAATAAAAGAAGGTGAAACTATGGCAAAATCCGACCAAGGAAAAATCACGGCACTGTACGAAAGGCTTTCCAGAGATGATGAACTGCAAGGTGAATCCAACAGCATTCTGAATCAGAAAAAGTATCTGGAAGACTACGCTCGTAAAAACGGCTTTAACAACATCCAGCATTTTACGGACGATGGATACAGCGGAACGAACTTTAACCGTCCCGGTTTTCAGGCTATGATTGCCGAAATCGAAGCCGGGCACATTGCAACTGTCATTGTAAAGGACATGAGCCGCTTCGGACGCAATTATCTGGAAGTTGGATTTTACACAGAAATTCAGTTTCCTTCAAAGAGTGTTCGGTTCATCGCTATCAACAATAATGTTGACAGTGCCAATCCCACGGACAATGACTTTACCCCTTTCCTGAATATCATGAACGAGTGGTATGCCAAGGACACCAGCAATAAAATCCGTGCCGTTTTCAAATCACGGATGCAGGATGGCAAACGGTGCAGCGGCAGTATTCCTTACGGTTATAAGCGGGTTCCCGGTGACAAGCAAACCCTTCACGTAGATGAGGAAGCAGCTTCCGTTGTCCGCAGGATCTTCGATATGGCAGCCAGCGGTGCCAGTCTTGCACAAATTGGCCAGACTCTTTCGGATGAAAAAGTGCTGATTCCGTCTGCATACGAAGAACGGCATCATCCCGAAGCTGCCCGAAACCATTCGTACCACGATCCCTATCGGTGGAATACAACAACGCTGACCTATATCCTCGACCGGCAGGAATACCTCGGCCATACAGTGCTATGTAAAAGTATCCGTGAGAACTTCAAACTGAAAAAGCGCCGTGCTGCAACCCCGGAAGAAAGGATCGTATTCAAAAACACTCATGAGGCTATCATCGACCAAGAAACATGGGATCAAGCACAGCGTCTGCGCAAGAGGAATCCGAAAAAACTTCCGAGCGGAACATACTCGCACCGGTTAGCCGGAATGGTATTCTGCGCTGACTGTGGCTCCCGAATGAGCTTTTCCAGCCCTGAATCCAAACATCGGGATTCTGATGTGGTGTATGATTCGGATTCTTCATGGCAGTGCAGCAAATACCGTAATATGTACGTTTCCTGCACATCCCATTTTATCAAGACCTCAACCATTGAAGCCGCTATTCTCAATGCAATCAAAGCGATGACAAAAGAAATTATTGAAAATGAGGATGAATTTGCCGAGCAGCTTCAGGCTGCATGGGAAAATCAAAACACACAGGTATCTTCCGAGAGTAAAAAAGAACTGCATTCAGTTCAAAAAAGAATAGACGAGTTGGACGCTTTGATTCGGAGCCTATATGAAAACAGCATCTTAGGAAAAATCCCAGAACGACAGTATCAGCGGTTGATGGCGCAATATGATGAGGAACAAACTGTCTGCGAAGCTCGCATTGCCGAGTTGAAGAAAGAACTGGACGTCGTTGAAACAACGAAAGTTGATCTGAAACGCTTTATCAAACTGATTCGGAAATACAAGGACTGTGAAACGCTGACAGATGAAATGCTGTACGAACTGGTAGAAAAAGTGGTGATTCATTCCGCATCTGGCGGACGGACGATCTACCGTCAGCAGCAAATCGACATCTACTTCAATTTTATCGGTGATACGTTCCCTAGTCAAATTGAGATTAGTCGCGGCGACAAGAAAAATCTTACAGAACAGCAACTTGCCAAGCGTAAGAAATATCAGAAAACTGCCGGGGAAAACCGCAAAAAGAAACGTGCTGCTCTGCGTGAAGCTGCTAAAACTGATCCACAGGCGGCAGCAGAGTATGAAGCCCTCTTGCAGAAAGGCCGTGAACGATGCCGCAAGTATGCCCAAAATAAAAAGCTGGCTCAACAGGAGCCTGCTGATACAGTCCCCATTCAATTTGAACCGTCTTTTGAAACGCCTGAAGAAATGAAAGGAGAATCCGCATGAACGAACTTGAAAAATCCATCCATGACAATGCCAACGGTCTGGACTACACCCTTGTCAATGACCACTATCTGCCGAATCTGACCGCAGCAGCCCCGGCAGAGCAGCACCCCACCGGGCGGTGGGGCCGCTTACATAAAATGTATCTGAAGGAGCAGCGTCCCATCCAGTATAATCAACTGCTCCTGTCCGGTGAGTTGGGCGGCTATCTTGCCAAGCTGGACAAGCAAGCCGAGGAACAGCTTGCATTGACCGTCCGGCAGATGCAGGAAGCCGAGGGCGTGACCGAAGCCCTGAAAGCTGCCGATCAACTGGAATGGGTGCGCCGGATGAACAGCATCCGCAACCGTGCCGAGGAGATCATCAAGACCGAGCTGATTTTTTATATAAGGAGGTGCCCACGATGACTGTGCTGAAACCGATGCTGAAACTTGCCCTTTTTTCCGCTGTTTCTGCTGCTGATTCTGGCGCAGTGGGTGGGCATCTTCCTCACGACCTTCTCCACGATCCTGACAAATCTGCTGGCAGGGCTGTTCTTCTTCGTGGCTCTGGCAAGCTGGATCATGAAGCTGGCAGACGGCGGCGAAGTCCTGAAAATGCTGATTATCGCATTTGTGGTTTTCGTCTTGCCTTACATAGCGATAGCTGCTATCGCCAAAATCTCCTTTTTCGCTGAGGAGCTCCGGGATTTTCTCCAATCCTGAGTTCAAGACCGCCCTGCACAACGCACGGCGGTCTTTTTTGTTACATCGGGTCTGCACAGGGCAGGCCCCTTTTTTTAATACGGAGGAACAAGCCTATGAAACTGACGTTTGAAGAAAAGAAGCTGCTCTACACCTATGGCTGCGCCAATTTGGAGTTGACCCGCAAGCGGCTGTGCGGAGTTGCCGGGCTGACGGTTGACCCCGACCAGAACAAGCTGGTGCTTGACTTCTGCCGGAAGCTGGAGGACGAAACGCTGGCAGACTGGTACGACCAGATGTTCTACTTCGTCCGTTCCGAGATGGAGCATTATACCATGATGCAGGAAAATGTCACGGGACATCGAGGAGACGAGGACTGGGGACCGACCATCTTTGACGAATCTGAGGAGGAAGAACTGATTGACGATGTTTAAGCTGGAAACCATGATCTACGCCAGCGAGGACGGGACAAGCAGCGTATTTACGCTGAATCCCGCCTTGCTGAAGCAGCTTGATGCCCTTGCAGCGCAGCACCCGGAGGTGTGCCAGAGGAAAGCAAGTGGCGAAACTGGCGGGGTGACGTATCAGGTCAGGGGTGCAGCACTGGCTGTCCAGCCTGTGGGGGCATCCTGAAAGCGATAACCGATCTGCTATGGTAGAATAGAGAACAACGGGCAAAGCGTCAGGAGGGATGCTTTGCCCGTTTTACATAGAACGATGAAATTTACTTTTAGCAGAGGGGGCGATTTATTGGGGAATTTATATGGCTATATCCGGGTCAGCACCCGTGACCAGAACGAGGACCGGCAGTTGATTGCACTGCGTGAACTGAAGATCCCGGAGAAAAACATCTTTATGGATAAGCAGTCCGGCAAGGACTTCAACCGTCCGCAGTACAAGCGGCTGGTGCGAAAATTAAAAAAATGACGATCTGCTCTACATCAAGAGCATCGACCGTCTTGGACGCAACTATGCAGAAATTTTAGAGCAGTGGCGGCTGCTCACCCAGACAAAGGGCGCAGACATTGTAGTGCTGGATATGCCGCTGCTGGATACTCGGCGTGGCAAAGACCTGATGGGAACTTTTCTGAGCGACATCGTGCTGCAGGTGCTCTCCTTTGTGGCTGAAAACGAGCGCACCAACATCCGGCAGCGGCAGGCGGAGGGCATTGCAGCGGCAAAAGCCCGTGGCGTGAAGTTTGGCAGGCCACCAAGACCACTTCCAGATAACTTCTATGAGGTTCACAAAGCATGGAGAGATAAGAAAATGACCCTTAAAGAAGCTGCCGAAGCCTGTGATTTGCCCATAGGCACGTTCTATGGGAAAGCTATCCAATTTGAAAGTCCACCTAACAATACTTTGCAAAATTTTGAAATGTGTACCTTTCCAAATTTCATGCCAGATACCGATTGATACAAGTATACAGCAAAAATGCGGCATATTCAACAGTTTTCAGCCATCCAATAGGCGCGATTTGTTTATTCTGAAAAGGTACACGTTTCAAAAGTGTGTGAGGAGGTCATTATATGTCGCCAATAGCAAGCGTCATAAAGTATGAAGGTGATAATAGCACCTTTATATGGAAACATCCATGCGAAGATTTCAATACCACCAGTCAGTTGATCGTTCACGAAACACAAGAAGCGGTTTTCTTTGTGAATGGTCAGGCTCTCGATTCTTTCGGCCCGGGACGTCATACGCTTGAAACTGAAAATATTCCCTTACTGAGCAAATTTCTCAACTTGATCGTCACTGGTGGCGAATGCCCATTTCACTGCGAGATTTATTATATCAATAAAACAGTACAGATGGCAGTCAAATGGGGTACGGATAGTAAGGTTCGTTTTATCGACCCAATCTATGGTGTTCCTCTTGAAATCGGTGCCTGTGGCGAAATGAATCTGATGGTCAGCGATTCCCGAAAGCTTCTCTTAAAACTCGTAGGTACTATGAATGGTATCGCTTGGGACGCACAGGGTAATGATTTTACGGAATCTCTAGCAGCTTCTTTTCGTCCACTGATTTCTTCAACCGTTAAAACTAATCTGGCAAGGTGTATCAAAGAACAGAACATCGACATTTTGGAAATAGACGAACATCTGGATTTATTGTCCAATGTGTTGAAACAGCCGATTCTTACCGGTTTTGAAGAATACGGTTTGACCATTCCGGAATTTTACGTCACCAATGTACTTCTCCCAGAGAGCGATGCAAACTTCAGACGCATCCGGGAATTACATACAATATCCCTTCAAAAACGCATGGTAGAAGCCGACATGGCAATTAAAACAGCCCAAGCAGAAGCCGCCACAACCGTAACTGTAGCACAGCGTCAAGCAATTCTGGAACAGCAAAATACGGAAACGGAATTGGCACGCCGTGAAGCTGAACGTGATCTGATTCGTGCGCAGACAGAAGCACAGAAGACGCGGCTTTCTGGCTATGCAGAAGCAGATGTGATGCACGCTCAAGGAATCGACAAGCGTGATCTCCTTCAGGCCGATGTACAAAAGGCGTATGCACAGGGATTGGGCAATATGCACATCTCTGGTGGTGGCGGTGTAGCTGGTGATATGATTGGGCTGGGCGTCGGCATGGCCGCAGCTGGTGCGGTAAACGGTCATGTCGGGCAGATGTTCCAAGAAATGGGCAAGCCATTTTTCGATGGACAAAGCAGAGAAAAACAATTCCGCAAAGAAAACACTTTGCCCGAATTGCAAAGCAGAAGTTCCCGCTGGGGCAAAGTTTTGTCTGGAATGTGGAACGAAAATCGAAGCATTGGGCGATGATGAAATGATCTGCCCCGCTTGTGGCAAAAAGACCCACAAAGGCAAGTTCTGTATGGAATGTGGCGCACCATTGGTACGCAAGTGCCCCCAATGCGGCAATGAATTGCCAGCCAGTGCAAAATTTTGTCCAGAATGCGGCGAAAGACTCTGACAAGGAGCGGGCATTATGAAAAAACTGTTTAAGTCTTATTTTGCAATCTGGGCGGTGCTACTAGTCTTATTCAATATCATTGCTTTCGTTTTCGGCTGGTTGGACCGGGCAAGAAAAATTATACCAGTTCGTTCTGGGTTGGTTATGTTTCCATTACCATTGCCTTTCTTGGTCAGTTGGCTTGCACAAATTACGCCCTGAAAATGATGATCCCGCAAACCTTTTCAGTTGTCTCTTTCTCCGTTGGTCGTGCTGGTTTGATAATGACTTTCGTCTTTGGTGGACTATGTATGCTGATTTCTACTATGCCTTACTGGGCTGGTACAATTCTGTGTGCAGCAACATTAGCCTTCAATGCGATTGCAATTATAAAGACCGCTACCACCGCAGATATAGTAACTGATATAGAAGAACGATTGAATCAAAATACCACATTCATTCGCTCTCTGACCGCAGATGCGGAAGGGCTTCTGAAGTCCTCAACAGATGAAGGTGCCAAATCTGCCATCAAAAAAGGTATATGAAGCAGTGCGCTATTCCGATCCTGTGAGCAGTACGGCACTTGCTCCTCTGGAGAATGAAATAGATTTGAAATTTTCAGATCTAACAGACGCCGTAAACCAAAATGAACCGGATAAAATTGTTTGCATTGCAAATGAAATCACGGATTTGCTTGCTGAAAGAAGTCGCAGCTGCAAAATGTTCAAATCGTGATCATTGACCCAATAATAGGAAGGATTTCAATCAAATGTCAACATTCAAATGTAAAATGTGTGGTGGCACCTTGGAAATAGAGCCAAATGAAACCATTGCCACCTGCGAATACTGCGGCACACAACAAACCTTGCCGAAGCTCGATGATGAGCGTCGTGCAAATTTGTATGACCGTGCAAACCATTTCCGTAGAAATAACGAGTTTGACAAGGCCATGGGCATCTATGAAAAGATCCTGAATGAGGATAACACAGATGCAGAAGCTTACTGGTCTTTGGTGCTCTGCCGATATGGTATCGAATATGTAGAAGACCCTGCCTCCCACAAGCGTGTCCCGACTGTCAATCGCGCCCAGTTCACTTCCATTTATGACGATGATAACTACAAATCTGCCCTACAGTACGCTGACAGTTTGCAGCGCAGCATCTATGAAGCAGAAGCTGCTACAATCAACGAGATTCAGAAAGGCATCCTCGAAATCTCATCAAAGGAAGAACCTTTCGATGTCTTTATCTGCTACAAGGAGAGTGATGCCAGCGGCAGAAGAACCCCGGACAGCGTTTTGGCAACTGAACTCTATCACGAATTGACGAATGAAGGATTCAAGGTCTTTTTCTCACGGATCACGCTCGAAGATAAACTGGGTACCGCATATGAGCCTTATATCTTTGCAGCCTTAAACTCGGCTAAAGTTATGGTTGTTTTAGGTACTAAACCGGAATACTTTAATGCGGTCTGGGTCAAAAACGAATGGAGCCGGTATCTGGCGCTGATCAAAGCGGGACAAAAGAAAATCCTGATTCCTGCATATAAGGACATGGACCCTTACGACCTGCCGGAAGAATTTTCGCATTTGCAGGCTCAGGATATGACTAAACTGGGCTTCATGCAGGACTTAATTCGTGGAATCAAGAAAATATTATGCCAATCTGTTGGCCGGTTTCTGTGCCGCTCTGTATGCCGAAATTCTTGCCCGATGCTGCAATGCACCCTCTACGCCTTTCTTCATCACCGCTGCCATTCCCCTCATTCCCGGAAGCACCCTCTAC
>ENA-OQCV01000436-OQCV01000436.1-human-gut-metagenome-genome-assembly--contig:-NODE-436-length-11409-cov-3.264226_pt1 | contig 11409 bp, 15 predicted proteins | sample MGYA00242766_ERZ504592 | MGnify/ENA primary metagenome ERZ504592 (study PRJEB26092, sample SAMD00036315) | human gut metagenome | host: Homo sapiens | study: EMG produced TPA metagenomics assembly of...
CTTCAAAGCTCTCGGTTCCCCTGTCCGTGTACAGATCTTACGTCTGATTCAGGAAAAAGAAGGTCTGAACATTAAGCAAATTGCACAAAGCCTGAAAATCCCTGTTACAACCCTGTCCCCTCACCTTAATCTTCTGGCTGAAGCCGGGCTGATAGAATTCAGGGATGAATCTCTCACACACGGAACACAGAAACGCTGCTATTTTATAAAAGACTGGGATCAGCTTTTGATAAATATGGCGCTTTCCGATCCTGAACTGCAGATTTACAGTGCAGAAATCGGTGTGGGACATTTTCTGATTTTCGGTAACTCCCACCTGTGGTATGGCAACTTCTACTTCTTTTGTAGGACAGTTGGATCAGCCACGGTATTTCATACACCCCGTCAGCCGCCAGGCAAGGATCGTCTGGTTCACCACCGGATATCTGGAGTATATACTGCCCAATTTCATCCCTGAGCACAGCGTGATCGAAGAACTGACGGTTTCCTTTGAGATCAGTTCCGAGGCACCCCGATTCTGTGATGTATGGCCTTCGGATATTACCTTTTCCCTGAACGGTGTAATCCTTGGCACCTGGACCAGTCCTGGAGATTACGGAAATCGCAGAGGGAAATACAATCCTTCCTTGGGTGGTTTTTCCATTTTTCCTAAAATCAGTATGGTTTGCCTGGAAAAAAACTGCGATCACTCCTGAAGGCACTTTTTCTGGACGCAGAAAAGCTGTCCGATGTTTCCACCAGACAGCTTGCACTCACTGATCAGTCTGTTATGAAATTGCGCTTTTCTGTTCTTCCGGGCGCTGAACATCCCGGCGGGTGTACCCTTTTTGGTGCAGGTTTCGGAGATTATAACCAGCATATACGGATTACCATCGGATATCATCCCAAAAACATCTGATTTCTCCGCCCGACTTCAGATTTATATACTGCCCGAATACTCCCGCAGCCATTTACGGCAACAAATATTTCACACCCCATATGGTTTCATTATTGTCACCCTTAGCGCTGAAGCACATCGTATCATTGCCTGCCTCATCGGTCATTTCCAGGACAACTCCTGTATAAGTATTTTCACCAAAAGTCATATCAATATATGGTGTGCCTTCTTCTGCTTCCCATGCACCTTCCAGTTCTTCTCCGGTAACTGTTCCGTCTGCATTAAGCTGAATCCTCTGCGGTTTATGTACCTTGTCCGAAATATCCGTACCATGGTTTACCAGATAAAAAGTACCCTTGATTTCATCCCCGGAATATCCATCCTCTTTCAAAGTCTCGCCGTCTGTAGCAAATGGCGCAGCAACCAACCATCCGTCTTTTGTGCGGAACAACTGATGTACGCGAGGCTCATGAAGTTCTCCGGTTTTAGCAAAACGCTGATGATAGACCAGGTATAATTTACCATCTTCATCTTCAAATGCAGTCTGACCGCCTGGCGCCATATAAGTCTGGGTAAGACTTGGGAATGTATAATTCCCCATCATTTTCAGTCCATGATCCTTATGCTCCACAAATAAATACATATCCTTTCCTGCTGCATCTGTATAAGTTCCGTCCACAGTATCACAGCGGAAGAGACGCATCTGATAACCTCCTTTTGCCTGCAGATTTCCATAGGACAAAAACAGATAATAATATCCACTGGTCTCATCATACATAATATGCGGGCCTTCGATGGAGTTGTGATAACCACCGAGAAGTTTCTTTCCATAATAACTGTCCACATGATTTGCTTCGTCTGCTTCCGGATAAATCGGATAGCCGGTCTCTTCATCAATCTCAATCAGAAAAATACCACCGGACCAGGAGCCATAAACCATCCACATACGCCCGTCTTCATCATAAAAAACATCCGGATCAATACAGTTTGGCCAGTTATTGTTGTCATAAGACGCTGCTGTATATGGCCTCGGGTCTGTCCCCATCAGTTCTTCAATATTACTTTCCTTAACATCATGATAGCTATAACCAGAGTACAGGAATGTATCCTCATAGTGATACGGACCTTCAATATCGTCTGCTGTTGCAAAGCAGATATTGGATTTCACATAAGAAGATGTGGTGCAGAAATACATCACATATTTTCCCATTTTTTTGGTTATAGATGACATCCGGTGCCCATACGGAATAACCACCTTCCTCGTTCTTTCCTACATAAGTAAACGCTGCCGGATCGCCGTCTTCTTCTCCGTCAAAAATGATGTCAAAACAGCTTATTCTCTGCGTTGACCCCAGGAAGAAAAAATCAAACCGGTCCAGTTTTTCAGATCTGTGGACTTCGCAGATTCCATATGGGAGCCAAAGATGTAATAAGTGTCATTGTCTTTGATGACAGATGGATCATGCACAGAAACTCCGGCAGTGAATCCGCCTTTCTTAATCCGGCTCTCAATATCATCTGTGCCTGCTGTTTCTTTTTCGTTTGCCGCACCTGTTGTCTCTGCTGTGCCATCAGCAGCTTCCGCAGCATATATACTCTGTGATCCGAGAAGCATCATTCCTGTCAGCCCCAGAATTATTCCCCATTTTTTTCTCATACCAGTTCTCCTGTTTTCCAAATATTATCCCATCTCAGGTTTCGTTAATCTTCGTAAGAAAATATCGGTGCGCCTGTTTTTTTCATCCCAGCGGATTTTCATCAGCATGGCATGACGGTTTGGATTGTACAGCGGATTTCCTTCAATCTCTGCTTCTGTTCTCGCATGATAAACCATGATCGGGTTTCCTTCTTCGTCTTCAGTAAAGGAATTATGCCCCGGTCCATAGATTCCTCTGGACTCATCTGTACAAAGAACCGGATAACGTTCTTTTGTCCAGGATTTCGGGTCAAGAAGATCAGAATTTTCATCTGCTGTAAGCATTCCCATACAATATGCAGCGCCTGTCTCAGATGCAGAATAGGTAAGATAAATCCTGCCGTCATGATGAATAACTGCCGGTCCTTCATTCACCCAGAACCCAACTCTTTCCCAGTCATAATCCGGTGAAGTGAGAAGTACCTGAACGGTTTTCAGTTTATACGGAGTTTCCATTTCACCAATATAAAGGTTGGAAATCTGCTTGCCGACTCCTACCTTCTCAGCCCATACATAGTAATGTTTTCCCTTGTTTTCAAATACTGTTGCATCCAGAGAGAAAGCTTCAAAAGAAAATTCATCTGCATCCGCACGTCCCATTTTGCCTTTCTCTGTCCAGACTCCTGTAAGCGGATCTGTATCTGCACATTCCAACACATATGGCGAATTGCCAGACATCATCTTTGTCCCCGCCTGCAAAATAGATATACCATTTGCCATCCAGATAATGAAGCTCCGGCGCCCAGATATGTTCGCTCATGATTCCTTCTTTGTGTTTCTCCCAGACTGTCACTTCTTCCGCATCTTTCAGTCCTGCCAGAGTTTCGCTTCTTCTCAGCACAATCCGGTCATAGGCCGGTATGGATGCTGTAAAATAATAGTTTCCATCTGTGTGGCGGTAAACATATGGATCTGCTCTCTGCAGAATCCATGGCTCATTATATTTAAGTTCTTCACTCATTGTATGTCCCCCTGTTTGTTTTTATTTTAGTTTTATATAAATTATTTTTTATATATTTAAAATTGTACTGCATTTTCCAGAAAATATCAACTATATTTTTTTCTTTTCGTTGCACATTTTTTGCAGATTCGTTATAATTTACCGTAAACGTTACAAAATCATTTTTAACAGAAAGGGAAATCCGTTATGTTATATATTAAAAGTCTGGAGCAGGCGGTCCCTGTCTTCAAAGCTCTTGGTTCTGACATCCGCATACGGCTGATCCAGACTCTCCTTGAGCATCAGGAAATGAATATGAATGAACTGGCTTCCAGTCTGGGGATTACCAACGGTGCCCTGACCAGCCATGTAAAGAAACTCGAAGAATCCGGAATTCTCGCAATTCTTCCAGAGCATTCCGGCCACGGAAACCAGAAGGTCTGTCGCATTAATGTTGACAAGATCCTGGTTGATATTGCCTCTAACAATGACAGCCCGGCTGAGGACAGTTACTCTATTGACATTCCGATCGGCAACTACTTTAATTATTCTGTCTATCCAACCTGTGGGCTGTCTACTACCGATAATCTCATCGGTGAGGTAGATGATCCTCGTTATTTTGCTCATCCGAGCCATGTAGATGCAAAGATTTTATGGTTTGGACGGGGATTTATTGATTACCGCATTCCAAATATGCTGCCTCCGGGACAGAAGATTGACCGGCTGACACTCTCCTTTGAAATCAGTTCAGAAGCTCCCGGAGTCAACAATGACTGGCCTTCTGACATTTCCTTTTTCCTGAATAATACAAAGGTCGGAACCTGGACAAGCCCCGGAGATTTCGGTGATGTCCACGGTATGTTCACTCCCGACTGGTGGTTCCCGAACTGGAATCAGTATGGTCTTTTGAAGATGCTTGTCATTGACCGTCACGGTACTTTTATCGATGGATTAAAGATCTCTGATGTGAATACACAGCAGCTCACTTTTACCTCTCAGGATGATATGGTATTCCGTTTTCAGGTAGATGAACCATCTCAGAATATTGGCGGTCTGACACTCTTCGGAAAAGATTTCGGAAACTATAATCAGGATATTAATGTGAAAGTGCATTATACTCCAAATGTATAATTTTACAGAATATCTGAAAACAGTAAAAAACAAGGAACCGATGTGTTTTGCCACATAGTTCCTTGCTTTTGTTTTATATTTCATCTGATTCTCCGGTTATTCTCCGCGCATCCAGACTCTCATCTGATTTTCTCCGCGGTTGCCCCATGTGTAATACGGCACTGCTGTCAGTGTTGTCAGCGTTCTCACCGGTGCAATATCACTGTACAGAGAATCTCCCACTGTTTCCAGCTTACGTGCTTTGATTTTAAGCAAGACGCAGCCTTCCAGCAGGCCTTCTTTGCAGACTTCCTCTTCCATCTTTGCATCTTCAAAGATGTGGTAAGACTGAAGCAGTCCCGGATTATCCACACCCTCGAAACAATAAACCATCGGCCCGCGCATAAACGCTACACAGCCGGCATCTTCTCTTACTTTAAGGTTTGCATAAATCTTGCGGATCTTCATCGGGAAAACAAGTTCTACTTCATCATTTTCCCACACTCTCTTAAGGATCAGATATCCCTTTTCCACATCTGCCGTGATATCTTTCACTTTTCCATTTATACGTACCTGAACAGAACCCGGGCGTACCCAGGATGGGATATGGATTCCCAGGATAGTCTCTTCCTCTGTTTTTCCGGTTATATGATAGGTCACTCTGCCATCCCACGGATAGTTGCTTTCTACAGTTACATCCATCTTATCAAAGTGTGCTTCTGTGCCTGCCGGGATATGAGAATAAACTCCCTCTTCAGTCTCACTCCACAGATATTTGCCAAGAGACATCAGCAGACGCACTACATTGGGAGGACAACATGCACATGTATACCAGCCCGGACGCTCCGGCAGAACATGCTTATATCCATATAATTTTCCGCTGACTCCAGGTTCTGTTTCCAGTGGATTTACATAGAAAAATCTCTTTCCGTCAAGCTGCATTCCGCTGATGATTCCATTATAAAGTGCTCGTTCCATCACATCTGCATAGCGTCCATCCATCACATTATCAAGCATCTTTCTTGCAAAAAATTACCAGCCCGATGGATGCACAGGTTTCCGCATAAACGGTGTCATTCGGCAGATCATAATCAATGGTAAATGCCTCGCCGTCTACGGTACTGCCGATTCCTCCGGTGATATACATTCTCTTCTGAGTCATGTTCTCCCAGAGATCACAGCATGCCTGATAGAGTTTTTCATCTTTGTAAAGAGAAGCCAGTTCTGCCATGGCAGTATACATATAAACAGCACGGACACTGTGTCCTACTGCTTCTTTCTGCTCATAGACAGTAGCATGTGCCTGATTATATTCTCTGTTATGCACATCCATATCAAAGTGAACCCAGCCTCTTTTTTCCCTCTCTTTGACAAAGTAATCCGGATCTTTTCCACGCTGTTCAATTAAAATATCTGGCGAGGTCTTTGTAATTTTCTTTTCCGGTCACTTCATAGAGACGCAAAAGTCCCAGCTCGATTTCCTGATGTCCCGGAATCCCCGGTTCTTTGCTTCTTCTGTTCCAAAACGTTTCCCGATATGTTCTGCCATGCGCTCCATCACATGAAGCAGACGGTCTTTTCCAGTCACCTCATAATAAGCCGCCGCTGCTTCCATCATATGTCCGGCACAGTATAATTCATGGCATTCCTGTAAATTCTGCCAGCGGTGTTCCGGCTCTTTGATTGTGGAAAAAAGTATTCAGATAACCGTCATCCTGCTGCGCTTTTTCAATAATTTCAATAACCTTATCTGCACGTTCTTCCAGTTCAGCATCCGGACGGACTTCCAGTGCATACGCCACACCTTCCAGCCATTTGGCAACATCACTGTCCTGGAAAACCATTCCGTAAAACTCACCCTCTTCCAGTCCTGCTGCAATGCGGAAGTTTGCCAGTGCATGGCTTTTCTCCACTCCCGGAATCTCATCATTTAATATTTTCTCCTGATAAGGAATTACTGTATCCATTACCAGTTCCTGATATCCTCGCCAGAATTTATCCGTTACTTTTACCTTATTTAATAACCTTTCTTTTAAACCATCTCTCATTTCTGCGCCTCCCATTTTGCCGGCAGATCCGGACATTTTCGCACCTTCTGTACAGCCCGCAGTTCCACAAAGCATCCGCAAAGCCTGCACATCCCATTCATTAAGCGGTCACAGGTGCTGCATATGTTAAGCCTTTTTTACGTAAATCTGCTGGTCTACTTTCAGATCCTCATCCATGCGCTGAATGTAGCGTGACAGATCCTCGTAAAAGTCTCTTCATTATTCTGTCCGGGCAGACATTTTCTGCACACACGCAGCTTCCCGTTCATACCTTAGTCTCCTTTTGTTTCCATTATAAATATTCACAGAAAATACCTGCCTGTTTTGTCAGAAGCGGCATTTTCTGTGAATCTGTAAGTTCATTCATTTTTATACAAAACTCTTTATCTGTGTCAAGCGAATAAAATCATCCGCTTCACTACCTGATTCGACTAAAAATTCTTGTAATTATCTTACTTCCAGATGAAGAACACTGCATTTAGGAATTGTGAATCTGATTCCTTCTGCTGTTTTTTCTACTTCGTTAAATTCTTTTACACGTACCTGGTCCGGTGTTTCGAAGGTATTCATTTCGTGCATTTCGCCGTGTACGATCTCACCTTTAACTTCATTTACCTGATAGTCTGTAAGGATAGTTCTGATCTCATAATCTTTATCCAGAGACAGGTTTGTCAATGTGATATGTACAGCTCCGTCTTCTGCTACAGATACAGATTCTGTCAGGTTCGGTACCTGCCACTCTTCTTCCACACCGATGGTTTCTGTTTCGATAGAACTGTCTACAAGCATTGCATCCTGATGATATTTGTACATATCAAATACATGATAGGTTGGTGTCAGGATCATATCAGCACCATCTGTAAGGATAACGGACTGAAGCACATTTACGATCTGCGCAAGGTTTGCCATCTTTACTCTGTCGCTGTGTTTGTTAAAGATATTCAAAGTGATACCTGCGATCAGGGCATCTCTCATTGTGTTCTGCTGATACAGGAATCCCGGGTTTGTTCCTGGTTCTACTGTGTACCATGCACCCCATTCATCAACGATCATGCCGACTTTTTTTCTCTGGATCATATTCGTCCATGATATGTCCGTGACGCTCGATCAGAGTTTCCATAAAGAGCGCTTTATTCAGACTCTTATACCATACCTTATCATCAAAATCTGTAGCACTTCCCTTGATCTCCCATCCTTCCGGATGTACATAATAATGAAGAGAAAGACCATCCATATTTCCGTGAAGTTCTTTCAGGCAATGATTATGTGTAGTCTTTAATACTTCAAATGTCCATTCATAATCATCTACATTGGCACCACAGCAGACTTTGTGGATTGGGTGATCCGGATGATAATTGCGGACATAAGTCTGATAACGGCGGTATTCATTTGCATAGAAGTCAGGATTCATATTTCCGCCACATCCCCAGTTCTCATTTCCAACTCCAAAGAAATCCAGTTTCCATGGTTTCTCATGTCCGTTTTTCTTACGGAGGTCAGCCATCGGGGAAACACCCTCGAATGTGATATATTCTACCCATTCAGACATTTCCTGAACTGTTCCGCTTCCCAGGTTACCATTAACATAAGCTTCGCAGCCAAGCTGCTCACAGAGTTCAAAAAATTCATGTGTACCAAAGCTGTTATCTTCTACCACACCGCCCCAGTGTGTATTGATCATTTTTTACGTGTTTCCTTTGGTCCGATACCGTCTTTCCAGTGGTATTCATCTGCGAAGCATCCACCCGGCCAGCGAAGTACCGGAATCCTGATATGCTTCAGTGCTTCTACTACGTCTGTACGCATTCCGTTCTTATTCGGGATCTGGGAATCTTCGCCTACATAGATTCCTTCGTAGATACATCTTCCCAGATGCTCTGAGAAATGTCCGTAAATCTCTTTGTTGATTTTGCTCTGTTTCTTTGATGGATTGATTACAAGCTTAGTCATTTTTACCTCCACAGTTTATGATTTTGAGTTTTTATTTTACTTTTATCTAAAATAATATACCTTATTTTGTATTTTCATTATACACAACTTCCACATGACATTCAATATGTTTTTACAGGAAAAAAAGAGACTCTCGCTTTAATAATTTCCTAGTGCGCCAGTCTCTTATAAATTTATTAATTTTTGTTTTTTACTTTCACTCTTATCATATTCCATGACAGCGGTTCAATTTCAAAGTTAAGATTATCCCCTGCTATCTCAGCATTATTTATCTCATACGGTTTTATTTTGTCATGATTCTCTAAGTTTGTATCTTTGCGATTTCCAGAAGTCATATATAACTGTTCTGCTATTTCCTCTAATACAAACCCCTGAAGTTCTTCTGAAACAGATACAGTTTCTTCTGCTCTATTGACTGCAAAAATTGCAATCTCACCTAATTCTTCATTATATACCGTTACTGTATCCACATATGGAACATTTTTTGCAATGCTGCAGTCATAGGAAGGACCTCATATACTTCTTCCATCACTGTTCCTCTTGCATATTTTGACATATAAGAAAAAGGATAAAATACAGGCTGTACCCATACTTCTCCACCTTTTTCAGTCATAATCGTTGCACTGATATTAGTTAAAAGAGATTGGCAGGCAACTTTTACTCTGTCGCTATGACGGACAAAACTCATCAGCATACTTGCGAATAGTAGTGAGTCTTCCATTGTGTATACCTGTTCACTCAAATGAGGAGCTATCTGCCATGGTTTTTCTTCTATTTCCGGATGAGCTACTTTTCCTTCTGGCGCCCACACTCCCCACTCATCGACACTAATATACATCGTTTTTTCTGAACGTTTCTTTGCTTTTATGTAGTCACAAACGCCACTAACTGTGTCAATATAACAATCCAGATCTACAGATTGAGCAAGAAAATCGGCTGTTCCCATTTCCTGTCCACCATAATATTGATGTAATGCCAGATAATCAACATTTTCATATACATGTTCCAGTACTGTAGCTTCCCATTCAGGATATGTCGGCATATCTGATTTTGCACTTCCGCAGACAACCAATTCTATATTTTCGTCAATTAATTTCATTGCTTTTGCAGTTTCTTCTGCAAGTCTCCCATACTCATCTGCTGTCTTATGTCCAATCTGCCAGTCGCCATCCATTTCATTTCCAAGACACCACAATTTTACTTTATATGGTTCCGAAACACCATGTTTTACCCGCATATCGCTGTACATCGTTCCTGCAGGCATGTTACAATATTCTAAAAAGGAAGCTGCATTTTCAATTCCTTTTGTTCCCAGATTTACAGCACATATCGGCTCTACTCCTGCTTTTTTTGCCCATCTCATAAATTCATTGATTCCAACTTCATTGGTTTCAACAGCACGCCATGCCAGTTCCAGGCGCTTAGGTCTTTCTTCCTTGGGACCTACTCCATCTTTCCAGTCATAATTAGAAACAAAATTTCCACCAGGATAGCGCACCATTGTAATTCCTAACTCTTTTACTTTTTCCAATACATCCTGACGAAATCCATCCTTATCTGCTGTTGGATGATTTGGTTCATATATGCCTGTATAAACCACTCTTCCCATATGTTCTACAAACGAACTATAAATTCTGCTGTCTATCTCGCTTTTTTTAAATTACTATTTACTGTAATAATTATATGTTTCATAATTCTCCTTATAGACAGACTTCAGGAGCCTCTACAATATATTCACTTAATTATATCGTTTCTCCCTGTACTGTCACTGTTTCCAAAATTCTCTCTGTTTCTGCAACATTTTTGTTCTCCATGAGCTGAAGTAGTAAGTTAAATGCTTCTTCCGCGACCTTTTCCACGTGATTATCTATCGTTGTCAGACGAGGAGTTACATATTCCAAAAAATCAATATTATCATATCCCATGATTCCATAATCCTGACCAGCACGTTTTCCAATTTTTTCAAACATACGTATAAGATTTAAAGCAAACATGTCCCCGGTACATAAAAATGCTGATTTTTTTCTCACTTTTTTCTAACTCATTTTTTTGCTTGTTTCTGATAATCCCAGTTTCCAATAATCACATATTCCAGCCCATGAACTTTTTTTTACCGCTTCTTTAAAACCCGCAGTTCTTTCTTCATGTACATATATATTCTCCAGATTCTTTTCAGCCAAAGGAGGACATACAAATATTACTTTTTCATATCCAGATTCCGCTATTTCACAAACAGCTTTTGAAATTGCACTTCTTCCATTTACTGTTACAAATGGTATCTTATCTGCGATTTTATTATCAATCGTAACCACTGGAATGTTTAGGCTCTCTATAAATTTTTTATATTCTTCTCCTTTATTAACCGAAGACAGTATAATGCCATCTACATGATAATCTGCAAGTTTACAAAGCTGTTCTTTTTCTATTTCCTTGTCATTCTGGTGAAGAGTAATATTAATAAAATATCCTCTTTCTCTGGCTTCTATCTCTAATGCACTTAACATCTGAGAAAAATAACGGTTATTAACATCCATTACAACAACACCAATATAATATGTCTTTCCCTTTGCCAGCCCTGTAGCCAAAAGATCTGGACGATATCCAATTTTTCTCAGCAGTTTTCCAATATCATCCATTTTTTGCTTTTTTCACTGATACGTCCTGTATTATTTAAAGCTCTGTGTACAGTAGTTCTGGATACTCCACATACTTTTTGCTATTTCTTTTGTTGTAATCCCCATAACTTTTTTCCCCTTTCAACCTGTGTTAATTTATTCCTTCATTCCAG